>WSSedL1CaDRAFT_10001719_pt1 | contig 12225 bp, 7 predicted proteins | sample WetSurSL1Cattail_FD_9464 | JGI IMG/M metagenome (IMG submission 9464)
TAAGGATTTTATGGCAGCAGTTTGGTATCGAAGAAAATTTAATCTACCGGCGGTTTGGGGCTCAAAAAAAGTATTGTTACATTTTGGTGCGGTGGATTATGAAACGGAAGTCTGGGTGAACGGTATTTCTGTAGGAAAGCACAAAGGAGGTTATTCCTCCTTTTCCTTTGATATAACAGCATCTCTGAAGATAGGCATGAATATAATTACGGTATGTGCAGAGGATGATTTGCGTTCCGGCAGGCAGTCGTGCGGCAAGCAGAGTGTTGAATTCGCTTCGGAGGGCTGCAAATATACACGAACTACCGGCATTTGGCAAACCGTATGGCTTGAATTTGTACCGGATACTTATACTGCAAATGTAAAGTATTTTCCTGACTCCGATAATTGTTGCGTACTCGTCAGTGGTTCAGTCAAAGGTGAAACAAATGGCTGTTTGTTGCAGATTAGAGCACTTTATGGCGGCAAAGAGGTTGGCAGTAAGAAGGTATTGGTGGCAGGCAATAACGTTAAACTTGTGCTGGAACTGTCCGAGAAGCATTTATGGGAGCCCGGCGCACCCAATCTATATGATCTTGAAATTTCGCTATATCAAGATGGCGTATGTATTGACTATGTGGAAAGCTATGTTGGATTAAGAAACATCACCATTGGAAATGGAGCCATTCAAATCAATGGGAAGCCTGTTTTTCAAAAGTTGGTATTGGATCAGGGATATTATCCGGAAGGGATCTATACGGCTCCATCGGATGAAGCGTTGAAACGGGATATTGAATTGGCAATGGAGCTGGGGTTCAATGGAGCCAGAATGCACCAAAAGGTGTTTGAACAAAGATATCTTTACTGGGCGGATCGTATGGGCTACATCGTATGGGCCGAGCATGCCAGCTGGGGTCTTGATATAACGACTTCACAGGGCTTGGAGGATTTTCTGCCGGAGTGGATGGAGATCCTGGAGCGGGATTTCAACAGTCCTTCGATTGTGGTTTGGTGTCCCTTCAATGAAACCTGGGACATAAAAGGAGACACGCTGAACGGCGGGGTCAGGCAGGATGATGAGGTGCTGAGGATTGTATATCAGGTCACCAAGGCGATTGATGAAACCCGGCCAGTCATTGATGCCAGCGGTAATTTTCATGTTATGACGGATATATTCGATGTGCATGATTATGAACAGGATCCTGTAGTGTTTGCTACCAGGTATGATGTAATGAAGTGCGGCGTTGAAGCTTATGTCGGATGGCAGGGAAGACAGAAATACGAGGGCCAGCCCTATTTTGTTAGTGAGTATGGTGGAATATATTGGAATCTAGATGAAAAGGAAGAGAACGGCTGGGGTTATGGAAACAAAGTAATAAGTGAAGAGGATTATATCAAACGGTTTGAGTTATTGTCCATCATATTGATGGATAATCCGAAAATTTGCGGTTTTTGCTATACTCAGCTCTATGATGTGGAACAGGAAAAGAATGGCTTCTATACTTATGATAGAAGAGAAAAGGTATCTCTGGAAAAAATTAAAAGGGTATTATCACATAAATCGGCTCTCGAACAACAGTAGTAGCATGAATGTATTGTTATGGTTGTCTTCACATTTGTAATATTTACTCCATCCATAACTGTATATGCAGATGCTTCAACATGTGTATTTAACATGGGAAGCAAAAGGGGAAGCGTGGTACGTGGTGGTGTAATTATACCTTTGTAGCTGACCTAACTATAAGGGCTTTTTTTGTTCTTGCTTATTCTATAATTCTACAGTAATGGACAGGAACTTGTTTTTATTATTTCGGAGATTTTATGACGAGGCGAGAGTAATTTTGGATAAAGATAGAAAAAGTCGATGCATAATTAAAATATTACACATCCATCATGCATCCATGCATCCATGCCTCAAAAAATGTGGTGAAGTTCAAGGAGGGGAGATTGAAAATGTTTGAACATGATATTTTTTACATGACAAAGAGGACACCTTGTCATTTTGCATGAAGGCTGTGCATCATTCGTCGAAAAGGACTTCCTGTGAGAATTCATCTTCATACGGTTTTGGTATTCACAGTTTTAGTCGTTACATTTCCACTAAAGACACGCCAGTAATGTTTGTTCCGTCAAAAGATAAAACACTTTCATTGGCGATACGAATGCACAGTTTGGTGCCTGTAATCTGCCGTGTATCCCTAATCAAACAGTGAACTACAATTTGCGTGGGCAGAAGATGCACTTATTTCCGGGAGTATTAACAACGTGCAAAACAACAACGGCGTATTGGTTGATTATGGAGAAGCAAGGAGACGGTAACATATTAAGTCAAAATAAGAGGATAGTAAGCTTGCTATCCTCTTTAAATTTACTGCTAATGCCGTTAATTTTGCTTGCGTTCGCATACTTCTAAGACCATAACCTCTGGCACGGTCCATTCCATGAAATCTTTTCATTTCTCCATTTTTCCATTCCTGACTTGCTCGTTTCTTATATTTCTCTAAAAACTCAGTGGTCTTCGCCCGTTGGCTGCACTCATAAAATTCAAGTGCATTTAAACCAAGTACCAACTTATTTGCTATTCCAGTTCCACTGCTGCATTCCTTGCGATTTGGACAGTTTTTGCATGCTTCTTTTTCAAATTTGTATTCCAGGAGCTGACGTCCATCTTTTCGCGTCTTTTTCTTTTTGCCTACTGTGTAATTACCGTATTCGCAAAACCATTGGTCTGAATCTTTGTTGTACTTGTACATGCTTTCTTCTACTCGATAGACCGTTTCACTTACAGGAATAGTTGCTTCCATCTGGTCATTGTTCAATATATCAAGAATCGGTTTTCTGAAATATGCCTTGTCCCCATAGGCTTCCTTGATATTTATCCCACATTCCTTGGCCTTTGTGCATAATCCTTCATAGTCGTTCCCATCCACATAAGCTCCATCGTGAACATTAATTGAAGTAATTATCCTTTCTTCCGGCACCATCGCAAACTCCACTTTATAACCATAAAAACTGTCTGTTTTAGATTTGATCTTCTCCAGGTAGTTTTTCATGATTTCTTTCGCTTGCTTATGATCTTCGATTCCATTGTAATTAGGAATTTCCTTATCTATGCCATCAGGAATAGCACCTTTCTCTTTTTCAATATTCTTCATAATCCTTTCAGGGACTTTTTTCGTAGCGCTAGCTTCGGTATGGGTACAGTCAACACTTGGCTCGTTTTCTGTTTCAGCGGCATCAGACACGCTGGAAAAAGAAGCACAGGGGAGCAATGTAAAAGAACTGCAAGAGGACTTGATACGGCTGGGGTACTTATCGGCAGATGCTACGGGTTATTACGGTAATGCAACGGAAGAAGCGGTGAAAAAACTTCAGAAGGAGTACGGTTATGAGGCCGACGGTATTGCCGGTAACACGACCTTATCTCTTGTGGACAGGCTTTTGGGCAGAGGGAAGACTACTGCTGTTTCAAGTTCAGTAAATTCAAAGCTTCTTAAAGAAGGCGACGAAAATACCAATGTAGCGGAAATGCAAAAGAAGCTCATCAAGCTCGGCTATCTTAATGCGAAGGCAACCGGCTTTTTCGGTCCTGCAACTACTGCAGCAGTGAAAAAACTGCAAAAAAAGTATGACTATGAAAATGATGGAATTGCCGGAGCTTCTACGCTGGCTCTGTTGAGCAAATTGTCAAACGGCAGCAAGGTCACTGCGACGTCAAAAACGCCGGTAAAAACAGTGGCGGTCAAAACAGCTGTGAAAGCGGTTTCGACTGGAACTGAACATACTGATGAGAAAGATGCAAACCAGTCGAAGGAAGTCGTTGAGACAACTTCACAAACCAATTTCATGCCCCTATGGTTTGGTAGTGTTGATAAAACCTTTGCTATAGGTGATACCGCGAATGTTTATGATATCGGTACAGGCCTGAGCTTCAGAGTGAAGAGGACTTATGGACATAACCATGCGGACTGTGAGACAATATCCGCCAAAGATACCGCTACCATGAAAAAGATATTCGGCGGGACCTGGAGTTGGGAAAGAAGAGCAGTCATCGTAAGTGTGGGTGGTCTGAAACTGGCAGGTTCCATGTCCGGAATGCCCCATGCGGGACTGGACAAGTATACCGCAAACAAGACCGTAAGTTCAAGAAGCGGAGGTTTTGGGCGTGGGACGAACCTTGATGCAGTAAAAAAGAACAATATGAATGGCGTATTTGACATTCACTTTTACAAAAGCAAAAATCATTATAATAATAAGATAGATCCCAAGCACCAGGCACTGGTCAAAGCAGCGGCCAAATGGGCTGAGGAGCACTATAAAGCGAAATAAGCAAAAAAACAATTGCAGGAATCCGTAAGGGTTCCTTTTTTGTGCGACAGACATTCGCATCAGAGGAAGCCATCAGGCTTTCTTCAATTGAAGAAGGTTTATGTGTTCAGTGTAGATTAGCTAAACAACAGACTGTAGGTAATCCTTCGGTTTTGAATTACTCTGCTACACGAGTAACAATATTTTAATAAACTATTGTAATATAAAATATTATGTATTATTATAATTGTATCAAATGCTTTAAATAAAGTGTCTATTTTACGATATTACATAAATAACTATGTTATACGAGTAACGGAGGTGACTATGAGGACAACAAGAGCTGATGTGGCTAAATTAGCAGGAGTATCTACAGCAACAGTATCTTATGTACTAAATAATTCACGTGGAATAGCCGAAGATACGAGGAAACGGGTACTGACAGCGGTTGAAGAACTGAAGTATAAACCGGACATGATTGCCAGAAGCTTGGTCACGAATGAGACGATGCAATTGAGCGTTGTCGTTGACAATATCACAAATCCTTTCTATGGAGACATTGTTCTTGGTTTTGAAAACGCAGCCATCGAAAAAGGTTATTTTGTAAATATATGCACCGGATATAAAAATATTGATGAATACTTTGAAAATTTTATTTCAAGAAGACTTGATGGTGTATTCATTGTGGCGACAATCTATAAATTCCATATTGAAAAATTATACCGTCTGGTGGATGAAGGCATTAAGGTTGTCAAGTGTGAGAACATTGAAGCGGATCTCAGAAAAGTTTCGTCGGTTGAAAATGATTATATGACTGCTATGAACGATGCTGTTGGACATTTGTATAATCTGGGGCATCGGAATATTGCTTATATCAGTGGACAAAGTAAAATTTTGAAATGCGATCCCAAATTAATGGGTTTTCAAAAGGCAGTGGAAAAATTCAAGCTGGGTAATACAGTTGTTTTGGAAGGCAATGCACCTTATTCGTCGGATATACCGGATGGATACAATCTTGCCTGTAAGCTACTTTCAATTGACAAGAGCTATTCTGCGGTCATCTGCCTTAACGATTTAATGGCCATGGGAGCAATCAAGGCATTCAACGAGAATGGCTTGAGGGTTCCAGAAGATATATCGGTGATGGGGTTTGATGACATTCCGTATGCAGCATACTGGGATCCTCCAATTACAACCATGGCAGTCCCCAAGAGCTTTTTGGGTTCCAAGGCTTTTGAACTCTTATATACCAATATGAAAAAAGGTAATACAGGCTACTTTATGAATAGGCTTCAGTTGATTGAAAGAAAGTCGACATCACAATGTGGTGTCTAATTTTATTACAATGTTACACGTGTAGCGGATGTAGAACACATGAAAAATCCATATGTTTTGAAAGGGGGAATGTATGTTGCAAAAAACATTGGAGGTGATGTGGATGAACAAAAAAAAGAACTGACCTTCTTTTATTAGTTTTTGAATGCCAGCCAGCACAAATACATAAAAGAATTTCAGTTCCTTATCATTGTACCACACCACTTGAGGTCTGTTCAATAGGCCTTATATTGTCTTGAGAAAACTAGGAGGAAATTAAGATGCAAAGAACAAACAAAATATTTGCATTACTACTGATTGCAGTAATGCTGTTAACTTTTGTATTATCCGGTTGTGAAAGCAATAACATAACCAATGAAACTACAGTAACACAGGATGTGACTACTGTACAGGCACAAAATTCAACAGAGACAACAACTGCTGCAAAATGGAATACAAGTGAAAAGAGAACGATCGTTTTTTCAACTATTAATAATTATTACACCACAGCATTGAAGCAGATTGCAAAGGACTACACAGTTCTTCATCCTGAAACCACTGTGGAAATAGAGATCATAGCTGACAATGAGGCATACAAGCAGAATTTTAATACCAAAATGGCTGCAGATAAAAAGACGGCTCCTGATATCGTACATGTAAACCTTCTTGGAGCTAATGACGCTGCGATAGGTGAATTCATGTCCAAGGGCTGGATCGTACCGATGGACAGTATCCTGGATGAGGAGAACCCTTATAACGGAAATGCCAAGGTCAAGGATGTATTTGATGAATCCTGGTTGAAATTCGCTGTTTGCTCCACCGGACAAGTTTCATATCTGCCTTTTGACCTGGTTGGTGTAGGTTTTTACTATAACAAGGATGTTTTCAGCAAGCTTGGATTGAATACTCCTTCAACCTACGAAGAGCTCGTTGAGGTTTGTAAGAAATTGAAGGAAAATGGGTATGAGGCTCCCATAGGAGCAACAGTGTTCGCAGACTTCATGATGGCTTCACTGGCAGACTGGAATCTCAGACAGTATACGGATCAGATTATTTCAATGCCTGGAGATGCCAGGTATGATGAAAAGACCATGATAGCAAATGCTGAAATGAAATATGATGCAAATAATCCTTCTTTTGATTCATTGGTCACTGAAGATCCCGAAAAAATGCTAGCTTTTACTAAAACCTTTGATAGAAAATCAGCAGTAAGCCAGAGAATATGGGAAACATACAAAGGAGTGGCGCAATATTTCCAAAAGGGCTTTACTGCTTCCACTGACGCCGATGTATACAGCCAATTCATGGCGCAGAAATATCCCATCTATGTTATGGGAAGCTGGCAGGTTGGTACGATACTGGGTGATATGAAAAAACTTTCTGATGATAAGAAATTCAATTGGGGAACCTTTAAGTTCCCGAGTCTGGCTGAACCCGGTGGAGATTTCCAGGGACAACCCAGAGGGATATTGATTCCTGGACACAGAATCGGACTTGCACAGAAGGATGATCCCGAGCAGACCAATCGTGCCGCAGATTTCCTGAAATACATGTACTCTCCTGAGGTTGCATCAAAGATTTATGACATCACCATCAAGAATGGAGAATTTGTCCAGGGACCGCCGCTTGTAAAGGGTGTTACATTGAGTGATGAAGTGGCTTCCTATCTTGATGGATTCAAGGTGGATGGAAATATGAGACAGGACTGGATGAACGTAATTGGCGCTATTTATAACTATTTCCTGTCCAACGAACAGCCATTATACAATGATGCAAAACAGAAGTATGTTGAGGGCAAAATAAACTGGGATGAGTTTTCCACTACATTGGACAAGCTTTTGCAGAATAAGGTTGCTGATGAAGTAAAAAAGAACAATTATGATCTTGATTCTAAAACAAATGATAAAAAATAACTGAATGAAATGAGGCTGGAACGGTGTCGTTTTGACACCGTTCCGGTTAATCCTGAACAACAGGAGGGGAAATTTTGAAAAAAAAGTTTGCTATTAGTCCGTATCTATTCATATTGCCATCCTTCACATTGATTGCGGTATTCTTCTATTACCCTGTTTTTTATGCGCTTGGCAGCTCTTTCACAGATTTGAGGTTGGGTTATGAAGCTAAATTTGTGGGACTTGCGAATTACAAAAAGCTTTTAACGGACGTGGTGTTTTTTAAAAGTCTTATCAATCAATTGATTTTGACAATTACAGATGTAGTCAAGAATTTGTTTTTCCCTTTATTGGCTGCGGAGATTCTATATTTTATCCGGAATAAAAATACGGAGAAAAGAATGAAGACTCTTTTTATATTGCCTATGCTGGTACCGTCTCTGGTCATCATATTGATGTGGAAGTATATCTATGATCCAAGCGGTGCATTGAACAGCCTTCTTGATTTATGTGGATTGGGAAGCTTGAAGCATACCTGGTTCAGGGAGATAGAAACAGCCCTGGGAGCAGTGATAGGAATAGGTTTTCCGTTTATTTCCGGACTGTATTTTCTTATTTTTCATGCCAGTGTCAGTGCCATCCCTAAGGAACTGAATGAAGCAGCTAATATTGATGGATGTAAAAGCCTGCAATTGGTGCGGTTTGTGCATATTCCACTGGTTGTGCCCTATATGGCGGTTGTTGTCATTTTGACGGTGATCAATAGTCTTCAGAATTATGTCACTATCCTGGTGACAACAAACGGAGGCCCCGGTTATGCCACATACATCCCGGCGCTTTTAATGTTCAAGGTGGCCTTTGATGCTTCGGACATCGGCTATGCGTCTTCCATGGGTGTGGTCCTGTTTGTCACAATCATGGGTCTGACGCTGGCAACCATGAAGCTTTCAAAAATGGCAAAAAATTATTGAGGTGGAGGGATTTCTGTATGAGTGAGTTTTTTTGTGACAAGAGGCGGATTACCTTCGAATATTGGGCATCCAGGGGACTGATCCTGGTACTGCTGTTGATCACCTTTCTGCCATTTTTATTGATGCTGTTGATGTCTGTGAAGGAAAGCATCATTATTTCAACTGATTTATGGTCTATTCCAAAAAGAATTGTATGGGAAAATTACACAATAGCTTTTTTTGTTTTGATCAGACCTATTTGTAATTCACTGTTTATTTCTGCAGTAAGCATCATAGGAATACTGATATTTACTGCGCTGTCAGGCTATGCATTTGGCAGATTCGAATTCAAAGGTAAAGAAGTGCTGTTCCTGATGTTTATCGGCGTCATGATGGTGCCGAACTTACTTATGATGGTGCCGCAGTTCATGGTGATCAACAAGCTTCATTTGATGGGCAGCTATTTTGCATTGATATTGCCCTATATTGCCGGACTGCAGCTGTTCGGTGTTCTGCTGGCGCGATCTTTTTTTTCATCGTTACCGGAGGAAATGTTTGAAGCCGCAAGAATGGAAGGCGCTAAAGAACTTTTTATCTTTTTGCGAATTGCGTTGCCAGTATCCTGGCCGATCTTGATAACAGTAGCCATCACCAGCTTGATTGCCATTTACAACGATTATGTATGGCCCATGCTCACCTTGAGCGGTGAGACCAAAAAAACCTTCAGTCAGATCGTTGTCAGTCTGACGGCATATGGCGGAGTTGATTATGGAATGATGACAGCTGGTTATGTAATTGGTTCGATTCCATTGATATTAATCACCAGGTCATGTTTGAAGTATTATTTGGGTGGATTGCTGGAGGGAGCCGTAAAGGGATAATTTCTATTTCTGCATGTAATCACATTTGTAAATTCATTGACACAAACAAAAATTGTGAAGGAGATATTTTATGAATAAACTTCTAAAGTTTCTATTTGTACTGTCAATTATGGCGATATTACTGTTGCCAACCAATGTATTCGCTGTTGTGCAGGGCAACGTATCGCAAGGTTGGGATATCTTCGACCCTTCGCAAGGAGGAAACTATCGGTATGGACCTTCTATTATAGTCAATTCGGACAACAGCATTGACGCCTGGTTTTCCTCACCCGGCGCAAATGGCCAGTGGGATTGGATACGGTATAAAAGATCGACGGATGGAGGACAGACATGGAGCACGGAACAGGTGGTTCTTCAACCGACAACAGGAGCTGATGACGCCTTGTCAACATGTGATCCGGCAGTAGTAAAGTTTGGTGGATATTACTATATGGGATATACCTCGACACTTAACGGTATTACAAACCATGTTTATGTGGCAAGATCGACGCTACCCACCGGGCCTTTTGAAAAGTGGAATGGAAGCGGATGGGGAGGAAATCCGAGTTCATTCATAACCTATACGGAGACCACCGACCGTTTTGGTGCAGGTGAACCAAGCTTTGTTGTGAAGGATGATACACTTTATATCTATTACACTTGGTGCAGCAGGCAAACAGATGGGACGCCCATTTACCAGACAAGGGTGTCGACAGCTTCGGCTTTGGATTCAAACTGGCCGGCGAATCTTACCTACAGAGGAGTTGCAATCGAAAAAAGAGACGAAGCGGTTGAAGATCATTCTGATGTCAAGTATATTGATGCCTATGGTAAGTTTATTGCTGTCAATTCTGTCAAGAGATTCACATCTAAAAGCTATGTCAATATGTATGAATCAACAGATGGAATTACATTTACCCCGTCAACCCTTTATCAGAACAATATCGAATTGTGCTGTCATAATGTCGGTATCAGCGGTAATGAATTGGGGCATATTGATCTGACACAGGACAACTTTATTTCTTATGCATATGGCACAATATGGGGCGAATGGTACACAAAATGGAATCCAATATCGTATACCAATACCGATCTTCCAGCAAAACCTGAAATATATTCTGTTAATGAAAATAATAATTCAGTATCCATCTATTTCAAAGCGATTTCCGGGGTGAATTATAGAATTAAATATGGAACCTCCAGCGGGAATTATACGACAACTATTTCTGGAATAACATCCAGCCCCTTCACAATTACCGGTTTGACAAATGGTGCTACCTATTTTGCTGTAATGTCTGCATATAACTCCTATGGTGAAAGCTCCAATTCCACTCAATATAGTTTCAAGCCTCTTGAATATGCTACAGCTTCAGCCAGCGGTGTTACAACGTCATCTCAGCTAAGTGGATGGGCGGCTTCGAATGTTACAGATTCAGATGTAAATACATCATGGTCCAGCGATGTACATTCAAGTGCAAACAATACAGAATGGGTTTGTATCGACACTGGCAGTTGCAGGGGTGTCAAGAGAGTTACAATTACTCCAAGACAGAAGGGTGAGGAATGTTATCCGAAGCAATTCAAAATACAAGTCAGCATGGATGGAGTGGTATGGAATGATGCTGAGTTCATAAGCAATTCATATACAGTAAGGACATCGTATTTATCCTATGTGTATACACTAGAAAGCCCCATCTATGGAAGGTATGTAAGAATATATACAACTGTGATGGGGTCTGATGCAAGCGGCGGCTACTATGTGCAGCTTGGCGATATAAAAATAGAGGGAATTCCTTTTAGTGTATCTGCTTCATCGTATCTGAATAGTTGGGAGCCATATCAAGTGATTGATGGAAATGGATCAACCTGCTGGTCAAGCAATGCGCACAGTTCAGAGAATTCTACCGAGTGGATATGCGTGGATGGAGGAGTACAGCAGACGATTACCGGTGTAAGGCTTACACCAAGAAATACATCGGATTGCTTTCCAAAAGATTTTGTCATCCAATATAGTCAGGATGCAGTTTCATGGGTGAATATTAATGGACAGTCGTATTCAGATTATCCTTCCCCGGGCACGGAAGAACAAAGCTTTCAATTTGATAGTCCAATATCAGCTAGATATATAAGGATATATGCTACCAAGCTGAGGCCGGATGTATATAATAACTACTACTTCCAGTTATCGCAGATCCAATTGGATACCAGCACTCGATGTGTTGCTACTGTTTCGTCCGAAATGAGTGGTTGGGAAAAATCCCATGCGGTCGATCATGTGATAAACACCTGCTGGTCAAGTGATCTGCATAGTTCAGCGTATAGTACGGAATGGTTTTGTGTGGATGCTGGTAGTGTGATAAATATAAGTGGAATTATGATAAAGCCCCGTTCGGGTGGTATATGTTTTCCGGTTAATTTTACTATTAAATATAGCGAAGATGGCGTTAATTGGATAGATGCTAACGGACAAAAATATAATAATTATTGCAATCCGGGCGATGTTATACAGCTTTTCCCGTTCAAGAGTACTGTTTCAGCCAGATATATAAGAGTCTATGCAACGAAATTAGGTGCTGATGCTTATAATAATTATTATTTTAAGCTATCAGATATTTATTTAGTATTATGAAATGGAATAACAACGAGGGAGAAGCTAAATGATGAACTATATGACGGTACCAAGGCCTGAATATCCCAGACCGCAATTCAGGAGAAAAGAATGGCTTTGTCTGAATGGTGAATGGGAATTTGAAATTGATCATTCGGGAAGTGGAAGGGCCAGAGGCTTGTATAATGGCCATCAGCTTTCCGGAAGGATCATAGTGCCATTTTGCCCTGAGAGCGAACTATCAAGAATCGGCTGTAAGGATTTTATGGCAGCAGTTTGGTATCGAAGAAAATTTAATCTACCGGCGGTTTGGG
>WSSedL1CaDRAFT_10001720_pt1 | contig 12224 bp, 12 predicted proteins | sample WetSurSL1Cattail_FD_9464 | JGI IMG/M metagenome (IMG submission 9464)
ATTATTACTACGCGTTCGCTATCGTCATATGTACATCATGCAGAGGTGATTCCTGAAAGAGTGGAAAAATAATAAAAAGAGCCTAAAGTACTTCGAGTGCCTGGAGTTCGGAGTTAACTTCAAACTCCAGGCACTCGAAGTACTACTTAATGGGTTCAATATCCAATATCACAAATGAATTGGGTTTTAATGGTGGGCGACGATTTGCGGCCGAAGGTGCTGACTCGTATTCGGCGGTCGGTAAATACAAATGGTGCGTTGTTTTATCAATAGTAATGGTTCTGGCTCCAGGCTGAGTTGATATCGTTTCAAGTACCTTAAAGCTATTGCTATTTTCCTCTTGTACTACAGTGATGGTTCCCTTGCCATTTGAGCTATAAGCACGTTTTTTGTCCGGATCGAAAGTTACACCATCACAACGATCCCCAATAGGCAATGTAGTGATAACCTTGCCAGTTTCTGCATCGGTAACCACCATTAATTTGTTACCGCAAACGCTGAATAAACGATGTGTTTGATTGTCTAAGGCCAGTCCGCTGGGTTTTTCTCCGGGTGTCCTGGCATTTTTGCAAACTTACCATGAAAGTGTCAACACCCATCTTCAAATGTCAAGTAATTCATTTATATTAATTTCCATGCCAATCAAATGGATCAATTCTAATTGGCTTATCATATTGAAATTCAACAAGATTTCCGTTTGTGTCATAGGTAAACTTAAAATCTGTACCTCCAAAAATGGGTTTAATTGTTATAGATATGTTTCCAATTCGTTTTAGTTCCTTAGTTTTCGTATTTTCAACAATTTTGGTTCTGGTTCTTGAAATTTCACAATCTTGGATCTGAACACGTTTCACTCCTTTTTCATGAACTTTTTTTACAGATTGATCGAGGAGTGAATCAAGTTTTCTCAGGTCAAAATCGGCAAGGGTTAAATAATTTGAGGTATCCAATTCAAATACATCGCTTTCTTTTGACGACAAACCATGAGTTGTTGAATATGCCTCCCATTTGTTTGATTTAATATCCTTTGTAAGAGTGATACTCCAAATATTACCACGACCTTCGCAATAAATATAACCAAGGTTGTTGTATCCCCCTTTTTCTGTTATTAATGCCTTTAGTTCATCAATAATGTCCGGTTTTCTTAAAAATGTAGGTAATATGCTTCTTGGTAAAATGGAACCAGTCTCCAAATAGTGATAAAAGGCTAACAATCCACCTATGATAGCAAATAATCCAATCCAATCAATCCAATTCATTTTGTCTTTTTTTTTCATGGTTATAAATTTTAGATCGCTATCTGAATTTCTATATCAACTTTTAAATTGAACTAAAATTAATGAGGTTACCATTAATATTGTAAATGAAATAAAAATCGGTTTTCCCTTGTTTAGTTTGGTAAGTAATATCTATCTGAATGGCATTAGTTATCTCGCTACTATTTTGTTTTTATTTACTGAGATCTCGCACCTTTCAATGAAGACATCTTTGATGCCTTTTTCTTTAATAATTTTATTTTTGGATTTTTCAAACATTGGCAATAGTTTCATTAAATCAAAATCAGAGATGGAAATTAAATACCACCCAGGCTGGTCGGTTTCAACGATTAGGTCTGCTGATTTTGTCCAGAAGCCTTCCCTTGTGGAATATATTAACTGTTTACCTGGGGTTTTTATATCCTTTGCAAAAGTTACATCCCAATAGTAAAGATCGTCTAAATGATAAAGATTTAGATTACTGTACCCCCCCTGTTCTGGCACTATGCTTTTTAGATGTCTGATTAATTTTGCCATTCCTTTCTCTGTATCAAATTCCCGCTGTGGGCCAACATAAGAACAAGAAAACATAGCGAATAAGCAGTAAAGGGTAATGAACATATAAAAATATTTAGGCTTAACAGCGATTTTATTAAAAAATACAAGTTTCATAAGTTTAGATGTTCTTAAATAAAATATAATTTGAACCTCAGTTAGGTTTTGAATTTACTACAATCGGTTTATCATAAGTAAATTCAGTTAGGTTTCCATTGATGTCATAGGTGAATTTAAAATCCGTACCTCCATATTTAGGACATATTACGATCTTAATTTCGGCGCCTTCAAGTTTGTTTTCAATTTTTTTCTTATGATTTATCGAAATTACACATTCAATGTCTGGTTTATTTATCGAGATTTCACAACTTTTGATGGTTACATCATTTATTTTTTTTTCAGTAATAATCTTATTTTTGGATTGTTCAAGTATTGGTAGAAGTTTCATTAAGTCAAAATCGGAAAGGGTGATTAAGGTGGGAGGGGATGGTTCAAATTTGGCATTCTTCTTCCATTTTGCGGAGTTATAATAATAATATTCCCAATCGGTGGATTTAATGTCTTTCAAAAATATGAGAATACCCTGAATTTCTTGATTGCCATTGCTATCGTGATAGCTAACAGAAAGTAGGTTATAACCCCCTTTTTCAGTTATTATCCCTTTTATGTCTTTGATCAATTTTGATATTTCTTCTTTTTGATCAGATTCAGGTTGAGGGGCTTTTACGAAAAAGTAACTAACAATGATAACAATAAACATAATCCAAGTAATCCAGCCTTTTTTCCAAAACTTATTCATATTGTGAAATTTTAGATAACTGATTTTTAAGGTATAAATTACAAATTTTTACCTTTAAAATTAACACAATTAATTAGTAACCAAACCTGAGTGGTATTCAACTATTTTTGGATTTAAAGATTCCTATCTGGATTACGGAAATAACAAAAGAGGAACACCTTTTGATAAAACTATGATAGCAACTCCAGATGTTTGTTCTACAGCATTTTTAATAGGTGTTGGTTCGGCAAGTTTATTATTTGTATCACCAGCAATCCACTTATTTATTTAATTGTACCCTTTTTTAAGTGATTTTGTTTCAGCATCTTTCACAGCCTTATCTAAAAGATGGGTACCCAATATTTCTAGCCTACCTTTTATTCCAGGTTTTTTTGAAAATAGACCATTATAATGCCATCTGTTATTTTTATCCAGCTTCCAACCACCTATAAAATTCCTCACTACCATTGGTATGGACAATTCTGGTGACAAGGCCTCTATTGTAGTAATATTTTATTTCCCTGCCATCAGGGATTATTACTTTTTCCAAGCGGCCGGTCGAACATTCGTTGTCCGTATTAATGAGTTCTGTTTTAAATACCTGAACCATGTGTTTAAGCGAATCGTCACCCAGGCCTATTGGATTGCTTTCAAGGCTTTCTCCTGAAAACTGTGCCCGAAAAAATTGATGCTCATGAATATTTTGACTTAGTTCGAAGGACAGGCAGCCTTACGTAAGGTCATCGCCTATTTCTACTTGCAGATTTGTTGAGGTTATCATGGCTTTGGGTGTTATAGTTCAATTAAATGCTCAGGTAATTAGATGACAGAGGTCAGAAGACAGAAGTCAGAGATTAGAAGACAGAGGTCAGGGTTCACAGTTCAGGGTTCAGTTCAGATGACTCTGTTTTCTGTTCTGTCCTCTGTTCTCTGTCTTCTGTTTTCTGTTTTCTAATTCTGGCCTCTGTTTTCTGTCTTTTAATTTTTACTGAGTTCTCCACTCATTGTTCAATGTGCCATTTCCGCAAGTTAATTCACGGGCAGAAATAGTGATTTTTTCAGTCATCGGAGTGTTGGTTACTGAATCAAAATGTTCTTTGTAAAACACGAGATAACCTTCTTTAAACTTAAGTTCTTTAAGTTTAGCATCGGTGTCTCTTTTGAAAAATGTAACTGTACCATCTTTTCTTTCGAAGTTGTTGCACATCCATTCGAAAAAGAAAGTATCGCCTGAACTTTCAAGGAGAAGGGTAATTTGGCCACCCCTTGTTACTGATGAGGGTCTGCCGGTAGCATCTACTTCCTGCTTTAGTTCATAATCACATTCCAGAACGTTTACATCCTGACCACCTACACTTAGCTTTGCTTTAAACGACATAAGGTAATAAATTAAAGGTTAAACAATAAATATTGCTTCAAATGTAATAATTTATAGGCATTTTCGCGATTTTATCCGATCGATTTTTTGAGAACGTTATATGGTCTGGTTTCCGAGATTGTATTTTATAAATGATGTCAAATTCAATATATTTGTGGTCTAATTTAAACTAATGAATACACGTAAAAACAGAGGTTTCCTGTTAGGATTGATGCTGGCGTTCAATTCACTGTTATTCCTTCAGCCGGTACGTTGCATGACTATGGAATTGCCCATAACCGATAATGCAAACATTTTTAATGAAACACAAAAAGAAATATTAATCAATAAGCTCAATACATACAAGGAGCAAACTACAAACCAAATAGCAATATTGACCGTAAAAAATTTGGGAGTTGAGAGTCTGGAGGAATATGCACATAAGGTTTATAATGAAGTAAAATTAGGCCAAAAAGATAAAAATAATGGAGTTCTTATTTTATTTGTTTTAAAAGAACGGAAAGTAAGGATTGAAGTTGGTTACGGACTTGAAGAGCACCTAACCGATGCTTTTTGTTCAAACATTATAAGTACAATGGTTCCCCTTTTTGTGAAAGGTGATTACTATGCCGGGTTAATGGAAGGAGCAACCAGTATCATGAATGAAATTGATGCAGGTAATAATACAAATACTGTCAATAATGAAAATGGTCCAACAGAAGACAAGTACTCATTTATTGTAACCATTGTTATTGGGTTATTTGCGCTAATAGTATTGGTATTCCTATATTTTTTTGCTGTTAGAAGTTATTATATCACAACAGAGAATTTGGCATTAAACCAAAAATATATAACAAAGGTCTATTGTGGTGATTATTCCTTATCTGCCTTTTTTATCACATTTTATAGGGGAGGCTTAGCTTTGGGTTTCGGTATAATAGGATTGGCCATAAGTGTTTTAATCCCTGTGTTGATAATTTGTTATCCTTTGGAAACATATATCAAAATACCTTTGCAAAATTATTTATTCCCCGCTTTTATATTATTTCTGTTGTTTAAATTTTTCATTTTCCCCGTTCTTTATGTTTGGATTTATTTAAGGAAACCAATTCGTTTGTCATGGAAATTTACAGAAGAAGATAAAGAATTCTTAAAGAAAAACAGTGACTCGTCAGGAGATGACGGTATTTCCGGTGGGGGAGGTGCCAGCGGGGATTGGTAATAATTTTAATATGAAGTTTACCTGATCAATGTTAACCTATCATTTTTCTTCTTTCGATGAAATAAAGCCATCACAATAAACCCGTCATGCTCCTGCCCATTTATAGGTTCAAACATAAAACCAGGTGGTTGCATTGGAACTTGAAAACTTACAAGTCTACCATCAGCATAAAAAACCAACTTATGATTCTCATAATTTAAAGGCTTTATATACATGTTTGTTCCTTGAAAAGCCATCTTTTTGTTCATGGCTTTTTCTTCTTCGGAATAGTAATTAGCTATAGAAAATTCGTATTCCCTTTCACTGTTAAGCTGATGATATGAGCTATAATCGGCTTTTGAGTATATTTTGTAAAACTGATCGCCTAACGCTGTTAATTCCTTGATGAGGTTTTGTGGCTTTTCTTTTCTTAAATCCAATGAGTTTTTCCAACCTTCAAGTTTATAAGGTACTTGGGCAATAAATGTACCGGATAGTTCAAAGAATGGTAGCTTTACGTCAGCAAATGAGGGGGCCTTAAATTCACTTAATAAATTTCGCGGAACATTGGAACCCTCCTGAACATAGAAGTTTAGCCCTGCCCTGGCCTTATCCATGATAAACTCATCATTCCCCAAAGGTGATAATTTTAATTCAAATTGCTGTACCCCGCTTTCAAGGATATACTCATTAACAGGCCAATCAACTGCCATGCCGCCAGGCTCATAATTTAGAAAAGCAAGTACTCCATTAATATAAAGTTCAACGGCACAACCGCTTGTTTTAATCTCGGCTTCGTGGAATGATTCTGTAGGTTTTTGCATAAAATAATATCAATGAGGGCTAAAATGAGTTAATACCAGTTAAATCCAATACATCCGAAGGGATTTTATTCATTTCTTTTTTATTTATTATTGCAAAATTGTAATAGTTACCTTGATTTTTCAATATTTCAAATCTATAAGTTAATACAATAATGTCATTTTTCGTTTCCCATTTTATATTATAATAACCTTCTGATTGTTTGTCTTTAACTTTAAAACCTTTATATTTATTATTTAGAAAATTAACAAAGCTCTCTAAATAAATACAATCATGTTGACTGAATCCAAAAGCAACAAAATCCTTGTTTTTTGTGAGATAAACAAAGATGTTAGGAGTAGAATATTCCAGTTTACCAAAATGGAATAGTGCTTTTGATTTTGCAAAATCCTCTACTCTAATAACATAGGCATTAGTGTCAATAACAGTAGTGACACCGGTTTTCGGATCATACTTATCCTCGGTTTTCGGAATAATGATGTGAGGAATCTTGCTAAAAAGAGTGTCAATATTCTCACTAAATGTAATCATCGAAAGATCATAACTTCCGTAATCAATGCCAATATAACTTGGGTTATCTGCACTTTTACACCCCATAAAAATGGCAATGGTTAAAACTATTAAAACTTTTCTTTTCATAAATTAACTTTTATTAATGTATTCTTTGTTTGGACCTCCAATTATTGTTTTGTTCATAATAGGGAATATTTTCTTTGCATATTCGGTATAAGGCAATTCTTTTATCTTACTACTATAAAAATAGACAGTAACTGTTAAAGTAATGCCATTCCAAACAATTGTGGATTCTTTGTAATGTCCATTTGCATCGTATCCTATTTCTTCTTTAAAGCTGAACGAAGTTCCAACCATACCTTCAACTTTCCATTTTTCAATCTCAGTTGTTTCAGTTATGCCACCTTTTGTAACTGTTGCTACAAAAATCTTATCCCTACTTCTTATGCCGGCTTTAATATCCACTCCAATTTCAAGTTCAGCCTTTTGTTTACCTTTGTTTTTGAATCCATCAATTTTATTATAGGCTAAATTAAGTTCACCTTTAGCAACGGCAAATACCTCAAACATAATATATATTTGGGCATTGGCAACTTTTTCCAAAACCCATTCAATAAAATCAAAAACCTTATTTGTTTCTCCTATGACCGCAATTAGATCCACTCCAATTTTCAGTCCAAGTAATGGTTTAAATAAAACTGCGCCAATATAATCAGCGACTACAATATTTTTTGTGGTATTTTTGAAACCCCATTTTAGAGCAAGTCCAATATTTGGAGGGTCAATGTTAAATTCAAAAGTTTGTGATAGTCCCTTTTTTATTGCTGATGACTTAGTTTCTTTTCCTCTCCCGTCAAAAATTGCCAAATATTCCATTACCAGATTAAAAACACCAATTGTATTAGAAATTGTTTGTTTAATCCCAGCAGAAATTATATCGTATTCCTTAATTCCATCCTTTTTATATTTAAGAGCCAAGGCAAATCCCAAACCTCCTTCTCGACTTGATTCAACATTTAAAGATGATTTAATAAATTTTAATCCTACATCCTTATGAAAAAGTTCAAGCTTATCCCTCTGAAAATTAAATTTTGTTTTAGATCCGGCAGCAATAGTGATCAAAAAGGCCAATTCCCATTCAATATCAGGGTAAACGTAAATTGGTACTTCTTTCTCAAATCCGTTATCATAGCGACATGTACAAACCTTAACCATGTGCACTTGCGGCTTAATATAAGGCAGGAAAAAATAGTTGAAAGCTTTAAAGCCAAATCCGCCTTTGATTTCTGAATAGTCAAATGCTACTTTCAGACTTAGTCTGTCATCTTTTTTTTCTTTTATAACAAGCTGATTAATAGGCTTAACTAAAAATATATTTCCCTTGTGGCCACCGGTTTTATTACATTGGACATCAGGATTCGTTTTCAAACCTTCCACATGAATTAAAACATCTTTTTTATTGGCATCATCTCCCGCAACAACATCAATTTTTTTACTTTCCAGATTGCTATCTTTACCTTCTTCAAAAATGGCATAAGTCTGATTATTGTTAGTTACTTTAATACCTGTGAACAAACATGGTTCATATTTCTTTGCATCCGCTTCAACCTTTCCAATATTTACTGGTACAGCGCTGCCTTTATCAATGGCTTTTTCTTTTAAGTCATTTTTTATGGTCAAAGGTTTTCCAAAATAACTGCCGGAGTTATTTAGGGAAGGATGCTTTATAATAACCTTCAATACCAAATCATCTCCAAACATTTTTTCTGTTGCATTAAATAACTGGCTTCGCCAAGCCACTTTTATGGGTACATTGACAATTAACGTTCCCCAAAAAACTTGTCCGTGCGTTTTATCTATGATTGTATTGTCTTCATCTTCATGAAATAATACTTCCAGTATATCGCCATTTAATCCTTCTGTTTCGATATGCAATTGAAGCATATCTCCAAAAAGGATTTCGTCAGATTCTTGTATCTCGCTTCCTTTATTATCTTCCTTATATTTGCACCACTTAGCCGAAGTTATTTTAGGGGTGCATCTTCCAGATACAAAGAATCCTGTTGGTGGCTTATTTTCAGGACTTTTCATAAAGGCTTCCAACCAATATAAAGCGCTTCCACAAAATTTTTTACTTAAGGTACCTTTTATTTTTGCGCCTTTCGTCATATTTGCATCATCTTTGGTAAATGCTGGTTCGTTTTCCATGATTGAACTCCAAATCCAGTTTACATTTTGCCGAGTTTTAACGGGAGTATCTTCATAATATCCGCTAAAAGGTACTTCAGCGCCAATAAAACCACCTTCTTCCGCACTTTTTATAACAACATGATATGGGCTTTCTTTTGATCCCCGGATAGATACAGTCGGACAATCATACGAGACTATGATATGCCTTATCCCTACTTTTTTTGATTTGGCACACATATTTAATTATCTAATGTCAAAGTTAACCCACTATCTCCATCCATGTCCCTATATTTTACAGCGCCCAGGTTTACCAAAGGATTTAACTGGTTGTGCACATCTTTGTTCGAATTGTCAAAATTTGCCTGGCACAAACTGGTCGTTTGGCCATGTTTGAGTATGGTAATCATTCCTCCCCCTGTGCTGCACGTGGCCTTACTTAATGCAATAAGCGGCTTACCTCCATTGCTGAGTTCCATACTCTCGTAAATATTATTCCACATAAGGTTAGCCGCACACGGTGTGGAGCTAAAAGTGCCGGGTTTACATGTTTTGAAATTCAAAGAAGCAACGGTTTTCTCCATATCAGTGGCTATTAGTTTATCCGAGCCCTGATCGTCGTTGATGTAATATTTTTGCTGGGTAATTACTTTGAGTTTTGCCGTGGTGCCACCAGCCATAGTGCAAGTACACGTTGCCCCCTGGCATACCAATATTCCGCTTTTTGACGGTTTCATTTTTTTATTTTTTCGTTAATAAGTTCATGATCCCTTTCCGAAAGATAATAGGCTTCTAAATGTACTGATCTGCCTTCATTATAGGGAAGGCGAATACTGCAATCTGCAATGATCGACTGGATCGTTTTGGTGTCTTTGTCGAGCTCATATTGTGCAGAGTAATCTCCTTTGGCAGGTTCCCCTTCGTTTTGAGCAAAGCCTTTTCGATTGACGATTTCCTCAGCACTGCGTTCATCATTTACCTTACCTTTTTGTTTAATACTTATTGAATTGAAATAGGAATAGTGTTCTAAAACATTCTGTTCCAGTTCATAAAAAACAGCCTTTGTTTTCGGAACTATGGGAATCCTTACGTTTACTTTGGCCGATAATGCATAAGGTGTATAACCTCTGTAAAGTGGTGCAAAATAAAAAGCCAGAAATATATCCTGATCAATCAGGGTTTGTAATAATAATGGGTTCTTAATACTTTTATCGAATTCGGAAATATACCATTTGGAAACTTCATCGATGTAATCTTCCTCAAATTCCTTTTTAAGTGCAACCCATCTTTTATTCAATTCTTCGATGTTTACTATGGTTTTATGAATCCAATTATCATTGACTTTTATATCAAGCGGATAAAAGACCCTCCAGCATTTCTGAGCAATTTCATCTGATGCGAGGTTAGGGGCTTCGTTATTAATTCGTAGCTCTTTTTTATCAATCTGGAAATCCCAGGAATTATCATTATGCGAGTATTTCCTGACAATTTTAATCTCATACGTAATGCCATGGTCTTCCGTATTGTCCTTTTTAAACAGGATACTCACGCCATAAATCCGTTTGAATAACTCACTGGATAAATTTAGACTCAGATTATCAAAAACAACAGGAATAGCATTATTGCTTTGATTATCCATTCGTTAAAAAAGCTTTACTTTTTCATTACTTTGTACATCAACAGACTTTCCTGAGGCCAGTGTCAGATTTTTATCCGTACTGTTAATGATTACTTCTTCACTGGTACTTTCAGATTTCTTTGAAGTCGAAATCTTCTTGTTTTCAGCATGTTCTTCGATGTCTTTTGCCATAATATTGTATTTTTCCCCGGCACTCTGACTAATGTTTTTATTTGCTCCAATACTCAGGTTTTCAAGAGCATCAATTTTAATATTTTTTGATGAAAGCTTAATTTCCTCGGAAGCTGAAATGGTAATTTTCTTTAATGCTGAAATTGTGATTTCATCTTCTTTTGAGTCAATTTTTATCACATTCCCCTTTTTATCGGTTATGGTGATACTTTCTTCGCCATCGGTATCCTTAAACTCAACCATATTACCGCTTCGGGTCTTGATAGCCTTGATATCGTTTTTGTCGTTTATGAAGCTGCTGGGTAATGCTTTCCCATGATATAATCCGCCCATAACAAAAGGCATTTCAGCATTACCACCTTCGAAGCCTACCATTACTTCCTCACCTTTTTCAGGTACAAAGAATGTACCTTTGTCGTTTCCAGTGTAGGGCATGGCTATACGTATCCATGGGGTAACGGAGTCCTTTTGCCAGTATAGTCTCACTTTCACACGACCCATCCCATCGGGATCGTTGTTGTCGTCCACCGTTCCGGATTGTGGGTCGCATCTTGGCATAAGACCTGGATTAGTATAGGGAGAGACTTTTACATCGGAAGGTATGGCCGAGAAAGAGTTTTGGTAATTGCCTCCGATTGAATAATTATGATTTACGGCAATTATAATGTATTGGCCATATTCATGTTTATCTACTCCAGATATTTTGATGTTTGCGCCTGGGTACAGCGAAGGGTTCATTGAGGAACCGTTAAATATGATGCAATTGGCAGCCGCTGCTTCTGCCGTTATTTTAGCCACATCGTCGAGATGTTTTTTAATAGAGTCTACCTCATCGAAATGAAAGAGGATAGGGCCCTGTGGGGCTTGCCATGTTCCCGCTGCTGCGTCATACACCTGTTTTCCTGTACCTTTTGTGCCCGGATTTATCGAATTAGTGTTGATATCCTGTGTTTGATTGGTCTTGAATGTGTGCGCGGTAAATTGTCTGATCACCGATGCCGATTGCATAACGTAGTCGAAGTTTTGCAAGTCACTGCCATATATAAGGTCGATTTGGCTAGCACCTTTTTCCCCAACAACCATTTCAGAGCCATTGTAATACAGCCATTCACCATAACGACGTGCAATACGGTTAACGAACTCGAAAGCATTCTCGTTGTATTGCACAATATAGGGGAGTTTACTATTATTCTGAGGTTTTACTGATAGCTTGAGCAGATTCGCTTCAGGGCCCTGACAGGCTTTGTTGATGATGTCTGACAGGGACATGTTGGTGAAAGCATGGCTTGTTGGTCCGTTCTCCAAAAGAATTGTTGGACTGTATCCCTCAAATATGATGATTTGACCTTGACCTGATTGATTCGAGCCTATGGCCCTTACTGAGGTAATAATCCCTTTGAAATTCGAGCTTTCGTTCGCATTATTGCTTAGTTCAATCTTCAAAACCTGTCCAATGTGCTTAAGCGAATCGTCACCAAGTCCTTGCGGATTGTTTTCAAGGCTTTCTCCTGAAAATTTGGCCCTAAAAAAGTGATGTCCATGCATGTTTTGACTTAATTCAAATGACATACAGCCGTGGGTAAGATCGTCACCTATTTCTACTAATAGTTTTGTCGAGGTTATCACAATTTTAGTATTTAGTTCATAATTAAAATTTAATTGTATAGGCTGATAGTCTTTGGCCTATAGGTAATTTACGTCTGTCTAAAGCATATCGTCTAAAAGTCTAAAGTCTAAACAACCTT
>WSSedL1CaDRAFT_10001721_pt1 | contig 12214 bp, 10 predicted proteins | sample WetSurSL1Cattail_FD_9464 | JGI IMG/M metagenome (IMG submission 9464)
CGTGCTTTTTATTTAGCCGTTTCTTTTTTTATTCGTCCTACAAAATCCGGAAATGCCTTTCTCAATTGAACCACCATCCAACCTTTTGTCTCCGCATCTCCTTGACAAAGTTTCCAAGTATGGTGAGCCTATTCTTTTGTTTTTTCTCCTTTACAACCTTCCAATTGAATGTTCAGCCAACCTCGGATGTTTTCATCACCATTTTGCCACTTATTTAAGATGTATTGAAAATAACTCATCAATTTCGGGTCCAGCTTATCTTTTATTAGTTTTTCAATTGCTATGAAAGACTTTAATTCTTTATTTGCAGGATCTTCAAAAATTTCTGCCATTCCTTCACTTGTTTTTTGAAGCCCAAATAACGTAATCCCTCGATAAGCTTATTGTCCAAATATCTCTATAGTAACAACCAAGCAAAAATTTATGGTTCCGAGCGATGTTGTTTAATCATTTGGTTTTTTATTACTGTGGTGATTTTATATTTTCATACTCCCACTTACTCAAAAAAATCATCATAAACTCTGGTTGCTATCAACAAAGAGATTTTTTGCATTAACTACCGGATGAGTATTTAACATTCCCCTAAAACCGGCTGTAAAATTTGTACCATGGACTATTATTTTACGTCGATTTTATTTATCCGTCCGATAGTTTTCGAAATTGTCGTCACTAATCGGCAAAAGAAAAATAACCGGGTCTACTTCTAATCCTACGGCGATTGCAAATAAAATATCTAATGAATAAGGAACGCTTGAGCCGGGAGCCTCGATCTTGCTAATATAACTTTTACTGTAGTTGATCTTTTCACCCAAGGTTTCCTGGGAGATACCCCGTTTACTGCGATAAAAAGCAATCCGTCTACCAATCTCGCGATATTTTTCTAAAAAATTATCCTGCAAACATATTCACCTCTTTATGTCTCATTATAGAGGTGCTGAAAATGAAATATATTTCAATTATAGTGATACTTATTGCAACAATATTGAAATAATCTTATACTATATTGGTAAGAGTTCCCTAATCGATGGGCGAACTTACTTAGGGACACACGGAACCTTTTCATTATCCTGATCCCGCAAAGGGAGAAATATACAAACGTTTTAATTATGTTCCTTTGATCCTCCCTTAAACTGATGATAGGGGTAATGAAATTATCTGGATACACGTAGATACACTTTTTCCGCTTAATCAATCTAGCGGCGATGATGAATTGAGGTATCAATGGAGAATGCCAGTCTGTAAAAACTCTGTTACTTTGGAAAAACTCATCGAACAAATCCGGATTTCTCGTAATCAGATGCAGCAATTATGGGATGAAAAAGGTTATACCGACGAAGAAGTTCTGGCCGCTAGTATTGAACTTGATCACTTATTAAATGAATATTACAATGTAACCGGTTTTTTGAAAGCCAAAATCATAAACTGACCTAAATTAAAAGGCGCGTTACATTTGATTCTCTCAAATAATGTTGGAAACCGACAAACCGCGTCTAGCAGGCTTGTCGGTTTTTTTAATAAACCAAAAATTACAATAAAGTTGGAAACTGAAAATCTATGAAGCAAAAAGTTCATACAAATAAAGTTGGAAACTAGCAGCTTTACTATAAAGCTTGTTAATCTCGATATTACTTTAAAAAACACTAGTAAAGTATATAATTTTTTTGTTTTTAAACTAAAGTGATAGCTGCGACGATGATCAATTATTTAGGGGTCTGCTCACGAAACGGAAAAAATCGTACGTTAAGAGAGTCTTATAATAAAAACATACGTAACCTTTAAGTGGGTTAATATTAGCGAGTGCCGACACTAGGGGCAAACTAGATAACAAAGTGCATTTTAAAGCTATAGCTACGTCCGACAAGAAATTGGAAAGCCCTCTTCAGCGCCGGAATATATTAAACCCCTTTAGAACATATACATTTGACTTTAGATAGATATAATATTATAATGGCTAAATATGGAAAATAGAAGTATCAAAAGAAACGAGGTGAATTAATTGGATAAACAACTGAGATATCGTATGATTACGGGAAAAGATGATGCAACATTTTGCCAACGAATTTCTAAATGGTTAGATGAGGGTTATATGTTATACGGTTCCCCCTCTTGCACTTACAACGGAACTGATGTTATTGTTGCACAAGCCGTAATTCTTAAAAGCTCTATTGAAACAAGTAATGTCTAATTTTGAGTGTAAAACTTTTCTTTTAATCCTAAATCTTTAAAGTGACATGACCCCACTATATCCGATAATCCCCCATTTTTGGAAAACACAAAGCCAGGGATCTTATCAGAGTTGGTCATACTCCGTTTGGACATGCTGTTGAAGTACTCTGGACATGATGAGCATATCCTCCGCATTCAGGACCGATGAATTTTTTGGGAAGTATGGAAAAAACGGTCTGGTAATATATTATCCATTTTTTAATGCAATTAAAAGCGGAATCATTGAAATTCGTTTAGAAACTATTATTATTGAAGCAGTTAAGAAGGATCTTTGGAATTTGGCCACTGATGGTAGAAGGGACGAAACAATAATTATTAACAAAAGTATTACCCGAAATGGATTAATTGGTTTTGTGACAGAAAATGAATTAATCTTCGCGGTTGACAAAGTAAAAAATAAATTTCGTAACTTTCTCGCAGAAGGAAAATCTGTTTATTTAGAGTGGAGTTTCGCTCAAAATGTTGATATAAAAGGTGAAGTTATCGGCGAATCCTATTTAGTTTTTTATGAATGTAAATCTTTATAAATATTAAAGTCAAGGTAACCTCAACCTTGACTTTAATATAAACTACTTATTAATTTGGTCTCCAACTTTATTTGCGAGTTTCCATCTTTATTGTCCGGTTTCCAACATTATTTGCGCGCTACAACATTATGTAACACGCCCTTTTAATTTACTCCACCGTCACTGACTTAGCCAAATTCCTCGGTTTATCCACATCGCATCCTCTTGTTTTCACTGCATAATAAGCGAATAACTGCAGCGGCATCAACAAAATAATCGGGGTCAGCATGGTATGGGTTACCGGGATATGAATTACATAATCCACCGATTTAGCGGTCTCGTCATATTTTCTCCTCTTGATTCCGTTCGCGGGAGGGGATCGTTTTGTAGTTCAGATTATGGATGGATTTAATATAGCGTACCGTCTTATATTTGGACCGCATCACCACAGAATGGGTAATCGCCCGGCCGCTGCCGAAGCTCACCCCTTCCAGAAACTCTCCGGTAGTGACTCCGGTAGCGGCAAAAATAATTTCGTCTCCCTTGGCCAGGTCCTCAGTACGATAGACCCGGTCGCAATCAAATCCTTCAGCGCTAATTCGCTCCCGTTCCGCATCATTGTGAAAATAAAATTTGGTCTGGATGTCGCCATCCAAACAGCAGAGGGCGGCAGCAGCCAGCACACCTTCAGGCGCGCCGCCGATCCCCATATAAATGTCTACCGTATTCAAGGCTGTCGCGATTGCGCCGGCTACATCCCCGTCGGTAATCAGTTTAATCCTGGCCCCAGTTTCCCGAACTTCCCTTATTAGCTGACAATGCCGGTCCCGTTCCAAAATCATAATGGTTAAATCCTTAATATCTTTATTCAAAACAGCTGCTGCTACTTTTAGATTTTCACGGACACTGACATTAATATCGAGCTTTCCTTTTAAAGCAGGGCCACAAGCCAGTTTGTGCATATAAAAGCTAGGAAAAGGAAGCAACGACCCTTCTTTCCCGACAGCCATTACAGATAAAGCATTTGGTAAGCCGCAAGCCACCAGTCGGGTTCCATCAACCGGATCAACGGCGATATCGGTCTCCGGCGCGTCATCCAGCCAACTACCTACTTTTTCCCCGATATGCAACATAGGAGCCCTATCTTTTTCTCCTTCTCCGATGATTACCTTTCCTTTGATCGGGATCAGATCGAGCATGCCTCGCATAGCATCGGAAGCAGCCTTGTCGACCTGCTCTTTATCTCCATTTCCCAACCAACGACTAGCCCGCAAAGCTGCCGCTTCAGTGACTCGAACTAACTCAAGAGAAATCCCCCGCTGTAAATCCGCCAAAAAAACCGCCTCCTACATTTTTTTATCGATTAAAAAGCCTTATCGGTTTTTTCCTTGTAATTTTGAAAGAAAGTTTGAACAGATTTCCTGTCCATATTTTTCGAGGAAGAAATTAACACTGAATTCAATTAGACTTCTGAGAGCAAGTGATACAGTATTGGTGTATTTATTGACATCTATCTCCCTTAATTCTGCGAACAAATCGTTAGTGCGTTGATTATCGATCTTTAAAGTTTGATTTTTGGAAATCAACGTGTTTCTTTCTTGAGTAGTTACTATACCTTTTGGAAATTTTAATTTTTTTGGAGTTGGTGAATTTGGAGCAGTCGAATTTTGGATTTTTATTGCTATCGTTATTACCGTTCCTATTAGGATCATCTCCTGAAGGATGAGGCTTTTGGTGATTGTTATTATTGATGGTATTAGTATGGTTCTTGAAATGCCGAACATTTTTGATACTTTACTAATTGTCAACCCCATATTGATCCTCAATTTCATATTAAGACAATAAACTACTTGACCTGTCTATTACTTCATAGTTTATTATAAAAAATAAACTTATTCAATAAAGAAAGGGTATTCAAATGATTATGGAAAACAAGACATTCATAGGTGATATTCCTACGCTAAGCCGCATGAAAAATGACGGAAATAAAAAACCTCTTATAATTTTAAGTCATGGATTTTCCGGCAGTAAGGAAAATTTCGACCAGGACGGTCAGTTGAATGAATTGGCGAATAATGGTTATTGTGCTGTTGCTATAGATAACAAGTTTCATGGTGATCGGCATGGGCCAACTTTTGATACAACGATTCTAAAACCTTCAGGAAAAATTGATTTATTGATTTTAAGAAAAGCCATCAAAGAGACGGCGGATGATATTAGCATACTAATTAATGAGTTGCTTAAAGCAGATTATATTGATGAAAACAGAATTGCGATGATAGGTGTATCAATGGGAGGCTTTATTACTTATAGAGCGATGATTACTGATAAAAGAATCAAGGTCGGAATACCGATTATCAGCTCTCCGTATTGGGATGACATTCCGGGAGAAATACCTGCAGTTGTCAACCAAGAAGAGAATCTTGAAAAATTTATATCCTATTCTGCTGAATTTCAGCCTGCAGGACATGTTACTGAATTTTATCCAACAGCCATACTTATGCAAATTGGCGAAAACGATCCTCATTATAACGTCAAAAAAGTAAAAAGATTTTATGAGAGCCTCAGGGCGTTATATGTAAACAACCCCGAAAGGCTGAGACTGATCGTTTATGAAAACACAAAACATGAATTTAATAAACAAATGTGGGAACAGACATTGAATTGGCTGCGCTTGAACCTATAGTAGTAGAAGACAAACCGCAGAATGTATATAAAATAACTCTTTGATGAATGAATTTTTTAGTTTCCATTATGGTTAATTTTATCACAATATCATAATATTAAAGTAATTTAGAAAACAAAAAACAAATAGCCACCGTGGGCAATGAGCCGAACATCTTGAATGGCTCATTAAATGCTTTACCACGCGTAAAGTGTGTCTTAATTGTATGACATTTATTAAAATCAAATTATTTTAAATTCTGTAAAAGTCAAGAAGAGGCGATCAGATATGTCAAATAAAGAAGTCATCTATTTTGAAAAGGCTAATTTCAAAGTGATGATCTGGCTATTCTCCGCTGTGTCTTGTCGGAAACCAGAGATTCCTACAAAAGAAACTAATCTGCTTAAACAATGCTTTAAACGGTTTCAGAGACATTTATATTAATACACTTCTAAGGATAGTTCCATAATAAATTGAAAATAAATTTGGAGGGGAACGAAGTATATGAAGAAGGAAATACTATGGGTTCGAGCTTTTTATTGGTTGGGAGCCATTCTAGATGCGCGTGTAGGAATCATCCTATTTATAAGGAGATATCTCGAACTACCGGGTTTTGTACAACACTCTGGTTCCAGGGCTGAGTTACCAAGTGCATTATATGGGGTAGGACAGGCCTGGGCCTTGATGTGGGGATGGACATGTTTGCTTATTTGGGCAGATCGAAAACCAATTGAGAGAAGAGGAGTTATTCTGTTAACCTTATTTCCGGTAATTTTATTCCTGTTGATAAATAGTATCGATATAGTTTTAAGAGGCTTTGTTTCTGTCGTTACTCAGTCTATCAATATGGGAATAGCATTGGTTTTAATCGTTTCTGGCATATATTGCTATATTAAAGCCGGCCGAATTGAAAAAGAACTGATTTAAAAGCTATTCATAAGTATATAGATGTGCATAAATGGACCGACAAAGAAAGAACTGTTACTATCTACTAGTAGTTGTTTTAACTCCATGAATACTTCATAATTAAGGGTAGTACCAGCGTAGCGACTTCGCTGGTACTACCCTTAATTGGAAATCAAAAGTTCCGATTTGACTATTTTAGGAAAAAAGTAAATAAACCCATTCACTTTGTTTATATATCAACAAAGTGAATGGGTTCATTTTATAGGAATGTTTATTGAACACTTAAGATAATAACAGCTACGCTTGTATTACCCCAACTAAATGGAGAATAATAAAACCGGGAATTAAATCCCGGTTTCTTTGTAAAAACACCTTATTTTAAATAATTTGAGGCTTATTTGTTCAAACTTTCTTTCAACCTATTCAAACTTTCTTCCGACGTGTTCATAATTTCTTTCAACCTGTTCAAACTTTCTTTCAACGTTACAACATTATGTAACACGCCCTTTTAATTTACTCCACCGTCACTGACTTAGCCAAATTCCTCGGTTTATCCACATCGCATCCTCTTGTTTTCACTGCATAATAAGCGAATAACTGCAGCGGCATCAACAAAATAATCGGGGTCAGCATGGTATGGGTTACCGGGATATGAATTACATAATCCACCGATTTAGCGGTCTCGTCATATTTTCTCCTCTTGATTCCGTTCGCGGGAGGGGATCGTTTTGTAGTTCAGATTATGGATGGATTTAATATAGCGTACCGTCTTATATTTGGACCGCATCACCACAGAATGGGTAATCGCCCGGCCGCTGCCGAAGCTCACCCCTTCCAGAAACTCTCCGGTAGTGACTCCGGTAGCGGCAAAAATAATTTCGTCTCCCTTGGCCAGGTCCTCAGTACGATAGACCCGGTCGCAATCAAATCCTTCAGCGCTAATTCGCTCCCGTTCCGCATCATTGTGAAAATAAAATTTGGTCTGGATGTCGCCATCCAAACAGCAGAGGGCGGCAGCAGCCAGCACACCTTCAGGCGCGCCGCCGATCCCCATATAAATGTCTACCGTATTCAAGGCTGTCGCGATTGCGCCGGCTACATCCCCGTCGGTAATCAGTTTAATCCTGGCCCCAGTTTCCCGAACTTCCCTTATTAGCTGACAATGCCGGTCCCGTTCCAAAATCATAATGGTTAAATCCTTAATATCTTTATTCAAAACAGCTGCTGCTACTTTTAGATTTTCACGGACACTGACATTAATATCGAGCTTTCCTTTTAAAGCAGGGCCACAAGCCAGTTTGTGCATATAAAAGCTAGGAAAAGGAAGCAACGACCCTTCTTTCCCGACAGCCATTACAGATAAAGCATTTGGTAAGCCGCAAGCCACCAGTCGGGTTCCATCAACCGGATCAACGGCGATATCGGTCTCCGGCGCGTCATCCAGCCAACTACCTACTTTTTCCCCGATATGCAACATAGGAGCCCTATCTTTTTCTCCTTCTCCGATGATTACCTTTCCTTTGATCGGGATCAGATCGAGCATGCCTCGCATAGCATCGGAAGCAGCCTTGTCGACCTGCTCTTTATCTCCATTTCCCAACCAACGACTAGCCCGCAAAGCTGCCGCTTCAGTGACTCGAACTAACTCAAGAGAAATCCCCCGCTGTAAATCCGCCAAAAAAACCGCCTCCTACATTTTTTTATCGATTAAAAAGCCTTATCGGTTTTTTCCTTGTAATTTTGAAAGAAAGTTTGAACAGATTTCCTGTCCATATTTTTCGAGGAAGAAATTAACACTGAATTCAATTAGACTTCTGAGAGCAAGTGATACAGTATTGGTGTATTTATTGACATCTATCTCCCTTAATTCTGCGAACAAATCGTTAGTGCGTTGATTATCGATCTTTAAAGTTTGATTTTTGGAAATCAACGTGTTTCTTTCTTGAGTAGTTACTATACCTTTTGGAAATTTTAATTTTTTTGGAGTTGGTGAATTTGGAGCAGTCGAATTTTGGATTTTTATTGCTATCGTTATTACCGTTCCTATTAGGATCATCTCCTGAAGGATGAGGCTTTTGGTGATTGTTATTATTGATGGTATTAGTATGGTTCTTGAAATGCCGAACATTTTTGATACTTTACTAATTGTCAACCCCATATTGATCCTCAATTTCATATTAAGACAATAAACTACTTGACCTGTCTATTACTTCATAGTTTATTATAAAAAATAAACTTATTCAATAAAGAAAGGGTATTCAAATGATTATGGAAAACAAGACATTCATAGGTGATATTCCTACGCTAAGCCGCATGAAAAATGACGGAAATAAAAAACCTCTTATAATTTTAAGTCATGGATTTTCCGGCAGTAAGGAAAATTTCGACCAGGACGGTCAGTTGAATGAATTGGCGAATAATGGTTATTGTGCTGTTGCTATAGATAACAAGTTTCATGGTGATCGGCATGGGCCAACTTTTGATACAACGATTCTAAAACCTTCAGGAAAAATTGATTTATTGATTTTAAGAAAAGCCATCAAAGAGACGGCGGATGATATTAGCATACTAATTAATGAGTTGCTTAAAGCAGATTATATTGATGAAAACAGAATTGCGATGATAGGTGTATCAATGGGAGGCTTTATTACTTATAGAGCGATGATTACTGATAAAAGAATCAAGGTCGGAATACCGATTATCAGCTCTCCGTATTGGGATGACATTCCGGGAGAAATACCTGCAGTTGTCAACCAAGAAGAGAATCTTGAAAAATTTATATCCTATTCTGCTGAATTTCAGCCTGCAGGACATGTTACTGAATTTTATCCAACAGCCATACTTATGCAAATTGGCGAAAACGATCCTCATTATAACGTCAAAAAAGTAAAAAGATTTTATGAGAGCCTCAGGGCGTTATATGTAAACAACCCCGAAAGGCTGAGACTGATCGTTTATGAAAACACAAAACATGAATTTAATAAACAAATGTGGGAACAGACATTGAATTGGCTGCGCTTGAACCTATAGTAGTAGAAGACAAACCGCAGAATGTATATAAAATAACTCTTTGATGAATGAATTTTTTAGTTTCCATTATGGTTAATTTTATCACAATATCATAATATTAAAGTAATTTAGAAAACAAAAAACAAATAGCCACCGTGGGCAATGAGCCGAACATCTTGAATGGCTCATTAAATGCTTTACCACGCGTAAAGTGTGTCTTAATTGTATGACATTTATTAAAATCAAATTATTTTAAATTCTGTAAAAGTCAAGAAGAGGCGATCAGATATGTCAAATAAAGAAGTCATCTATTTTGAAAAGGCTAATTTCAAAGTGATGATCTGGCTATTCTCCGCTGTGTCTTGTCGGAAACCAGAGATTCCTACAAAAGAAACTAATCTGCTTAAACAATGCTTTAAACGGTTTCAGAGACATTTATATTAATACACTTCTAAGGATAGTTCCATAATAAATTGAAAATAAATTTGGAGGGGAACGAAGTATATGAAGAAGGAAATACTATGGGTTCGAGCTTTTTATTGGTTGGGAGCCATTCTAGATGCGCGTGTAGGAATCATCCTATTTATAAGGAGATATCTCGAACTACCGGGTTTTGTACAACACTCTGGTTCCAGGGCTGAGTTACCAAGTGCATTATATGGGGTAGGACAGGCCTGGGCCTTGATGTGGGGATGGACATGTTTGCTTATTTGGGCAGATCGAAAACCAATTGAGAGAAGAGGAGTTATTCTGTTAACCTTATTTCCGGTAATTTTATTCCTGTTGATAAATAGTATCGATATAGTTTTAAGAGGCTTTGTTTCTGTCGTTACTCAGTCTATCAATATGGGAATAGCATTGGTTTTAATCGTTTCTGGCATATATTGCTATATTAAAGCCGGCCGAATTGAAAAAGAACTGATTTAAAAGCTATTCATAAGTATATAGATGTGCATAAATGGACCGACAAAGAAAGAACTGTTACTATCTACTAGTAGTTGTTTTAACTCCATGAATACTTCATAATTAAGGGTAGTACCAGCGTAGCGACTTCGCTGGTACTACCCTTAATTGGAAATCAAAAGTTCCGATTTGACTATTTTAGGAAAAAAGTAAATAAACCCATTCACTTTGTTTATATATCAACAAAGTGAATGGGTTCATTTTATAGGAATGTTTATTGAACACTTAAGATAATAACAGCTACGCTTGTATTACCCCAACTAAATGGAGAATAATAAAACCGGGAATTAAATCCCGGTTTCTTTGTAAAAACACCTTATTTTAAATAATTTGAGGCTTATTTGTTCAAACTTTCTTTCAACCTATTCAAACTTTCTTCCGACGTGTTCATAATTTCTTTCAACCTGTTCAAACTTTCTTTCAACGTTACAACATTATGTAACACGCCCTTTTAATTTACTCCACCGTCACTGACTTAGCCAAATTCCTCGGTTTATCCACATCGCATCCTCTTGTTTTCACTGCATAATAAGCGAATAACTGCAGCGGCATCAACAAAATAATCGGGGTCAGCATGGTATGGGTTACCGGGATATGAATTACATAATCCACCGATTTAGCGGTCTCGTCATATTTTCTCCTCTTGATTCCGTTCGCGGGAGGGGATCGTTTTGTAGTTCAGATTATGGATGGATTTAATATAGCGTACCGTCTTATATTTGGACCGCATCACCACAGAATGGGTAATCGCCCGGCCGCTGCCGAAGCTCACCCCTTCCAGAAACTCTCCGGTAGTGACTCCGGTAGCGGCAAAAATAATTTCGTCTCCCTTGGCCAGGTCCTCAGTACGATAGACCCGGTCGCAATCAAATCCTTCAGCGCTAATTCGCTCCCGTTCCGCATCATTGTGAAAATAAAATTTGGTCTGGATGTCGCCATCCAAACAGCAGAGGGCGGCAGCAGCCAGCACACCTTCAGGCGCGCCGCCGATCCCCATATAAATGTCTACCGTATTCAAGGCTGTCGCGATTGCGCCGGCTACATCCCCGTCGGTAATCAGTTTAATCCTGGCCCCAGTTTCCCGAACTTCCCTTATTAGCTGACAATGCCGGTCCCGTTCCAAAATCATAATGGTTAAATCCTTAATATCTTTATTCAAAACAGCTGCTGCTACTTTTAGATTTTCACGGACACTGACATTAATATCGAGCTTTCCTTTTAAAGCAGGGCCACAAGCCAGTTTGTGCATATAAAAGCTAGGAAAAGGAAGCAACGACCCTTCTTTCCCGACAGCCATTACAGATAAAGCATTTGGTAAGCCGCAAGCCACCAGTCGGGTTCCATCAACCGGATCAACGGCGATATCGGTCTCCGGCGCGTCATCCAGCCAACTACCTACTTTTTCCCCGATATGCAACATAGGAGCCCTATCTTTTTCTCCTTCTCCGATGATTACCTTTCCTTTGATCGGGATCAGATCGAGCATGCCTCGCATAGCATCGGAAGCAGCCTTGTCGACCTGCTCTTTATCTCCATTTCCCAACCAACGACTAGCCCGCAAAGCTGCCGCTTCAGTGACTCGAACTAACTCAAGAGAAATCCCCCGCTGTAAATCCGCCAAAAAAACCGCCTCCTACATTTTTTTATCGATTAAAAAGCCTTATCGGTTTTTTCCTTGTAATTTTGAAAGAAAGTTTGAACAGATTTCCTGTCCATATTTTTCGAGGAAGAAATTAACACTGAATTCAATTAGACTTCTGAGAGCAAGTGATACAGTATTGGTGTATTTATTGACATCTATCTCCCTTAATTCTGCGAACAAATCGTTAGTGCGTTGATTATCGATCTTTAAAGTTTGATTTTTGGAAATCAACGTGTTTCTTTCTTGAGTAGTTACTATACCTTTTGGAAATTTTAATTTTTTTGGAGTTGGTGAATT
>WSSedL1CaDRAFT_10001722_pt1 | contig 12213 bp, 10 predicted proteins | sample WetSurSL1Cattail_FD_9464 | JGI IMG/M metagenome (IMG submission 9464)
CAAAATGGCTGAAGCGGTGTGGAGTAAGATTTGGGCGATCGTGGCGCAAAACTGTGAGCATCACATCGGCGGGGAGAATCCCCACAGCGACGCGATGGAAGCCCTGCTCCGATTCAATCAGAACGATTAATGGATGTTATTGTGACTTGATGTTTCACCCGAAAAGAGTGATTACTATAACAGACAAGCTGAACGCCGAATTTTCCGGAGATACCCGCAAGCTGAGATTGGGGTATGATGAAAAGGCGGAGTTTACCGACGATATTGATACATTGGAGCTTGTCGGTGCCAAGGTGTTTCATCTTGCGCCTGACAATCAGTTTTACATAAAATATTTTCTTGAGTGTCTGCACCCGAAGGTAAACTATTAAAAGGTACAGATGGGAAAAGGACTTGACGTGTTGGCGAAGATTTGAGGTGAGTGTGGTGATTCCTAATGATCATGCAATTATGTTTTATAAGTTTGGTGAAAACCAGTGGATTCAAAGAATTCTTGATGGTGAACTGAGCTTTTCGTGTGCTGGGGCGTATATACTTCAAGCTAAACGTACAGGGAATAGTGTGCAAGGAGATACTTTCGAAGGAGTATTTGCGAGACTACATAACAATAATCCAAAGATTTCAGAAATGAAAAACACACTTGGAAATGATTTAGAAATTATACCCAATGGAGATTATTCTTTCTTGCGGAGAAGAAGTGCCAGACTCAAACCAATTTTCTGCGTCTTCGCATATACTGCAGAGGACGCATTGCATGATGCTAAAGTAACTAAATCTGGGAAACAAAGGGTCAGATTTGAGTTTGATCAACGTATGTTTGATGGCTTTGCAACATCGAATGTAAAAAATGTTATTGCCGATTCTCATAGATTTACACTCACACTATTACAGCCTAAACCTTTTGTAGACAAAATTAAAGATTCATTGAAATATGTAGCTATACCTTATCAAATGCATCATATCAAATATATTCCTATGAGCGAAGGAGAGTTTTTTGTTGAGCCAACAGATACATATGACGAGCTGTTTTATAAGTCGGAAAGTTATTGGTATCAACATGAAGCAAGGATTTGTTTAACGGGGGAGAAATTCAGCAATGTCTTTGATAGATACCCCTTGATTGTTAGCAAATTTAGAGAAGAAGACTATTGCCTATCCTCATGATGTACAAACCCAAGTCTGGCCTCAGTGGTTCGGACACAGAGATAAAAAGAATACTATAAAGGGATAGTTGAGGTGTCAAAATGAACGAAAACGCCAATCAAAACAAAGAATTAGAAGAACTTGAAGCTGATTTTGACTTTGGGTCTATAGAAGAATATTTTTCAAAACAGTTGGAAGATAGTTTTTCTGACTTGAGTTTACTCGAGGAAGATAGAAAGAATATTGCTAACCCTGATTCGCTTGGGAAAACCATGCTTGATGAAGTGTGGAAACAGTTCGGCAACCAAATTGGATTAGATATTACAAATGAAACGCTGATTCAACAATATGACAGGGAGCATCCAGAAACTTATGATGACATAAAAAATAAGATTCTTAAGGATGAGTCATATACGAAGACCAGAGAACAAATGAAATCTGACCAAATGGATGGAACATTGGTGGATACATATACTGGTAAAACAATTAAGCCCGGTGAAAAATTTGATGTCGACCACGTTGTATCACGGAAAGAAATATTCGAAAATCAAAGAAGAAAACAGGCAGCTTTAAGTACAGGAGAACTTGCAAATAAAGAAGAAAACAAACAAGCGACAAATGATTCTCTCAACCGTAGTAAAAAAGAGAAATCAGTTAATGATTATCTGGACGGCAGAGAGCTACGTGAAGCTGACTTAATTAAGCAGAACGAAAGAGCGAATAAAAAGGTTGATGAATCTAATCAGTCCGATGTTGAAAAGCGCTTACAAAAAGAGAAAAATGATAAAGCATTGCAGAATAAATTAGATGCTGATGATGAACTCATGCATCAAGCTGATAATAATGCAAGAAAAGCAATTAATAAGGATATACGCTCTAAGGCAGTAAAAGAAGTAGGCAAGAAGGCGGGTAAGGATGCACTAAAAGCAGCTGCAATATCGGCGTTATTCAGTTTGCTCAAAGAAATAATGAATGGGTTCGTTCGTTTCCTTAAATCAAAGTCGAAAACATTCAGTACTTTTTTGTTGGAAATGAAAGAGGCAATTAAGTCTTTCTTTTCAAAAATAATGAATGTTGTTCAGACCGGGGTGTCAGCCCTCGTGGGAACTATTGTGTCAGAAATTTTTGGACCTATTGTTAGTGTTTTCAAAAAGTTGGCGAGTTTTATTAAGCAAGGCGTTTCGTCTTTTATTGATGCAATAAATTATCTAAAAGACAAAAACAATAATAACAAGCCGTTTTCAGTTAAAGTCGCTCAAGTTGGTAAAATAGTCACAGCTGGATTAACTGCTGGTAGTGCAATTGTTTTGGGCGAAATTTTTGAAAAGCTCTTGCTTACAGTACCTGGAATGCAAATCACATTACCTTTTCTTGGAACCTTGGCTAATCTGATAGGATTATTTTTAGGGAGTTTAGTATCTGGATTAATAGGTGCAATAGTATTAAACTTTATTGATAATTTTATTGCAAAGAAGCTAAGAAATGAAACTACCAAAGAAATAATAGAAAAACAAAACAAGGTTGTGAATATTCAGCAACTGCAAAAGTTTGTTGCTGAAAAGAAAGTTGAAACGTCAAAAGCTAACTTTTCCAGAGAAGTCACGGAACGGCATGGGCTAGTTAAAAAACAGATGGAAGATGCTTTGGAGACAGTCTTTAGCAGCACAGATAGTAAAACAGCTGATGACACTATCATCATTACGGAAAACAGTGATGATTTTTCGCAAATGCAAAAAGACTTAGAAGGCTTACTTTAAGGAGACAAATCGTTATGGCACTTGATAAATATTATATTCTTGCTGCACTACCCAAAAGTTCTCTCAAAGATGGTGGACATTTAAACTGTAAAGAATGCGGATTTCAATCATGCGTAGTATTTGCAATGAAGGTTGCAAATGGTAAAACGCAATTGTCGGAGTGCCCACATATCAGTGATGGCACAATAAATCAATTGAATCATGGCGTAAATCAATCAACACCAGTTTTAGAGTATACAACTGAATCTAATGATGCAAAACAATCAGGTGTCATAGACAATGCCATGGCGGTACTTAGCATTCCGAACGATAATCTATTTATAACCAACAAAGATGAATTAAAGGAATTCAGCACCCAGCTTCCGCAAGAAACTAATCTACCGACTGTTCCAACCGAAGGTGGCTTTTTCGGTTTGTTTGAACACAATGTAACAGGTGAAGAACTTAATAAGCTTACTGAAAGCATCCAAGGCAGAATGATTGAGCAAAATAAAGCTTTATTCTGGAAGACGGCACACCAGAGCAGATTTTCCGTAATCCCCAGCATGAGCGGACAAAACAGTTTTTGTCACAGGCCAGTCTGGATGGCTGACAAAGCAGCTAAAAGAATGTCGAAAGATTGGATGTAAGCGTAAAAAGCATAATATATTTTTGCGTAAGCCGATAGGGGAATAACCTGTCGGCTTTTTTAAAAATTAATATATGGAGAGAAATTATGGACGAAAAAGTTTTATACAAGGCATTGCAAAGCCATTTTGAATGGCTTCACCGTCACCCGGAAACAGCATTGGAAGAGTTTGAAACCACCGCATACATCAAACAGTTTCTCACAAAAAACGGAGTGGAAATTCTGGACTGCAACATGCAAACAGGACTTGCCGCTGTAATACATGGCAAACGAAAAGAACCTGTTGTGGCTTTGCGGTGTGATATTGATGCGCTGCCCATTGAGGAAACAGCCGAGGTTGCGTATCGTTCAGAAAACGCCGGGAAAATGCATGCTTGCGGGCATGATTTTCATATGACAGCTTTACTGGGAGCCGTTCTCCTTCTAAAGGAAAAGCAAGACGAATTGGAGGGGACCGTAAAGTTTTTGTTTCAGCCCGCGGAAGAAGCGCAGCACGGGGCTGAACATGTTTTGGAGACAGGAGTCTTGGATGACGTGAACGAAATTTATGCATTACATGTTGAGCCGGGGCTAAACCCAGGCACAGTTGCTGTTATTGCAGGGACTGACCATGCTGCCGTAGATCGATTTGCAATTGATATCGAAGGGGTAGGATGCCACGCAGCGCACCCCGACTGCGGTATCGACCCGGTACCGGCTGCCGCACAGCTGATTCAGGCCTTCCAGACCATTGTCAGCCGAAATATTTCTGCATTTGATCGTGCGGTGATCAGTGTTACAAAAATTCAAACGGGCACCACATGGAATGTGATCCCTTCTTCTGCTCAAATGGAAGGAACTGTGCGAACTCTAAAGAAAACTACAAGGCGACAAATTTCTAGGCGGATGAGGGAAATCTGTGAAGGGATTGCAACGGCATCCGGTACTCAAATTCGGTTTAGCTGGTATCCCGGTTGCCCACCCACAAATAATGATGCCGAATTGGCAGCATTCGTAAAAGATACTGCGGTCTCTCTTGGACTGGAAACACAGGAAGCAGTTCCTTCCATGGGCGGAGAGGATTTTTCCTGCTATCAGGAAAAAATCAGAGGAGTATTCTGGAGGATTGGTGTAGGTGATACTTCCCCTTTGCACAATCCGATGTTTAAAGCCGATACCAGCGGACTATTGGCTGCGGCGAAAATGCTAGCTGCCATTAGTCAGAATAGACTGAAATATATTGCGGGAGAATCATAAAATGAAAAAATTATTTTATCCGGACTTTTTTAATGATGTGTTCGGGCCGATTATGCAGCCCGGTTCCAGTGGCAGCTTTGCGGGTACAAGCCGTGTGGGGCGCATTGCCAGAAATACATTGGCAAGTGAACCGAAACGAGTGCGCATCCTGTTTAATCCCGGGGATCATCATATGCTGAACCTTGGAAATATGATGGATGATCGGGGATACCTAGGTGGATTACAGGACTTTGCCACAGATGATGTGCGTCTGTTTTCCGCACATGAACTTGCACGCGAAAAGAAAATTTCCTATGAGTTTGCAGAATTGAAAGTGGATAACCCATATCCAGGAAGTGTTCATTTTGAACTGACCGGGGTGGGCGGAGATACGGCATCCCTTACCGCGAAATCGGTCGGCGGTGGAATGGTGGCAACATATGACATTCATGGCTTTACGATTTGTTGGCGGGCCGATACATTCGGAATACTTCTCCGAAAACAGAACGGGGAAATCAGCGAAACGCAGCTGCAAGAATTTGAAAAGAGCGTAGGATATGGCTTCCTCTCAGCAGAACGATATGTTCGGCAAGACGGTGCGAAAGCAGTATTTATTGAACTATCCGAAAACTTAAATTTCAAGGCACTTACACAATATTTCGGAGAAGATACGCAGTTATGCGTTTTCCCTGCACTTTTGCCGGTAGTGACAACACGCAAAAGAAAGCCGCAGTTGTTTAAAACAGTGGAAGAGTGGCGGCAGGTTGCTCAGGAACGCGGCATTTCGTTTGTGCAGGCGGCAATTGAATATGAAAAGAATTTCTCAGGATGGACAGAAAAAACCATATGGGCGTATTTTGAAAATATTGCTGATATTCTCGATCATCAGATTCATGCCCTGGAGGAGATTGGATATGAAAATGCAAAAGATACCCCTATGCTGCCTATATACGGAAAGCAGTGGAATACATATATGGAAAATAATGCTGCCCTTTCAGATCCGATAACCCGACACATTCTGGTGCACGCTTTTTCCACCAATGCAAAACTTCCCGGTGTGCGTATTGTACCTGGACCTATGGGAACAGGGGGAGGGTATTTATTTTCCGCATTGGATGCTGTTCGTGAAGCAAGAGGCTTTTCACACCAAAAGATGATAGAAGGTTTGGTGGTGGCAGCCGGACTGGGGGCTTTAGCTTATACGCATACCAATGCCACCGGTGAAGTGGGATGCGTCGGCGAATCCGGAGTCTGCTGTGCGATGGCTTCCGGAGCAATTGCATGGATGGCAGGCGGCAATGGAGAACAAGTAGAACACGCAGCTTCCATGGCACTTCAAGCAAATTTGGGCATTCCCTGCGATCCTATTCCCGGTGGCCTTGAGTTTCCATGTATCACACGCACGATTCGTGCAGCTGTAACCGCGCCGCTTTATGCTGATCTGGCACTCAGCGGAATTAATCCACTTGTACCCTATCATGAGGTGCTGGGTGCAATTGAAAAAAACTTTCGCAGCAGTAAGCCTGGTGAGCTTTGCGGGCCGCTCTGTGGTATCAACTGTACTCCAACCGCAGAGTGCCGCAAGGCTTTCCTTCAAAATGAAGTAATGGGGGATAAAATTAAATTTGAAGCGGAAAACTAACAGATACTTACAAAAAAGCACTCAGAATACAGTAAACTGTATTCTGAGTGCTTTTTGCGGTTTTTAATTATTATTACGGTAATTACTTCACCCGTTTACAATTAATAATCTTTTGCAATCGGCAGACTGTACGGCCTCAGTATCATTTGCCGGAATGGCTGCCTATTTCGTTTCTGTATCTGTAACAGTTTCACAACTTCTCATTGCCAATATGGTTTGCTGAATCAATTCATCAAGCTCCCAATCGAGCATTGCAGCTCCGCGTTCAATTACCTCTCTTGAACAGCCCGCCGCAAAGTTCGCATTCTTATATTTCTTCTTTACCGATTTCACTTCCAAGTCCGACACACTTTTCGATGGACGCATCAACGCGACTGCACCAATGAAACCTGTTAACTCATCCACTGCATACAGTACCTTTTCCATTGTGTGCTCTGGTTTAATATCCACGGTCAATTCATAACCATGGCTTGCCGTTGCATGAATAATTCTTTCGTCAATGCCATGTTTACGCATAATCTCCTGCTGCTTGATACAATGCTGATCGGGAAACTGCTCAAAATCCAAATCGTGAAGCAACCCTACAATGCCCCAAAATTCCTGTTCGTCTGCAAAGCCTAATTGATTGGCAAAATACTTCATGGTTCCCTCAACAATCAACGCGTGTTTCAGGTGAAAAGGATCCTGATTGTATTGGGTCAGTAACTTCCATGCCTGTTCTCTTGTTAATTCCTTGCTCATTATGCAATCTTCTTTCTTTTGTATTTTACCCATACTTATATGATTTTACTGCCTGTTCAAGCTGCAGTAAAGCTTTTTCAAGCGTAGCCCTGGGGCACGCAATATTAATGCGTTCAAAGCCTTCACCGCCTGCTCCAAACATTGCGCCACTGTCCAGCCACAGTTTCGCCTTGGTCACAATCAAATCTTCCATCTGCTTTTTGTTTAAATCAAGTTCTTTGAAATCAAGCCAAATCAAATATGTGCCTTGCGGTTCAACCAGCTTTATTTGCGGCAGCCTTTCAGCTAAAAAGCGTCGCACAAATTCCAAATTTTTCGCAAGATAGTCTTTGAGGCCATCCAGCCATTCTCTGCCATGCTCATACGCCGTTTGACAAGCTACCAATCCCATGGTGTTCAGTTGGCTGTACCCGCTTTTTTTGATTTCGCTCTTGAATTTGTGTTTGATGTCCTGATTGGCAATAAAGATATTTGACACCTGAAGCCCCGCTAAATTAAAGCTTTTACTGGGCGCAGTGCAAGTAATCGTACGATCCGAATATTCAGGTTTCAAACTTGCAAACACCAAATGCTTGTTTCCCTCATAAACAATATCAGCATGAATTTCATCTGAAACGATAAGTACATTATGTTTTACGCAAATGTCACCCAAACGAACTAACTCTAATTTTGTCCATACTCGACCGACAGGATTGTGTGGACTGCACAGAATAAAGAGCTTAACTTTGTTTTTGACAATTTTCGCTTCAAAGTCTTCAAAATTGATGGTATATTTCCTACTTTCATAAACCAGAGGATTGCTGACAAGTACACGCTCATTCATCTGTACTGATTCAGAAAATGGATAGTAAACAGGTTCCTGTATCATGACCGCATCACCCTTGTTGGTTAGCGCGCGTATTGCAGTACAAATAGCATAAACTACGCCCGGCGTTTTTACGAGCCACAATTCCTTGATCTCCCAATCGAAATTTTGAGAATACCATCTTTGCAAGGTCTCGAAATAGTCCCGCTTGCATTCGGTATAGCCAAAGATGCCGTGCCTGCTGCACTGCGTCAAGGCTTCAATCACAGCGGGTGGGGTTCTGAAATCCATATCAGCAACCCAAAGCGGCAAAACATCATCAGGTTTTCCGCATTCTGCAGCAAAATCATATTTCAGCGAATTGGTATTTTTTCTATTAATGATTTGATCAAAACAATAGTTCATAGCAGTTATTCTCCTTTATCGTAACGCTTGCTCTAAATCAGCAATGATGTCGCCAATAGATTCCAAGCCTACGGAAAGGCGAAGCAGGCGTTCATTAATACCCTTTGTTTCCCGCTCTTCTTTTGGAATATCCGCATGTGTCTGTAACATGGGATACGTAATAAGGGTTTCAACTCCCCCTAGACTTTCGGCAAAAAGAATCAGATTTAAACTTTCCAGTAGCTTTTTAGCGGTTTCCTCCTTGTCCACCTCAAAAGAAATCATAGCACCAAAGCCCCGCGTTTGTTTCAGTGTCACTTCATAGCTAGGGTGTGACGGCAGACCAACATAATATACCGCTTTAATCTTAGGCTGCGTGCACAGCCATTTTGCCAGCTTCAAGGCGTTTTCCTGCTGCTTTTCCATCCGAATCGGCAGTGTCTTTATTCCCCGAATGAGCAGCCAACTGTCGAACGGAGAGAGGCAGGCTCCCGTTGTTTTGTAGATAAAGCGCAGCCTTTCCGAAAGCGCCGGTGTTGCCGTCACCGCAAAGCCCGCAAGGGTGTCATTGTGACCACAAAGATATTTAGTACCGCTGTGTATCACAATGTCTGCACCGAGCAAAATCGGATTTTGAAAATACGGCGTTAAAAAAGTATTGTCAACAATCATTAAAATATGGTGGGCTTTTGCAATGGCGGATACGCTTGCTATATCAGTTACCCGCATCATGGGGTTGGTTGGGGTCTCAATAAAAATCGCCCGCGTTTCTGGTTTGATATATCGTTCAATGATTGATGAATCAGAAGTGTCTACATAATCAAAAGTTAGTCCGTTTTTTTCGGATATATACCGAAACAGCCGGATGGAGCCGCCGTACAAATCATCTGAGGCTATGACATGGTCACCAACTTTAAATAATTCCATTAAAGCAGTGATTGCTGCCATTCCAGTTGAAAAGGCCATGGCATCATCGCCGTGTTCCAGTTCGGCAACGGTTTTTTCCAAGTGTTCCCGGGTGGGGTTTTGCAGCCGGGAATAGTCGTAGCCGGTGCTCTGACCGACCGCCAGATGCGCAAAGGTTGCCGTTTGATAAATCGGGATGGTAACAGAGCCCGTACAGTCTGTTGGGTCATCGTCACTGCCATGAATACAATAGGTGCTGATGTCCATTTTGATTCCCTCCAAAAATAAATTATTATAAAAAAATCCCGTCCTCTTAAAAATTAAGAAGACGAGATAATATCCCGTGTTACCACTTCAGTTTACCCACGCTTCACAGCGAAGGCCTCAAAAAGTACGCCGATATTTATATCAGTTATACTCGCTTGCAATAACGGGCAATTCCCGTCGCAGTCTAAGTGATTACACCTCGATGCGCCACTCCGGAGCCATTTTCAGCTAACTTTATCTGCCCTTTTTCACCAAACAAGAGCTCTCTGCAAGATAAAAATGTGATTTAAAATTCACATGTTGGAAGCATACTTTCTCTTTCATCGTGTTTTTTATTATTAAATTATGTAAAGTATATCAGCAAAAAATTTTAATGTCAAGTATTCCGATAAGCATAGTGTTATATTCATAAGTACAAGTAATCAGCGTTTTAAATTCTCTCCTATTTTTCGTTGACAAATTTCCAAAACAGATATAGTATAAAGCATAGTATTCATATGTAATTTATAAATTTAATGGAATAATTGATATGTTGATTTCAAAGGATGTGAGCACTTGAATTTGATTATTACAGCAGGAGGGACAAGAGAAAGAATCGATGCTGTCAGAACCATTACAAATGATGCGACAGGAAAGCTTGGCAGCTTGCTTGGAGAGGAATTTTCTCGTAGGCTTTCGGGTCAGGAGCATACAATTTACTATATGTGCGGTGTCAATTCAATTGCACCTTGCGTTGAGGATTCATCAATCTGCATCATTCGGATTGAGGGAACGCAGCAGCTGCAGAATGAAATGAGCAGGCTGTTAACCATGCAACACATAGACGCGGTTATCCATTCCATGGCAGTAAGCGATTATAAAGTAAGCTATGTTACAACGCCGGAACTGATAGCGAAGAATATGGCTGAAACATTTAACAATTTACAAACGTCGCCGTCAATCGAACAATGGCGGAATATAATTCAGGTTGCACTTACGCAACAGTCAATCACAGGCGAACAGAAAATCAGTTCCGAACTGGCGAGCCCGGTGTTGGTGTTGGAGAAAACTCCGAAAATCATTGAGATGATAAAGAAAACCAGCCCGCAGACAGTCCTTGTCGGGTTTAAGCTATTGAGCGGAGTCAGCAAAGAAGTGTTAATTCAAACAGCATATGGATTATTAGAAAGGGATCAATGCGATTTTGTTCTTGCAAACGACACGGATTCCATAAAGAACGGTAATCATGAGGGCTATCTCATTGATAGCAATGAACAGTATATTCAATTGTCAGGCAAGGAGCAAATAGCAAAAGAAATTGTTGATAATGTGCTGAAAAAGCTTTTGGAGGGTGTAAAGTGAAAAATATAATTCTCGGTGTAACTGGCAGTATTGCAGCATATAAGGCTGCTGAAATTGCTCACCGACTGTGTAAAGGTGGGCTTCAGGTTGAAGTAATCATGACAAACGGGGCAACAAAATTTATAACACCGCTTACGTTTCGCACCCTGACGCAAAATTGTGTTTATACCGACATCTTTCAGGATGATTTTCCAAGCGAAGTGAAGCATATTTCGCTCGCACAAAAAGCAGACGCCGTTCTGATTGCCCCCGCGACGGCTAATATCATTGGAAAAATTGCTGCGGGAATTGGAGATGACTTCCTGTCCACCACAGTTCTGGCTGTCAAAAACAAGCCAGTGCTGATTGCTCCGGCCATGAACACCAACATGTGGGAAAATCCGATTGTTCAGGAAAACATCACAAAATTAAAAGAATATGGGTACTACTTTATCGAGCCAAAAGTGGCTCTGCTGGCCTGCGGAACGATTGGAAACGGTGCGCTCTCAGACATTGAAGACATTATAAAAGCAGTAACGGCCGCTATGGAGAAATGATCTATGAAGGAAATTGAAATTACGGATATCAATGGTTTTCGTGTCGGCAGTGCGCAGGATAAAAAAGCTGGGACAGGCTGTACAACTGTTATTTGTGAAGAGGGTGCGGTCGCTGGGGTGGATGTTCGCGGCGGTTCTCCGGGGACACGAGAAACAGATGCGCTGAATCCATGCAATTTAAGAGAGAGTATTCACGCTGTTTTGCTTGCGGGCGGCAGTGCATTCGGGTTGGACGCGGCTGGCGGCGTGATGCGGTTTTTGGAGGAAAAGGGTGTCGGCAGAGATGTTGCCGTCACAAAAGTCCCCATTGTCTGCGGTGCAATTCTATTTGATTTAAAATGCGGAGATTATAAAATAAGACCGGACCAGAAAATGGGATATGATGCATGCCAGAACGCATACCTTCAATCCTTTTGTCAGGGAAATTTCGGAGCGGGTACCGGCGCGACCGTCGGTAAAACCAAGGGAACGGATTTCGCCATGAAAGGCGGACTGGGCATGGCTTGCTATCAGGTGGGAGAATTGAAAGTGGGGGCGATAATGGCTGTCAATTGCGTGGGTGATATTTTCGACCAAAAAGGAAACCGTCTGATTGCGGGCGCCTTGAGTGACGACAAAAAATCCCTCGTGAATTCCGAGGAAATAATGTTGGCAAATTATGAGGACAAAACTGATTTTTTCAGTGAAAACACCATCATTGGAACGGTGATTACCAATGCAAAGCTGAGTAAGGCGCAGGTGAACAAACTGGCCTCCGTTTCCCATAACGGCATTGCGCGCGCGGTGCGCCCGGCACACACGGTATTTGACGGAGATACCATTTTCACCATGGCGGCTGGGAAGGTAGA
>WSSedL1CaDRAFT_10001723_pt1 | contig 12211 bp, 11 predicted proteins | sample WetSurSL1Cattail_FD_9464 | JGI IMG/M metagenome (IMG submission 9464)
TATCTGATCTGCCGTAGGACGTGTACTCGAATTGTTGATATGGCAGGTTTCAATGCAGTTCCAAACCCTTTTGTTGCCACCAGTCCATTGCACCAGGTTTTTGACTCCCTGGGCAACATACTCCAACTTGCCTTTTACTTCGGCATCTGTGCTGGTTACCGGGTAAATGTCATAGGTAACAATATCTGCCCCGGCGGAGGCTTCGGTATAATAGTCAGAATAGTGACCGCCTGCTACACTATAATCCTTGCCACCGATATTGGTCAAATATCCTCTGCCATACCAGCCAAGGAAAGAAACTCCCTGGCCAAAATTCAACATCACCGGACGGTTGGGATCTTTGACTTTCCAGCCATTGTATAAAGCTACCAATACGCTTGGCGCTATGCACGGTCCATATCCTCCGCTTCCGTCAGACTGTGCATTATCCGGTTCATCCTGATGCATCCACGATTTGATAATGCCATTATGGGTAGAAGTTAATCCTACCGTATTCTGATCGGCAACAACATATATACCCTGGCTTTGAAGTGATGTCAACTGGTCTTCGGTAGGTCCTTCCCAAAGACCTACAAAGGTATTAATCCCAATATCTGTAAATTCCTTGCCGTTGGATGGACTCTGCAGCCAAACTGAAAGGGGGAAGAAAGTAGAGTCGGTAGGAAAACCCTTGCTCCACTGGCTATAACCGGTTACTTCTGAAAAAAACAGGCTTAAGCCAAAAAACAGGATATAATTTATTATACGCATGATGGTTAGGTTTATTTGGGAGTTTACGTTTGAATAGGGATTTGGTTTCAATGAGGCAGATTAGCATTCGAACTTTTCAAAAGTATTAAGATCATTTTTATTTTCAACCCTGCAATTTTAAATTTTGCAGGGTTAATCATGCTTTATGCTCCATTCGGGCAATTCATGGGAGGCATTTCCGACAACTGTTTATTAGTATGGTCTTCGCTTATCGTCTTGTCGATTACCCCAGAAAATTAGAATCTCTATCTCTTTCTTTCGTGGTTTTATGCGGTAAAACATTGTATTATGCTCTGTTATAAAACCTTTTCTGACATTTTTAAATTTCTTAGAGCCTTCAAACATAAGAGGATTTTCCATTATCTCCTTGATTACTCTCTCGACTTCATCTACAAAATTTCTGACTACTGCATCTCCCCATTTGTCTTGAAGATAATCTGATACTTTAAAATAAGAATTTAAAGCTTTGAAAGTCCAGATTACAGTCATTTGCTAGAGGTTGTACCTGTTTTTAATTTGTTTCATAGCTTCTTCATGTGAGACGGTTTTACCCTGATCAGCTTCTAAAATACTTTTTTCAAGTTCGGCTTTCAACGTATTGTTAAGTGAGTCAGCCCAATCAGGCCTATTATTTGACTCTTTAGCTAATATAATTTTAACTGCCTTCAAAATATCAACATCGTTTACTTTATCTATTAAACGATGTAAATCTGATTTTAACGTTATCGTATTCATCATTTATAAAATCATATTTTTTACAAAATTAACGATTAAACTTTATTTTTGGTTGTACTTAATGGGTGATTATTTTGAAATGTTTTTGAATGCTTGCCACTTTTGCAGAAATACAGGATATACCAATGTTTTTTAGCACGAATGCACGAATTTTAAAAGCACCGATATTTTTACCTGGTTTATAGAAATTGAATTCCACGAATTGCCGAAAACTTCGTTTTCGGAATTAACATTGACGATACAAACCAAAATCATCCGGACAGTCTAAAAAAATAATAGCAGAATGGAGGATAAAAAGAAACTCCATTTTTATTACATTTGTAAAGATTTGAAAAGACTTGCGATATGAAAACGACAGGCAATATCCTTCACCTTCCAATATTAATGGAACAAGACGAAGATAATATTTACATAGTCAGTTGTCCAATGTTTAAAGGATGTCATTCATATGGGAAAACCATAGATGAAGCTTTGTCAAATATTAAAGAGGTTATTGATATATGTATCGCAGAAGAAAAAGAGAATGTTTCTGAAATAAATCGATTTATAGGTTTCAGGGAAATGCAGATTTCCATATAATCATTATTGAATCATGCCTCCATTACCAATTATTTCAGGAAAACGATTTGTCAAATTCTTAGAATCATTAGGATTCCTGAACATTCGTATTAATGGCCCATCATAGAATGAAACACCCTGATGGTCGGATTTCCACAGTTCCGGTTCATAAAAACGATGATTTACCCAAAGGTCTGTTAAGAAAAATAATCCGGGAAGATTTAGGATTGGAGATCAATGAATTTACAGAATTATTTGAGAAATTCATGTAGCGACTTGCCAATTACCAAAATGATCCTGATAGTTACCTTGATTGGGAAGATATACAAAAGGATTTTGAAAAGATCCTATAAGTAAAAAATTGACCCGGCCGCTCGGCTTGATATGCTTGAGAGTATCGTTTGGTATAATGAAGCACAACCTGGATTGGGTCGTAGTTATTACAATAGTGTTAAGCAAGCACTGAAATCAATCAAAAGCAACCCTTTTATGTTTCCTGTTTTTTATAAGGAATTGCGGATGGCAACAGTAAAGAAGTTTCCTTTTATAGGCAAAGGCAAAATAATAATGAAAGCCCGGTAACTTTTCAGTTACCAGACTTGCAAATTGTGTTTGGAAATCCCTATGAAAAAAGAGTGATAACACTACGTAATAATGTAATAATTATTTTGTTGGCTTATATTCCGAAAGGTATATAAGATTCCCGTTTATCTCTATACTGAGTATTCCATATTGATAACTAAAATACAGATTTCTGCAATGAGTCCTTGATGTTTTAAGTGTGTAGTAATATACCAACTGGTAACCCCTTTTTCCTATAGATATATTTTGGTATATAGAATCTAAAGGAGGCGAATAATAAAACAGATTTTCATTACTAGTAGTTCTTGTAAGGCCTAGGATAATTGATCCTTGGTATTGTGTATTAGTAAAGAAAGTAATTTGATTAAAACCTGTTGTGTCTGCATTGGAAATAGTTACCTTATCAATTGCATAGCTGAGGCTCTCAAAAGTCACGGGGTCCATTGCGGCACGATAAGACTTGTAAAGTAAAGTAGAAACTAAAAAAGTATCTTTTTTATCGTTTCCAATAGAATAAATTAAAGTATCACCTTGCTTAAATTTAGGGCGTTCATTAGCAGGAATGTGCCAATATTGATCCTTCTTACATCCATGTAATGCTATACCCAAAATCAAAATCAATACAATTTGACTATTTTTTTTCAACATACGATGCCGATTATTCCGGTTTAAATCTGTATTCAACAATCGTTTGCTCTTGAGTCTCAGGGTCAATATACAGGCCTTCATATATCAGGTTATTCTGATCCAAATATAATATTTTATATCGGAACGTCTCAGGAACTCCATTAGCAGATAATATAAGTGAATCCCCTATAAAAGAATAATTCATTATATTATAACCAGTCATACCGACTACATAGACGTGCACAGTTTTATCCTGCATAAATTCATAACTGACTGAATCCAGGGAAGGAGTGTCGTAACGCACCTTATTTGCATAAAATTGATTGATTGTCCATTTATTGCCGGTTATTGCAGCAATGTTCACCTGCGCAAATACTTTAGGGGCATAAAATAATGGAACAAGCGTTGCCAGCAATATGTACATATTACATTTTTTCATACATAAAATTATTTATGGTTAATTTTTTTTGATAATAACTTTTTTGTTAACATAATAACCGGATGTTTCAACTCTCAAGTTATAAATACCGTTTCCGAATTGACCAACAGTAAAATTAATGTTTTGGTTACCTTTTGGGTATGAATTAATCCACTTTTTCACCAAACGTCCACTCATATCGAACAAACTTATTTGGACTAAATCATCCTGAGGTAATGAAATCATCACATTAATTTCCTCAGCAGACGGATTTGGAAAAACATATATTTGATCGGACATTGTGCTTGATGATACCTCTATTGCATCTGATGTTGAATTATTCAAGAGCTTTGAATTTGATCGATCAACCTTAGCAGACTTAAGGTTACTGTTATTGACATAATCAGCAATGGGGATATATGCATGCGCATTTCGAATAGAATCAGCAACCATTATCAATTCATTAATTTTTGTTGAAACCTGAGTTTGGGTTTCGCTTTTAATAGCCGCTCGTTCTGTATCTAAACTTATAGGAGCTGGTGCAGATTTTAAATTAACTCCACATATGGGAGTGTATGGTGCACATTTGATGTCAACCACATTACCTGAGGAAATAAAAGCACCATTGGATAAGGTAACTGCATTCCCGGCTTGAATGCTAATGTTATTACCACTGATACCTGAGGAAATGTTTAAATCATTAAGAACCTGAAGATCACTGATGACCGGTATAGATAAGGTTTTATCGAAGGAACTTTCATAAGAAAAGTCGGAATTGTATGCTAAGTTATACAAGTTATATAATAACATATAATCTAGTCCGTTAAAAATGCCATAATCATAAAATGGGGCATCGGTTTGGCCTTTGATTTTTATTTTCGAATAATGAACTTGACGAAAAGCGGCTTGTGGTTCAATCCATTTATTGGAAGCCCACCATCCCTCAATACCCTCGCTGTCCTTTAACCTGTTTGATGGGTCGAAATAAGGGAGGTAATGAGGTAAATCACATGGAGCACTATTCAATATATCAAGGAATGTTTGCCGTGAAATTAAGGATTTGTTTTTATTGTGCAAAAATCTGTGAAGTAAGTAATAAATCTGTTGGTTAAAGTTCTTTCCATGTTTTGCCAAAGCTAATTCTGTTATATCTAAATTTAGTATATTTTGGTTTATTTCTGCTGGCAAACATGCAAATGCTTGAGAAACCGGTTTGGGTAAAATATCCTCTGGTAAATTCACTGTATAAGTGCAACAATTGACATCAACAGTTTTAAAACACATGCCAATTAAGCCTGATGCTAAACATTTACCAATTGATTTCTTGATTTTTATGGTATTACAAACAGGCACCAAGCCATACTGCCATGAGCTACCTATAGCAGCATAGGTCTGTATAAAAGATGTATTATAATCTTTTCCTTTTATATACATTAAATCAAGGATTAATTCTCCAATATTGTCAGGTATATCAATTGGAAATTCAAGGCCACGATTTAATGCTTGTGTAATGAAAAAGGATGTGGGAGTCGAAGCAATGTCACCCATATCATGCCAAGCTGCGATAATAAGCGGTCTTGCATCGTCCAAAATATTAACATTTAAGTTATCATTTTGAAGAAGAGAAAAATCATCTGTATAATATTTCATATTGCTCTCATGTTTTTCACCGCAAATAGCTTCGGCAGCTTTTGCAATACCCCATTGACTGCCTGACTGAAAACTATTGCCATTATTAAAATGGCTCTTATCTGCTAATTCGCCATTCCATCTGCTATTTTCAATCCAGGTAATTATTTTTTTTGTATACAATTTAGCCATTTCACTGAAGTTATAGTTAATGGTGTTAGGTTTATATACTACCTTATCTAAACATTTTTTAACTAACGCAAAGCCCATAAATAAATATGCAACCTGATCCTGCGATGGGTAAGTAAGTCGGGAGGTAGCTTTTTCTTGATCTGTTTCCTCATGGTCAGCTAGATAGGTTGAGTTAAATTTATTAAGTTTCGTTTTATCATCTAGGTCAGTGAAATTATATTTCTTATTGAAAGAAGGATGATTGGTAAAAAGATCCTCCCCTACATCGTCTCGGCTAAACAATCCATTGAAGTCAGCCTCAGAACAATTACCCCAATGAGGATAAAATAACTTTTCTGCCGATCTATCGAGCCTTTCATATGCCATCATGGCATTGTATAATTCTTCCAGTGTTTGGTCAACTGGTTTGCCATCTCTAATGAGCAAATTATATTCAGTTGCAAGAACAGCTATATAATACCCCAAATAGGTAGTGCCATCTCCCCATTCAATATTAGTATTAGTTGATGGATCTGCAATTCTTACCGCCGGCATACTATATCCTGCGTTATTTCCACAATCTGCAGTACCTCTGACCAGAAAATCAGTTATAAGACGGTAACGGTAATACCAGTAGCGTGCCTTATTGCTTGCATCGTTCTGAGCCAAACAAAAACTTGCAGGTAAACACAAGAAACTTAATATGAATAGAAATTTTTTCATTATTTAATTAGGAATTGAGCTTTACTTCAACTTTTGATTTACCAATTCTTTTAACTCATTAATTTCTCGTTGCAGTTCCGCATTTTTCTTTTCTTGTTCAATAGAATAGAGCGTTAGCTCTTCAACCTTTTGCAGCAGCTTGTTTTGCATATCGCCGAGGCTTAAGCCGTTTTGTGCCACTTCTGCTGCTGAAGGTATTTCGGGTAAGTGGCTGTTGGCTTTGATGTATTTTTCAACTTCGGAAAGGGGGCGGAGTTGGTAATCGGGTTTGAATACGAAATCGGCAACACCATTTAGGTCTACTTTTACTTCTTTGGCACGGATGGTGCCGAACACGTCAAGTTTGTATGCAGGATGAGTGGTTCCAATTCCTACATTGCTATTGGGGTCAATTCTCATTGCTTCATTTATAGAAGCTCCATTCGAAGTATGGAAAGCTAAAACGGAATGCCAACTCATATATTTAACTCCAAAAGCTTTAATGTTAATAGTAGAAGTCCAGGAGTTCGAGTCATAACTTCCATCTATACCAAGTCCGGCAGGATAATAAGGAGTATGAGTTGGAGTATTAATAAATAATGAGCCATTGCCACCCCGATCTCCAATAGTCACCAATGCTGTTCCTTTGGCATCATCTGTTTCTTGCCAATTTATACTTTGATTGCCGGTTACATGAAGCTTTGATTGAGGACTGGTAGTTCCTATTCCAACATTACCTATCGAGTTAATTGCCATAGAATTATCGGGCGCATTTCTATTTACCAGTAGTTTAAAACCTGTTGTACCTTGATCGGAAGCCAGAATAATGTTATTTCCATCATTAACAACATATGAATATGAGGTACCTGTTTGTAAAGTCATTCCTATCGGTCCACTTGATGTATAAAGGTGCAATTTATTATTAGGAGTAGTGGTTCCTATTCCAACTTTTCCTGCTGTTGGCTGCAATAATAAATCGTATGCAGTGGCCGTACCATCAACACGTTGAACCTGTAAAAACGAATTTCCGGAACCTAATGACCCTCCAATTAAGCCATAGCTCGCACCATTAGAAAATACACCCAATGTGCCTCCATTTGCTCCTAAGGCAGGGAGTGTGCATGTAACTCCTGCTGCCTCAGTGACCGATAGTGTATTACCAGGCAGAATTGTCCCAATCCCAACTTTGCCACCAATTGAAAGATTTGGCCATGCTCCATTTTTGTTTAAATATAGTAAAGTTGCACTATTAGCTTCTAATGCGTGTCCGTCAGAACCTCCCAAATCTAAATTTACCGGATATGTATTTGACCCCAAAAAAATGAATCTTCCCCCTCCAATATAAGGATCGATAATCAATCTATCAGATCCACCTATTCTAAAAAAAATAGATCTTTTGTTGTCGGAGTTTGAACCTGCATCCAATATGATGTTGTCATATATTGATTTAAACTCCCAAGTTCCAAAAACACTTCCACTGTTACTTTTTATTCTATTAATTCCACTACTGGCTCCCAAAAATTGAAGCTCATTTGTATCAACATATACATTTCCATTAACATGAAGTTTTGCAATAGGAGTAGACGTACCGATACCTACATTACCATTTGAGGAAGAGCCTATACCGCTAGTTCCACTTGGAACATAAAGTGTTTGTGATTGTACATTTGATAATTGAACCGAAATTACACAGATTGCAACTAAAATAAAAATTTGTTTTTTCATAAGGTTTGATTTTATTGGTTATACTAAAGTTTACAATTTGTTTAATGATCAGCTAATGTTGTTTTCAGCATTACAAATAATAGACGCGATTTTTTTAAAACGTTCCCAATTATTTCGATTAAATTTTATATAATTTTATTTCTGCTTCAAAATGGCTTGCTTTAAAAGACATTGGTCGTTTTTCAGTTATCTTATTGGATGATTAATTTTATTGTTTTGAAAATGCCATTATAATAAATGTTGCACAAATAAAACCCTTTGGGCATATCAGTTGTATTAAAAGTAACGGAATAAACCCCTGATTCATAATCACCATCGATTATATTTTTTACAACAACACCTTGCATTGAAATAATGATAGCAATAATTTTTGTTGGCCTTGAAATTTCAAGGAGTACTTTTCCTTCTTCAACAATGGGATTTGGACGAATTTCTATTTTTGTTTCCAGGATTTGTTGTTCTACCTTATTTGAAACATGCGCAGATTTTAAAACATTAGCATCATCAGTTATTGTAGTCTCACTATAATTTTCAACATTTAAAACGCGCAGCTCATTGTCCTTGATTGGTGGAACAGTAGCTGATTTGAGGGAAGCTGATGCTTGCGAAACTACTATAGGTGAGTAAGCGGAATATGAATAACTGGCATCAGCAAAAATTCTTATATCTCCGTTGAGGGAACAACCGTTCTTTAAAGTCACTGAACCGGTTCCGGGAACTCTAAAAGCTAATTTACTACCAGCCATGGAAGTAACATCTCCAGTAGGTGTTCGATTAACTGCCGGATCTATATTATTACCAATTACAATTGTTTTGGCTTCAAAAACGTTTGAATAAGAATTATTAAACGCGCGATTTTGAATATATAAATTATCAGGCATTAATTCGTCTGCTAAGAAATTGTAAACCGAAAGAGGTTCTGGTTGATCAGGACTAAATGGATGTTGATAATTATTCTGGCTAAAATAAATTGCATCAAAAGGCGTTTTGCTTTTATCGTTTGAATAAGGGTACGTAGGAATAATCTGCTTTATATCAGCAAACCAGTCAGAATTGTTTATAGCTAAGGCGCTGAAAGTTGGCACAAAACAAAATCTAAACTCTGTATCATCAGTGGTTCCGGTCGCAGTTGTTAAGGTTCCAAAAATTTTTGACCTTGGAAATGAAAGGTCAAATTTCTTCCCAACTGTTTCACAAAAATGTCCAATCAAAGGTATATCAATGCAAACATTTTTGGATAAATCAATAGGTATCGTGACTCTGGTATCCAACCAATCCATTAAACCACTTAAAGGCAATTTTTGATATGAACCAGGGGCATTGTCTAATCTTAAATCATTAGCAGGGGCCAAATAATCGTGTTGAAAGTAATAGTTCGGATAAAACAATCCGTTGTAAGGTGCGTTAGGGCCTGACTGTGTTTGAAAAGACGCTGCGAAGGTAAGGCCATTACCATCTCCCTTCATGGCGTTTACCTGGTTGTTTATGCTCAATGGAGTCCATGAAAAATTATACGAACCAAGGTTACAGGGTAAAGTAACTGTTTCGTTTACTAAGGTAAAGGTTTGATTCAACCCTAGTAATTTTGTTCCTGCTTCATAGCCTTGGTTAACAGTATTGGTTCCTAATGAAATTGCAATATTCCGACACTTATGTGGAAAACTTCCCACATTTGCCAGATTAGTTAAATAATTAGATCTTAAAACATTTTCTTTCATGTAACAAGCTGACATTTCAAATGCCGCTGTAAAATCTGCAAGGTCATGTATATTAGCCCCTAAAATTTGCATTGATAAACCTTCCATTTTGTCGCGCAAGCCCTTCGAATCCAATTTTTCGAGAATTGCATTCCACTCCGCAATATCTATTAAAGGACCCAGATAAGTATAGAGCATCTGCTGTATACCAAGAGGCACATTGGCTCCTAACTGTGGCGAATCGAACGAAATATAGTTATCGACCCTGTGATCGAGGCCCTGTGTTTCCATTTTAGCAAGTGCATACCTGATAATAAGTCCACCCATGCTCACACCTAATACATTAAGCCTGTGGTACGAATTATTGGTTGCCAATTCAGCATTGATCGCATTTATTAATGCAATAAATAAATCGGCGTTTTTTTCTATAGCTAAAGCATTGTTATTCAGGTTAAGCACAATTACATCATAACCTTTAATTCTTAAAGCATCACAGAAATTTTGACCTATATGGGAATTACGAACATAAGCTGCATCTACACTACCAATTGGATCAAATCCCTCGCAAATGAGAAATGGTTTTAAAATTTTACTATTATTATGGCTATACCATATTGAGTAAGAGCCACTCATGGAAGAACCGCCGGAAGTTGTAGTGATAATTCGGGTTTCATTAGCATCTTGAGCCAGACAGTTATAAACAATTAAACTTAACAAGAGACTTATTATTAGTATTTTATTCATTTTTATTCATTTTTATAATTTCAAATGATTGGTTATTCTTTAATATAAATTTTACAATGCCATTTCCATTTTTGACAAACAACTTTATTAAAGGCGGGTAAGAATCAGTGATGCTATATTCATATACATCGTGTATCCAATTACCTGCAATTAATAGTGAGTCATTATGAAAGCTTCTGTTTAGATCAAACCACAAGGTGCTAAGCTGCTTAACAGGATTGAATGCATTAGCAAAAACAAGCGTACTATCATTGTATTTGTGAACATAATAGTAGAAATTAAAGTTATTTTCAGTTAAGAGACTCGACATACTTACCTGGGCAAATGAATAACAGCCTTGGCTGCACCATTTATTTCTATCTCTAACAACCCCAGTGCCTTGATTAAAAAAGGTTCTCAAAGAAATTATTGAATCATTATCAAAATTTTTGAAAACTAGCGTATCCACATTCTTATACGGAATCCACGCGAGATCCTCTTTTGTAAAATCCGGGCAGGAAATTTGCTTACAACAGCCGAATACACAAAGAAACAGAACAATGAAAAGGAATGTAGCCTTATATTTTTTCATAAGTGGTAATAATATTTACTATTGAAACATTACCCTGATCGTCGGTTGCTTCTTTTTGAATCGAAGTTTCAAAACTTGTTGAGCTTAAGTTAGTGATGGTTAAAGTGTCTTTATTGTTTATAATCAATAAGTTATTGATAATTTGAAAAGACTGTTGATTCACGCCTATGCAAGGCCTGCTTAATGTAAAAAGAGAATCACAAAAAAAGTTGATTTCAGTTGAATATACACACGTACCCGAGACTTCAATAAAAACCTCGCCATTCATTTTTAATGAAGTTAAAAGCCATGTGTTACCAACAAGTGTTTGCTTATAATTTTGTGCATGGATAAGTGTAGTAAAAAATAAAAATATCAATAAAAGAATAGTTTTCATGTTTGTAGTTTATTTACAAGGTTTTTTTTAACTAAGATTACTTCAGTTTCTGATTAATCATCCCTTCTAATTTTTCAATTTTCTGCTGTAAATCAGCATTTTTCTTATCTTGGTCTTCGAGCTTTTTATTTTGTACCTGTATTTGTTTATCCTGCTCAATAGTATAAAGTGTCAACTCTTCCACTTTTTGCAGTAGTTTATTTTGCATATCGCCAAGGCTTAATCCGTTTTGTGCCACTTCTGCTGCTGAAGGTATTTCGGGTAAGTGGCTGTTGGCTTTAATGTATTGTTCCACTTCGGCAAGGGAGCGGAGTTGGTAATCGGGTTTGAAAACGAAATCGGCTTGGCCGAGCAGGTCTACTTTTACTTCGTGTGCGTGGATGGTGCCGAACACGTCGAGGAGATATGCAGGGTGAGTGGTACCTATGCCAACATTACCAAGTGAATTTATGATCATTGAATTATCAGGTGCGTTTCTGTTTACTAATAGTTTAAAACCTGTTGAACCTTGATCGGAAGCAAGAATAATGTTATTCCCATCACTAGCAACATACGAATATGAGGTACCTGTTTGTAAAGTCATTGCTATCGGGCCACTTGACGTATAAATATGTAATTTGTTATTAGGTGTAGTGGTTCCTATTCCAACATTACCGCCGTCAGGGTTTATTAAAATATTCTGCCAATATGCGCCACCTTCTGCCAACTTGATTCTAGTGCCAAAATTGTTATTATTATCTGTATTCTGAAAGTAAATATTTCCCTCTGTTGCATTCCGGTATATTCTGAAACCATACATTCCATTGGACCTTGTCATCCTGAAACTATGGTCAACATCAGATGCAAGGTGCAACTGTGCATTGGGGTTAGTTATTCCAATTCCCACTTTCCCAGCTGTTGGTTGTAACAATAAATCGTATGCTGTG
>WSSedL1CaDRAFT_10001725_pt1 | contig 12203 bp, 8 predicted proteins | sample WetSurSL1Cattail_FD_9464 | JGI IMG/M metagenome (IMG submission 9464)
CCGCATCCGGATCTTATTTTGCCTACCTATACGTTTTTTTGGCATCCACATCTTACAACCCTTATTATATTACCTCTCCACTTATTGCTATTCCTTCAACCGGAGTAATTCGTTTGTCTTATTATTATTTCCTGGGTACTAGTGGTTATAAAGGTACATCCGGTGCTACCGGTTCAGACCCTTACCCGATGGAATTGCAAATATCAACAGACGGAGGTTTGACTTTTACATCCATATATAGTCATAGTACATCTAATTCTACATTTAATGCATGGACTCAAAATAATATTGATCTAAGTTCTTATGTTGGTCAATCTGTCAAACTTCGCTGGAAATCTACATCAAATTACGGATCTAGTACTTGCGATCAGGGATTGGACGAGGTTAATGTGCAGGTAATACCACCATGTTCAGGTGCACCAACTGCTGGTACTGTTAATGCATCACCGTCTGCAATATGCTCTGGTAGTGGGACTACTACGCTTAGTCTTGTTGGTGCCACTTCTGCACCAGGCATTACTTATCAATGGCAGGATTCAACCTCAGGTGTTTGGAATAATATTGCCAGCGCTACATTAGCTACTTACACCTCAGGAACACTTACAGCTACCAAATACTACAGATGTAAGATAAAATGTACAGTAACAGGAGATTCTACTTATACCCCTAAAAATAAAATAAATGTGGGGAGCTTTACACTTCCATTTAGTGAAAGTTTCAGTAGCTCATTCCCATCTTGTTGGTCTGCATCAGAAGGAAGTTCTGGGGCTTCGTACCATTGGGCAACTACAAGTTCTGATGGAACACATGGAGTAAGCAGTGCATATAGCGGAAGCTATTTTATGTTTCTTGATGTCTATGATGGCACCACAGGGTATAATCCATATTATATTACGAGCCCTTCAATTGTATTACCGGTAACGACAACAGAATTGTCTTATTATTATTTCTTAGGTGGCAGCGGGTATAAAGGAACTTCCGGTGCTACAGGTTCTGATCCATATCCTATGGAAACTCAGATTTCGACTGATGGAGGTTTGACTTTCACTTCCATATATAGCCATAGTACATCCAATTCAACTTTTGGAGCTTGGACGCAACAAAAAATAAATGTAAGCTCATACGGAGGAAATACCATCAAAATTCGTTGGAAATCTAACTCAAACTGGGGCTCATCAATATGTAACCAAGGTTTGGATGAAGTGAATCTCAACATCCGTTACTGTACAGGTGCACCAACTGCAGGTACTTTATCAGGCCCAACGTCTGCTGTATGCCCAAGTTCAGCCTTTACTATTTCCAGTTTAGGTTATTCCGATGGTGCTGGTATTCATTATCAGTGGAAATCAAGACCAACTGGTAGTTCTTCCCCGTTTGCAATATCCGCTGGTGACACAACAACGTCTATCTCTAAGAGTATTACAGCGGCTACTGATTATAAACTATACATCAGTTGCGATGTCTCTGGTTTGAATGATTCTTCTGCTGCATTTACTGTAAATGTAGTAGCAAAGCCTGTATTAACTGCAAGTGGTGCAACAACTTTTTGCTCCAATAAAAGTTTGACCTTAAGTACAACATCTGTAACGGGTATTAGCTACAAATGGTACAATGGAACTGTTCTTATTCCAACAGCTACAACGAGCTCTTATTTGCCCACGGCCACTGGAAAATATACAATTGTTGCCTATACTGGATTTTGTTCTGGGATAGTAAGTGATACTACTAATGTAACAGTTAATCCGGCACCGGTAGCGGGAATTTCTCCGACCGGTCCCGTATCGATTTGTTCTGGATTTACAACTACACTCACAGGCTCAGGTGTAGGGAAATATCAATGGCGTAATGCCTCTGGTGTTTTGTTGCCAGGAGACACATTAAGCACTTATGCTGTTGCAGCAACAGGAACATATAGGGTTGTTGTTACGAATCCGGTTACGGGATGTAATGATACATCTGCTTTTGTTACAGTAAATGTAACACCTACACCTACCGTTTCTATTACGCCGGTCGGAACAACATCAATCTGTGCAGATTCGATTCAACGCTTGAAGAGTATCCATACAGGCACTGGTATCAGCTACCAATGGTATAATTCAGGTATCCCAATATCTGGTGCAACAGTTGACTCATTTACTGCAAATACTTCAGGAGATTATACCCTGCGTGTAAGTTTGGGTACTTGTGGAAATACGAGTAATATTGCTAAATTAATAGTGAATCCATTACCTACAGCAAATTTCAGCAATACAGATACTACCACCGCTATATGTTTGGGTAAGACATTACAATTAACTGCAAACACAATTCCACTTACCTCCTCTTATCAATGGTATTTTAATGGATCACCAATTTCTGGTGCTACAAGTAAAATATATAATGCTGCATTGGGTGGCGTTTATTCTGTGCGTGTAAGAGATGCCAATAATTGCCGTATATTCTCTGATACAATGACTATAATTAATACTTTAATGAATACTCCACTTGTTACGCCTAGGGATGTAAACTTTTGTGAAGGGACAACGATTGTTTTAAACAGTAACGCTGGTCCTTATGCAGTGTCTTACAAATGGACTAGAAATGGGACGCTACTGCCAGATACTACAGTGAGTATCACTACCGCTCTTTCTGGTGATTATGTGGTTATTGCAAAAGATATTTTCAAATGCGTGGCTACTTCTGAAAAAGCTACAATTAATGTTTACGCTACCGTTGTTAAACCAATAATTACTAAAATTGGTATGACCCTTACAACAGGTGGTTACGCATCTTATCAATGGTATAGAAATGGATCAGCAATACCCGGTGCTAATAGCCGTACTTATACATTAGCATTTGATGGTAATTATTATGTAAGAGTTGGGTCAGCAGATGGTTGTATCAATACCTCAGACATAATGAACATTGTTAATTTGGGTGTTGTAAATGTATCGGAAAATAATATGGACGTGAATATTTATCCAAACCCATCACAAAGCATCGTAAACATTGATGCTCCTATTGAAGTTGATGTGCAAATAAAAGATATCCAAGGCCGTAAAATCTTTGAGTTGAAAAATGCGAAACAAATTGATATGAGTGTTTATGCGGATGGTATGTACATCTTTACCGTAACGAATAAAGATGGTGCAATAATAAAGATGGATAAAGTGGTTAAAAAAACGAATTAATACCTGTGTTTTAATATGCCAAAGAGCGCTCACTGTTTTTGTGGGCGCTCTTTTTGTTATGCCTAATGCAATCTGTAAACTAATTCATTATTACATTTGAGTTTATTATGAACAGTTTTGGTAGAAAATTCCGGGTACATATTTTCGGTGAATCACATGGTGTATCGGTTGGGGTAACTATTGATGGTTGCCCCGCGGGAGTATTATTACTCGCGGAGGATTTTAATGCAGATTTGCAGCGTCGAAAAGCCGGCGGAGCTGGCACCACTCCAAGAATTGAAGAAGATAGCCCCAAAATATTAAGCGGCGTTTTTAATGATAAAACTACCGGTGCACCTGTTACTATTCTTTTTGAAAATAATAATATCAAATCCGCCGACTATGAATCTCTTCAGGCTACCCCAAGACCTGGTCATGCAGATTTTGTTTTACACAAAAAATTCAATGGTTATAATGATTACAGAGGAGGAGGTCATTCATCAGGGAGGTTGACGTTGGCATTAGTAGCCGCGGGTGTGGTTGCAAAAAAAATATTACAAGGAATAACTATAAGCGCTGGGTTAGTAGAAGCTGGTGGCAATAAAAATATCGAAGAGGCAATTAATAATGCCATTAAACAGCAAGACAGCATTGGCGGTATCGTGGAATGCAAGACCAGTGGTTTGCCTGTTGGGCTGGGAGAACCATTTTTTGATTCTTTGGAATCATTAATCGGCCATGCCGTTTTTTCTATTCCGGCAATAAAAGGTATTGAATTTGGCAGTGGATTTATGGCTGCAAAGATGATGGGTAGCCAACACAATGATGCTATTATTGACGCTAAAGGAACAACTGCAACGAATAATGCAGGCGGTATTAATGGTGGTATTAGTAACGGTAATGATTTGATGTTTAGAGTTGCAGTAAAACCTACGAGTAGTACACCTAAAGTACAACAAACATGGAATAACCAAACGCAATCGGTTCAGTCTTTTCAAATAAAAGGGCGACACGATTTATGTATTGCACTTAGGGTTCCTGTAGTTATAGAAGCAGTAACAGCAATGGTTTTAGCAGATTTTCAGTTGCTCGAATTATTTAAGACGCAATAACCTGCTGTTGTTTTTTCTTTGTAGCAACAACAGCATATACCATTGGTATTTTATTGTCGAGGTGTTCTATACGAAATTTCCTTGTTTCAAATTCAACAGCTCCTCTAAAACAATTGTAAGGAGAATAGTTAAATTCATCAAATGAATTTATTTCAAGTCTATTTTTTATTAAGCTATTCAGTACTTCACTAATTCCGTGATTCCAACAAACATATTCTTGAGTAATTGGGGCATCCCTGTCTGCATAAGTGCCGTTTTCTGTTTCGATGATTGGTCCGGTATTGAAATAATTGTACCCGATCTTTTCAAAATTGTCATCAAACATCCACACTACAGGATGGAATTCTACAAATACTAATTTGCCATTAGGCTTTAAAAAAGTGGAGATAATATTTCCCCATTTGTCAAGGTCAGGCAGCCATCCGATTGTGCCATAGCTTGTAAAAACGATATCAAATTGCTGATGAAGATGCTGGGGTAAATCGTAAATATCACAGCAAATAAAGTTTGTGTTGGCATTAGTTTTAATACTCAGTTTCTGGGCATTTTCGATTGCTTTGTCCGACAAGTCAACTCCTGTAACATGGGCGCCTAGCCTGCTTAATGAAATGGTATCCAGTCCAAAATGACATTGAAGATGCAGGATGCTTTTGCCACTGAGTTCCCCCAATAGATTACGTTCTATCGAATTGAGTGAACTTGCACCATTCAAAAAACCATCTACGTCGTAGAAGTTGGAGTTTAAATGAACATCAGTTTTGTTATTCCAAGATTGTTTGTTGACTTCAATGTAATTTTTTTCGTTTGTCATTTCTTGCCTGCTTTAAATTATTGCCAAATTATAAGGACAACAAAAGACATTTTCGATTGAATTATTTCAGAACTGTTTTAATACTAATAGCGCCATCTGCATTGCTCAGATTCACCAAATATGTGCCTTTCGCAAATTGTGATAAATCAAGCGGCAATTGATTTTTGCCCGCATTTACTGACCATTTTTGATTTAGTACCATCGCTCCGGTAATATTTGTAACCATTACATTTATCTGTTCTGTTTTAGTAGCCTCCAAGTCTAATGTAAAAACGCCATTATTAGGATTAGGGTATAGAACACAATCAAGCGTTTTGCCACTTATAGTAGCTACACTCGTTTCTTTTAATAATTGTCTTATCGCTCCGTAAGCATTTATTTTACCATGCCCCCAATCATTATTGCCTGCCGAAGGAAGTGCCCCTGTATAAGTATCTTGAATAGCTGTTGCAAATAATATAGACTTTGCTCTGCTTGGGTCAAGCGTCGGATCTACTTGTAGCATCAATGCCACAATTCCCGAAGCTATTGGTGCAGAAGCCGAAGTTCCGCTGAATTCACCATAATAGTAATCTTTGCTCGACGCGCTTGTGTATTTGGCAACCATCATAGCGCTATTAGAGCCTGTTGCAGAATTGGCGGTGTCCCAAGAATTATAACTTGTGGCAATAGTCAAACCAGGCGCACATAAGTCGGGAGAAATACGTCCGTCAATCATTGGCCCTCTGCTTGAAAATGGTACTAAGTGATTAGCAGACACGTAACCTGAATAAGATAAAGGAGTACCACTTAGGTTTGTAAATTTTACTTTAGATGCATAGGCGCCTACTAAAAGTACTGATTTTGACGCTCCCATATCACTCACTGTAGTTACGGTATTTCCTGTTGTTGCCCAACTAAACCCTAAATTTGAAAATGCACTCTGGAATTGATAAGGGAAGCCATAATAGTAATATTCATTCCAGACATTTATTTTGCCACTTGTGCCCGTAATTGTAATGCCTACACTATCCGTAGCTTTATTGAAAATATTAAGTGTTATACGTGGTTTGTCATTAAATTCTGACGGGTTGGTTAGTACTTGCACAAAACAGGTGTCAATACCATTAGCGCCAATCAAATAAAAATTGTGGGTCATACTGTCAATACATATTCTACCCGTAGTATTACCTGCAATGCCATTATGATATAACGTAGTATTGGCGCAAAATGTTTTTGCGGTATCGCCCCAAATGTCAATCCAAGTACGCTTATATGTACTAGGACTAAAGGTTAAAAACGTACTCAGGCTTGTGTCTGTACTCGTAAATGTTTTATTTAAGTGGATGAGTTCTTCGCCTTCATTGCCGGCGCTCATCACTATTATTTTGCCATTGCTTGATAGGGCGTCAAATGCTTCATTGATCAATGTAGTGCCATCATGAGGTCCGGATTGAGAACCCCAACTGATATTTGCTACGGCAGGCTTTCCAACCGTAGTTGCATATTTGAAAATATAACTAACACCATCAATGAAGTCAGAAAATCCGCCTTGCATCCATTGGTCGCCAATAGAGTCACGGCGTACGCCTACTAATACAATGTCCGCATCGTATGCAATACCCCGAAAACGTCTGTTAGTAGCATCTCCTCCATATCCGGAACCCGCTGATAAGCCTGTAGTTCCGGTTCCGTGTGTCTCAACATTATTATCTGTTCCTCTGGCTTTTATTACATTCGTATCCGTCATTTCGTTGCCGTAGCTATAACCGCTTGGCGCGGTGCCAGTGGCATTCATTTCCCATACATGTTTGATGCGATACTTGGTGCCAAGAGTGTCAAACATCGTAGGGTGATTGTAGTCAAATCCAAAATCCATTACCCCTACGACTACTCCTTTGCCACTATATGCCATAGGTAGTCCGTAGCCTCCATGTACAGAATCTACGCGAGTTGTTTTACGAGCAATATCCAATTTAGGATAAACGGGTTCGTCTATTTGAATATAATAAATACCTGTAGTTTGGCTAAATGCGACTACATTTTCAACGGGTACTTGTACCGTCCAAATATGTCCGGCCTTGGTTCCAATAGTTGCATTTAATGCGTGCAACTTGTCTTCCACATTGCTAGCAGTGCCATCAGCTATTTTGATTATTGCACTCACGCACATTTTGCCATCGTTTCTCTTTTTGTAGATATAGCCCTGAGGTAATACATTGCCCATACCTGTTTTTTGCACGTCCAGCAAATAAGCTCTAGTAAGTGGCGAAAGTTTTGGTTTTACTTCTTGCGCATGCGCGCTCAATATCATGAGTGAAGCGAATATTGCAGTGTACAATTTTTTCATTGCTATAGATTACTATTGTTAGAGTAAGTAAAGATAATATAAAATGTAAAGGAAATTAAATGAGTCGCTTGAGATAAGCGATGTGCTATTGGTTTTATACTTCAAAGAATCAACACTAAAGAGCCTGCAATAATGAGTCCGGCACCCATCATTTCTTTTATACTTATGGGTTCTTTAAGAAAAACAAAAGCCAGTATTATTGTAAGTGCAACACTTAGCTTATCAATAGGAGCCACTTGAGCCACTTTCCCCAATTGAAGTGCTTTGAAATAGAAAATCCAAGAAAGGCCTGTAGCTATGCCTGATAATACAAGGAATAACAAATTGTGCTTTGTAAGAGTATTGACGGTAGCCAATCCTCCTCTAAATAACACAATGCCCCATGCAAGAATTAAAATTACTACAGTACGAATGGCAGTAGCTAAATCTGTATTTATATCTTTTACGCCAATTTTAGCAAATATGGCGGTGAGCGATGCGAAAAATGCAGAGAGCAAGGCATAATAAATCCACATAAAACAATCATATTTATTGCTAAAGTTCTACCTTTTTCTATTCTTATGTATGCCTCACGTTTAAAATTCATTAAAGACAGAGGGTTTTTTAATACCGCTAAATTTATAAGGTGACTGCTTTAAAACAAAATTGCTGTAAACAATTGGGTTTACAGCAATTTGCAAAATCACACTAACAAAAAAACAAATTAAACATTAAGGCATCAATACAGTGTCAATAACATGTATTACACCATTTGATTGAAGCACATCTTTAATAGTTACTTTGGCTTTATTACCTTTTGTATCCATTACCCACAATGAATTTCCTTTCATCATAAAGGTTAGACTTTCTCCTTGAACAGTTGCGACACTTGTTTTGCCACCATCAGCTTTTATTTTTTGCATCAAATCTGCCGAACTCATTTTACCCGAAATAACATGGTAAGTGAGTACCGATTGCAACGTCTTCAGGTTTTCAGGTTTCAACAAAGTTGTTACTGTCCCTTTAGGCAATTTGTCGAAGGCTGAATTCGTAGGTGCAAATACTGTGAATGGACCTGCCGATTGTAGCGTTTCAACAAGACCTGCAGCCTTAACTGCTGCGACCAAAGTCGTATGGTCTTTTGAGTTTACTGCATTCTCAACGATGTTTTTAGATGGATACATTGCGGCACCACCAACTATTACTGTTTTTTCTTGTGCAAATGTATTGTTTGCGAAAGATGGAGCTAGAATTATAGCTAATGCTACTGCGAAAGCTTTTACTGTTGTACGTTTCATAAGTTTTTATTTTTCGATTGTTCTGAACTTATGTACGGAGTAAAATATTTTTTGGATTTTAAGCGATAAATATTTCTTGAAAAAATAAGAAATAGATGAAACTAAAATTGAATTAAGGTAGCAAGTGTTGCTTAAATAGCCTTGCCAGCAACCACCATTTGATCCATTGTTGGGCTAGCGCTGCCTCCTTTTTGTTCAATAGTAATTGCGAACATTTCTGCTCGGGTAATGGTCTTCATTTTGTGTATAGGAGCTTCGGAAATTGGATCATACATGCCGGCGTCCACAGGTTTGCCATCAACAATTGCCCATAGCTGGTATTGTTTCCCTTTCGGAGCTTTTGGCATACTATTTAAGTTAAGGAACACATCACCATTGGAATTGTCCCAATAAAGCATTGCTTTGTTGTTCAAATGGGAACCAACACCGTCTAGCACAACCATTTTAGTAGTTGGTTTCATTAAAATGCTAAGCGCCTCATCGGTTCTTTGTTGATTGGCAAGGCTCAATTGTTGTTGTTGTTGCAATGAGACAAATGCACTTTCCGTTTTTTTATTTGTTTGCAAAAGACTGAAATTATAGATACCGCTGGCGATAAAGAGCGCTATAGATGCTGCCGCAGTGTATTTCCAAAGCATAATACTTTTTCTAAGTACACTTCTTTCTGCTAACGAAATTTGACTCGGTGTATTTTGAGTTGATGGCGTTGTCTGTGTATTATTATTATTGCCGGCGTTTTTTTCGTCTGCCTGTACCGCTTCCCAGATATTTTGTTTTAATGCCTGAGGAGGTTTTACGACATGTTGATTCGCATACAATTCAACCGTTTCTTGATAGGCTCTAAGTGCATCTCGGATCTCAGGATATTGTGTACACAATAATTCCAGTTCACGAGCTTCTTGCTCGTTGGCTGCGCCTAATGCATAGGTTTCAATAATTCCAGACGATATGTAATCTTGTGTGTTCAACTTTTTACACTGAATATTGTTTTTAATTCTATCAGAGCATTCCTAATTCTTGTTTTGACTGTACCTAAGGGGATATTGAGTGCTTTGGCAATTTCATCTTGGGTGTAACCTTGGAAATAGGCTAAGTCTATTACAACTCTAAAATCTTCTTTTAGAGTTGTCAAAATCTTCTTAACGCCTACATGGTCAATATTAGTATTGCTGCTTAGCTTTTGATCATGGATATGTACGGTATTATCAATGTCAAAGGTTTTCTGTTCCTGCTGAAAACTTTTAGAACGAAGTGTATCAATGGCCGCATTTCGAGCAATATTCAACATCCAGGTATATAATCTTCCTTTAGTAGTATCGTATTGCGCCATATTGCGCCATATCTTTACAAACACTTCTTGAAGTACATCATTGGCCCAATCTTCTTTGTCCAATACTTTGATAATAACACCATACAATGCCGCAGAATAGCTATCATACAGATAGTTAAATGCTTTTTCATCCTTGTTTTTCAACAAAGAGATCAAATCGGTTTCTGTATATGTTTCTTCAGTTGGCAAAATGAGTCAAGTAGTAAAAAATCAAAAATAAGGTAATAGAACTAATTTCTAATAAACAATTTAGTTAGATAAAATGAATGTTGTATAAAATTCAATAAGCACTTGACTTTTCTGTTTTCGGAATTACTGTTGTATAGTTTACAAACCTAGTCACATAAAACTATTTACACACTTGTTTTGAAGCTGTCTTTTTTTTATTAATTTTATGGCTTAAAATTTAAACATGACCATGAGAAAATATCTTTTTTTATTGTGTATCCCATTTGCATTCTTGAGTTGCAAAAAAGAACCTGTTTCCGAACCAGTTATTGGTAATGGAGCCGCACTGATGATGTTGAAAGTAAATTATGTAACAGATAGTCTTGAAGGAGGGAAAATATTCAATTTCCCAACTTATTATTCTTTGAACAATAATATTCCTATAGTTGTTAATTATCAAGCCCCTAATCCATACGGTAATGTAACCTTGATATACGATCCTACTGCCGATACATTATTTGATGGGGGAATGGGTATAAGCGGTGGTGGAACCTTAAGAAAACCAACGTTTGATAATATCCATAATATTGGTGGAAATGTTCAGACAGCAGTGTCTGCACCAAGTAAATCTTCTATTCAAAATATTACTGCGACGGGTATGTATGCTTCATCCTATGACTTGGCAAGTATTTGGGCGCCTGTTGCTCATTTGTCTATTACTAAACAATTTATGGATCTGGCAAATGTAAAAATTGGTTTGTTTCTTTATACACCAAGCCAAAATTCAAGTAATGCAGCAAGTTGGAGTTGGGTTTGGGTATTTTATAAAGATAAATAATTTATTTAGCAATAATCAAGGCTCATATTTTCATAAAACCTTCAAAATGTACATTTTTGAAAACTAAATTTTATTTAATCACTATTGTTTGTATTGTAATTTCATCTTTCAGTAATGCTCAGGCTCCTGTTTTATTGAAAAAATTAATTACATCAGGAGGGAATAGTGAATCACGCTATTTTACTCCATACAAGGGTAAAACCATTTTTAGTGCTACTGGTGATTCGAGTATGTATAAAGAGGAGATTTGGATAACGGATGGTACTGCTACGGGAACTACCGTTTTGAAAATCATAGACGAACATTCTACAAATCCTTCTTACCCCAGCGGCTATAAACTTTATAAAGACCGTATATACTTTAGCGCCAGATATGGTTATGGTTCTATCTCTGGAGAAAAATTTGCTTTATGGGCTACTGATGGAACCACTTTGGGTACAGTTAAAGTTCAAGATGTTGTTATAAAAAATAATAGTGAAGTCAAGCCAAGCGATTTTGTACTATACGAAGACAAACTATATTTTCAGGGGCTTGGTTACGATAAAGATCCAACAAGTGATGAATTATGGGTTACTGATGGAAGTACAGCGGGAACAAAAATGGTTAAAGATATTAATGTTGGTTTTAGAGGATCGTTTCCTGAATATTTAACTGCTTATAAAGATAAATTGTATTTTTCGGCAGATGATGGTATTCATGGAAATGAGTTGTGGGTGTCAGATGGAACTGATACGGGAACGAAACGCTTTCAGGAAATTTGCCCATCATCTGGGCTACATTCGTCACCTAATTTTCTTACGGAGTTTAAGGGTAAGCTATACTTCGCAGCTACTAATAGTTCCGTTGGTTGTGAAATGTGGATGACAGACGGTACCGATACAGGTACAAGATTGTTGAAAGATATTTATAAAGGAACTGGTTCAGGAATAGCATTGAGCCCCAAATTTATTTACAATGATAAGCTTTACTTTTCTGCAACGGATGGTATTAATGGCTTTGAACTATGGGAGACAGATGGCACTGAATCGGGAACAAGCATGGTTAAAGATATCAATGCTTTAGGTAGTTCCAATCCGTATGGGTTTTTGGAGTATAAGGGTAAGTTTTATTTTCAAGCAGATGATGGTATTCATGGAAATGAATTGTGGCTTACTGATGGAACTAATGCCGGAACAAAGATTTTTAAAGA
>WSSedL1CaDRAFT_10001726_pt1 | contig 12203 bp, 11 predicted proteins | sample WetSurSL1Cattail_FD_9464 | JGI IMG/M metagenome (IMG submission 9464)
AGAAAGAAACGTCCCTGCAGGCATATTCACATATAATAAAATGAATGGAATGAACAAGCCGTAGAATATTCCCGACAGGATCTCACCCAATGGCTGCCTTGATATCGGAACCGGTCCATAAGTGTACAGCACCCCGCATAAAAAGCAAAGCCCTCCGAGCAGCAGTATGACGATATCTGTAATATAGGCGAGGTACAAGCCCAGAACCGTGCTGAAGGCAAAGAGCGCATAGATGATCATCAGGGCTGTTTTTCGTTTAAACTGCAGTTTTTGGTCATTGTTTTTCGTATCGATATAATTGTTGATTGCAGTCGTCGTCAGATCAAACAGGAACATTGAGGAGAAAAAGATAATCGTCCGATGCCAGTTGATCTGTTGTTCCTTATAAAAAAGAAAGGCAAGTGTCATAAAAAATGTAAATAAACTTGTGATCTTGGTTTTTATTTCAACATAATTCAAAAACCTGTCAATCATCATTTCGCCTCCTTTATCTTTGATGCCCTCAAACGTCCCAAGCTCGTGCAAACATTTTTGTCATTGACTCTCAAAATACCCTGAAAGCCTTGTCTAAAATGGCTTGCAGTCCTTTTTTCTTATCTTCGGTAATATCCAGTCCGTTCATCGTCTTTATATATTTATTATAATATTTCTTTGCGATCATTCTTGTATAAGCCAAACCGCCTGCGTTCGTGACGGCTTCATCAATCTGGTTCCTGTTGACCTCATTTTCTCTTACTTTTTCTTTAAAGCCAAGTAAATTTTTCAGCGTATGGATTAGCGGCAGGGTTACCACCTTCTGTTCAAAATCCGATTGTACGGGTTTCCCGGCAACACTTTCAGTCGCCTCAAAGTCCATACAATCATCTATCAGCTGGAATATCATGCCGACATACCTGCCAAGACGCTTGTATTTGTTGATTTCCGCCATGTCACATCCTGAAAGGACCGCTCCGGCATGGAAGGATGCCTCAAACAACGCCGCTGTCTTTCCGGATATGATCTTAAGATATCGGTAAACCGACAGGTCAAAATTGCCGTTGTTGATATGTTGGCTCAATTCTCCAAAGCATACTCTCACCATATAATCCGGTGTGTCCATATTAAGATAGTCCTGCCTGTTTGTCACAGAGGATGCTAATTTTAGTGCAACACATAAAAGATAGTCGCCGCAGATGACCGCTGTTTTCTTCCCGTATTTTTTCTGAAGAGCAGGAAACCCTCTTCTGGTATCGGCATCGTCAATCACATCGTCATGAACAAGTGTGGCAAGGTGTAATATTTCAATAGAAGCTGCCATCTTTACCGCATTGGGATGAATCAGGTCCTCCTCGTTACGGGCGCAGGTAAGTAATGAGACAGCACGGATAAACTTGCCCCTGGAACCGATCAGATGGCTTGTATATTCACGTATGACGGAGGGCGAGCGGGATAATGCGCCGTCTGCCTCTTCCTTTGCGAGCTTCAGGGCACTGTCATATGAAATATATTCAACTGTGTCCTCTTTCCTCGCATTTTCATCAGTCATTATATAAATACCACTTTCTGGCGAACTTTACTTTTTTCCAATTTGACTTGAGAAGCGGCATGACATAATAATCGAGTCCAAAGGTTCTGCCTGCTCCGACCAATACGGCGACCCCCGCGAATATCATCCAGAAGGTCCCAAGGTACAGACCTGTTGTCGTAACAAACATCACCTGAAGAATCAGGGACACGGCGGATGCGGGTGTAGTGAAAAGCCCGCCGATCAATGCCAGACCTATAAGGATCTCCGCTAAAACGATGAAAATCTGCATAATCATCTGCATCGTATTGTTCGGAAGGATAAACTTGTCAAGGAAGCTGTTCATCAGCGGGATATCGATTTTAAACGCATAATCGCTGATCGTTGAATTTGCAAGATCTTTCCCGCTGACAAAAATCAGTCTGAACAAACCAAGAAAATCGAAATTCATTATAGTCGTTCCAGCAGCCTTTACTGCCTCAACGCCGCCTTCGGCTGTCGCTGCGCTGGTTCCATCCGTCGCACCGCCTGCACCGTTGAGTATACTGTTGTACCATTCGCTGGCGCCGCTGAAAAATCCAGTAAGCTTCGGTGTATTGAACCAACCCTCGACGATTTTCATGACCCCTTCGAATAACCATACGGCACCAAGGAAAATTCTGAGCGGAACCGTCAGGAAGCTTGGTGTCCTGTTTGACAGATGTCCGCCGACAAAGCTTCTGCGATGCCTGATTGTAAAGAACTCATGCTTCAGGTAGCTGAACACCTTATTCCAGCCCAGAACCTGAATATAATAGATTATATTGATGAAATGCTTCACAAACATTGCGAAAAACGAAGCGAGGCTGAACATGTTTTTGGGCGTACCAACTTGTGCCACACCATAACGTCCGCCAAGGCTGACCATAATCCCATGGAATTTCGGCTTATATTCTTCCTTCTCACCTTCTCCGGTGAGATCACATATGATGTTGTGGCCAGCTGTTGCTGCACTTAGTTCACAGTTTTCCACCACAAGAGGTACAGGACGCTCTTCACCCTCCGGTGTATACAACATGCTGTCTCCGACCACATATACACTTTCATTGTCCAGAGAACGCAGATACGGATCCAGGACTATTCTGCCTCTCCCGCCTGATTTAAGCGCTTGTGCAGCTTTTCCCGTTATTTCGGAGGCCTCTATCCCGGCTGCCCAGATTATCGTTCCGGAACTTTCCCGTGTCAGCACATCATTTAATTTTGAATCGATAAAATCCTTTCCTATTCGGACAACGCTTGTATTGAGCAATATACGGACACCCATCCTGTTCAGGCGCCTCTCTACCTTTGCTGAAAGCTTTTCAGGCAGGGATGGTACCGTTCTCGGCAGAATATCAATGACAGTGATAGACACAAGCTCCCTATCCATTTCAAACTGATCACACAGGACAGGAACGAATTCTGCAAGCTCTCCCGCCATCTCGGCGCCGGTAAAGCCCGCGCCTACTATGTGGAAAGTCAGCAATCTTTTCTTCTCGTCAAGATTTGTTTCTACTAAAGCTTTTCTGAATGCATCCAGAATCTGATTTTTCAGAATAATCGAATCCTCATAGGACCAGAGCTTGAAAGCATGCTCCTGCGCGCCCTCTACGCCGAAAAAGGTGGGTTTCGAGCCTGCCGATAAAACAAGGTAATCATATCCATAGCTTTCTTTATTTCCAACGACAAGTTTTTTAGCAAAGTCGATCGAATTGACATTATCGTGCTTTACATCAACCTTCCTGCCGGCAAATACTCTCTTCAGGCTGATCCTGATGCTCTCCTCATCAACCCTGCCTGCCGCGACTTCATGCAATTCTGTCAGCATTGTATGGAAGGGGTTTTTATCAATAATAGTTATTGTAACATCATTGTTCTTCCTGAATTTCTTTTCCAGCTTCTTAGCAGTTAAAATACCGGAATAACCAGCTCCGACTATTACAATTCTTTTATTCATATATATCTCCTAAATACGTCTTCTCCTATTTATTTTCTCAAATTTTATTTTCAATGTCAACAATTTAACAATATATTATTGAAATATTTCAATAGCCCAATTTATTGAAAACTTCAACTAGTTAATTTCCCCTTATTTACAAATTGAAACGACTATTTTTTGCGATCCCAAAACTATTTTACTTTTTATGTTGTTAGTGTAACAATTTTTAGCTTCTTTTATCACTTGAGCTTCAAGATTGTATATGAAAGGATTTGGCGCCACAAAAAGAAAGAGCTTGATAAAAATCAAGCCCTGCATTCCTTGAAGAAATTCTTAATTAAAATTCAAACTTTTTCTCGAAATAGGCATCAAGTTCGTCGATCTTTATTCTTTCCTGAACCATCGTGTCTCGATCCCTGATCGTAACGCTGGCATCTTCCAGGGAATCAAAGTCAAAGGTGATGCAGAACGGTGTCCCTATCTCGTCCTGTCTTCTGTATCGCTTGCCGATACTGCCGGTCTCATCGTATTCGCACACATATTTCCGTATCAGCGTCTCGTATACCTTGAAGGCATCCTCCCCCAGCTTCTTGGAAAGAGGCAGAATGCCGATCTTAATCGGTGCGATTGCCGGATGGAAATGCATCACGGTCCTGACATCGCCTTCAGCAACCTGCTCCTCATCATAGGCATCGCACAGGAACGCAAGCGTCACTCTGTCTGCACCAAGTGAAGGCTCTATACAGTAAGGCACATATTTCTCGTTCGTCGCAGGATCAAAGTAGGAGAGGTCATCCTTTGAGTGCTCCATATGCTGTTTCAGGTCGAAATCGGTTCTGCTGGCAATTCCCCATAATTCACCCCAGCCGAACGGGAACTTGAACTCTATGTCGGTGGTCGCATTACTGTAGTGTGACAATTCCTCTTTTTGGTGATCCCTTAGTTTCAGGTTTTCTGCAGTCAGGCCAAGTTTCAGCAGCCACTTGTAGCAGAAATCCTTCCAGTAGGCAAACCATTCAGGATCCTTACCCGGCTCACAGAAGAACTCCAGCTCCATCTGTTCAAATTCACGAATCCTGAAGATGAAATTGCCCGGGGTGATCTCATTTCTGAAAGATTTACCGATCTGGCCGATGCCAAACGGTATCTTCTTTCTTGTTGATCTCTGTACATTCTTGAAATTAACGAAGATTCCCTGTGCAGTTTCAGGTCTCAGGTAAACTTCCGCCTTTGAATCCTCTGTCACACCCTGAAAGGTTTTGAACATCAGATTGAATTTCCTGATATCCGTAAAGTTGCCGGAACCGCATTCAGGGCACTTAACACCCTTCTCCTTTATGTAGTCCATCAGCTGGTCGTTTTTCCAGCCATCTACAGAAAGCGTGATCCCATTTGCATTGTTCCAGTCCTCGATCAGTTTATCGGCCCTGTGCCTCGTCTTGCAATCCCTGCAGTCGATCAGAGGATCACTGAAGCCGCCTACATGACCTGATGCCACCCAAACCTGCGGATTCATGAGTATGGCGCAGTCGACACCGACATTATAAGTACTTTCCTGTACGAACTTTTTCCACCAGGCCTTCTTCACATTGTTTTTCAGTTCTACACCCAAAGGGCCGTAATCCCAGGAATTCGCAAGACCTCCGTAAATATCCGAGCCCGGAAACACAAAGCCTCTGTTTTTCGATAGTGCAACAATCTTTTCCATTGATTTCTCAGTTAACATTGAATGAAGCCTCCACTTTATAATTTATGTTCAATTTCATTTATCCCGCTGATATAGGATGCTAACTCTTTTTTCATTGCATAAAAAAGGATGAATTTCGTCAAATATCCTATGTGCCGCCTCTTTTTTGCTCATCAGGGGAAGATCAACGATCGATCCGTCCTTTTTGACAAGCTTAATAATGTTGGTATCAACTTCAAAGCCGGCGCCCTTCATGGTTACATCATTTGCGATGATCATGTCAAGATTTTTGGACTCAATCTTCTTTCTGGCATTATCAAGCAGGTCATTCGTCTCAGCGCAGGATCCTACCAGTATCCTGCCATCCTTGACCTTTCCCAGTTCTCTTAGGATATCCGCGGTTTTCTCCAGTCTGAGCGTCAATTCATCGTCCTTTTTCTTGATCTTGATGCCGGAAACCTCTGCCGGTCTGTAATCAGCCACGGCTGCAAGCATTACAATGATATCAGAGGAAATGTAATTCTCCATCACAGCCGCATACATCTCCTGGGCGGTCATTATTGAAATAACTTCTGCACCGGCGGGGCTTTCAATCGATACAGGACCGGAGATGAGAAGCACTTCGGCTCCCCGCTCCAACGCCGCCTGGGCAACCGCATAGCCCATCTTACCAGAGGAGCGGTTTGAGATGTATCGTACCGGATCGACAGGTTCTCTGGTCGGTCCCGCAGTTACAAGTATCTTCAAGCCTTCAAGGTCCCTTCCGGGTTTCAGAATTTCCAGAATCGTTTCAACAATTACCGGAGGTTCAGGCAGTCGCCCTTTTCCCGAGCCGCCTTCCGCCGCCATCACTCCCGTATCCGGTTCCATAAACATATATCCGCGTAATTTCAATGTATTTATATTCTGCTGAACCACCGGATTCGCATACATATTATAGTTCATAGCCGGTACGATCAGAACAGGTGCTTTTGTCGCCATTACTGTCGTAGTCAGCATATCATCGGCAATTCCTGCAGCAAGCTTGCCAATGATATTTGCCGTGGCTGGAGCAATAACAAACAAATCGGCCTTCTGAGCCAGTGATATGTGCCTTACATCCCATTGGTCCGGCTCTTCGAACATATCTGTAATGACCGGCCTGTGCGAAAGCGATCTGAACGTAAGCGGAGTAACAAATTTACAGGCGTTATCGGTCATAATGACATCCAACACGGCATCAAGCTTTTTAAGCCTGCTGACCACGTCAACGACCTTATATGCGGCAATACCGCCGCAAACACCTACAACTACCGATTTACCCTTCAAATGCATGTTTCCGCGCGCCTCCTGAATACCAGAAATTTCTCCTGGTTTGCACACCTGAAACAGAAGTTTCACTATACTTACGCTATACCGCTTATGAATAAGCGCTCCACGGAAAAGTGAAACTATTGTTCCATGTATGCTTTATAAAAAAACAAGGTTAAGGTAAAAGATGCCTTGAACCTTAGCCTTGTGACTATCCTTACCGCTCATACTGTAATTTACTTTATACCGCTTTTAGTCCTGACATATGTAATCTTGTCTTCGTTTATCTCATTCAGCGCTATCGTAACAGGCTTCTCCGACACACATCTTGTCAGTTTGTGCGCACCGTCGGCCAACTGTCTGGCCCTTTTTGCGGTAGCTACCACAAGTGTATACCTGCTGTCGACCTTGTTCAATAATGAACCGAGTGCTGGATATATCATCTATAAAAACCTCCTGAATAATTATTCCTCAACAATTTCGTCGCTGTCGTCCGCAACGTCCGAATCCTTGACATTCAGTCTGTGTGCAACTGTTTCAGGCTGTACTGCTGAAAGAATGATGTGATCGCTGTCCGTAATGATAACTGCCCTGGTTCTTCTGCCATATGTTGCGTCAATCAGCATCCCTCTGTCCCTTGCTTCCTGAATGATCCTCTTTATTGGTGCTGATTCCGGACTAACAATCGCTACAAGCCTGTTTGCCGAAACGATGTTGCCAAAACCGATGTTTATCAGCTTCATAAAATCCTCCTACTCAATATTTTGAATCTGTTCTCTGACTTTTTCTATCTCGCTTTTTATCTCAACAACATTTCTGGTAATTGTCAAGTCATTTGCTTTCGAACCGATCGTATTAATTTCCCTGTTCATTTCCTGTATCAAAAAATCCAGTTTTCGTCCGACAGGCTGGTCGATCAAAAGTGCCTCCCGCATCTGCCCAATATGGCTTGCAAGCCTCACAAGCTCTTCATCAATGCTGCAGCGGTCCGCGAAAACAGCAACCTCCATTGCGATCCTGTTCTCATCAATAGTTTGCTGATCAAGCAATTCCTTTATCCGTGTCTCAAGTTTATTTTTGTATTCTTTAGGCACTTCCGGTGCGCGCTGTGATATCTCCGATATGATGCCTTCAATATAGGAAGCCCTGTCCAGAAGGACATTTTTCAGTCCTTCACCCTCATTCTCCCTCATTTTGACCAGTGAAGAAAGCGCATTTTTAACAGCGATCTTCAGTATTGACCATAAAAGCTCTTCATCCTCTTCATTCTGCTCAACCTTCAGAACATCCGGAAATTTGGCGATCAGAGAGACCGAAATGTCATCACTGAGCGCAAATTTGTCTCTTAATGCCTCAACTGCAGATATATAGGTCTTTGCCAGAACCTCATCAAATATGACACTTTTGGAGTCATCGCTATAGTTGTAATATGTAATGAAAACATCGATCTTTCCCCTGGAAATACCTTTGCTGACAAGTTCTCTTACCTTGTCCTCCAGAAAGCCCATCTGTCTGGGCATTTTGATAAAAACATCGGAATATCTGTGGTTTACCGTTTTTATTTCAACTGTAAATTCCTTGCCGCCCTGTGCAAACTCGCCTCGGCCAAAGCCGGTCATGCTCTTGATCATAAAAACCTCTTGTATTTCAATTTATACACCTTAATATTCAATACGTATTATAACATAAACGCTGACAATTTAAAGGCTGTTTTTAGTATTTTTATTAATTTCCTAAAATTATTCCGATTTATCTCCTGTTTACTCCGTTTTACACGTCACCAAGCTCGTACCCGATTATTGAAACCACAGCAATACCTGCAGTCTCGGTCCTGAGAATCCTCGGACCAAGTGTGACGGATTTGAAGCCATTCTCCACCGCTTTTGACACTTCTTCCTGTGTGAACCCGCCCTCCGGACCTATGAAAACAGCAATTTGAATCTTCGGCTGTCCGCACTTAATATTGTTCTCTTTTTTTATCTTCTCCAGTTGGAAACGCAGGTTTCCTTCCGTTTCCTCCTCATATGGGATGAGCTTCAGCCCGCTGTCCTCTGTCAGCTTAAACACATTGGCAAAGCGTACCGGTTCTCCAACAACAGGTATGATTCCCCTGTCACATTGTTTCGCAGCTTCGGAAGCAATGCGCTGCCATCTTGCTGTTTTGGCCGCTGCATCACGTGCATTGTCAAACCTGACCACAGTCCTGGCTGTCATGACCGGGACAATTCTCTTTACACCAAGCTCGATACACTTTTGTATGATAAAGTCCATCTTATCCGCTTTTGGAATACCCTGAAACAGTGTGATATCGATGGGAGGCTCCGTCTTATTGGGCGTTGAAGCCGTTATGCTTACCACAACCGAATCCTTTTCGATCAACTCAATTGCCGTATTGAAATCAGTACCAGCACCATCTGAAATTTCAAGCATGTCACCGGGCATACTTCTCAAAACATTTCTGATATGCTTGACATCCTCACCTGTTATTGTGATTCGGCCGTTTATCCGGTCGACCGCATCGCTTGTTACAAAGAATCTGGACATTTAAAAACGATCGCCACCCATTCACCCATCTCGAGAATATTCATGAATTCGAAGCCCAATCCTGTATATGCACTGATCACATCGTCTTTTCTTTCCCTGATGATGCCTGATGTCAGCAGAACACCGCCTTCCCTCAGGTAGGAAGGAATCATTGCGGAAAGCTTGATTACTACATCTGCAATGATATTCGCGACAACGATATCCGCCTTTTGGGGCGGCAGATCAGCCAATACGCCCTTCCTGACATCAATGGCATCCTGTACGCCATTGATCGAGCAATTCTCCCTTGATACCCTTGCAGCAACCTCATCAATGTCAATCGCATCCGCGTGGCTTGCGCCCAGCTTCACAGCAATGATGGAAAGGATTCCGGTGCCGCAGCCTACATCAATGACCTTGTCACCCTTTTTGACATATTGCTCAAGCAGCTGTGAACACAACCTGGTAGTCTCATGTGTTCCCGTGCCGAAGGCCATGCCGGGGTCCATCTCTATGATGATCTCTTCAGCCTGCTTCCCGTATTCCTCCCAGCTTGGTTTGACAACCACACTATCTGAGATGTGAAAAGGTTTGTAATATTTCTTCCAGGCTGTAGCCCAGTCCTCGTCATCCACTTTGCCGCTGCCCACATATCCGTTTCCAATATCAAGAAACTGTGAAATGAATTTTAATTTCTCTTCAATAAGGATCGCGAGTTCCTCTGACGTCGAGTCTTCATTAAAATACGCCTTTATTGTGACCTCGGTACCCAGTGTATCCATAAATGCCTGGTCTGCGTAATCCAAAGAGTCCGGGCTCTCAATCTGCCTTCTGATCTCATTGGGGTCCTCGATCACCACACCGCCCGCTCCGATGGAGGTGAGCATCTCAGATACGGCGTCGCTGGCCTCCTCAGTCGTTATTATGCTTACTTCCGTCCATTTCATCCTTTATCCTCCGTGTTACATTCCAAGTACATCCTTCATTTTATCAAAAAAGCCCTTGCGCTGTTCATGAACTTCATCGCCGCTGATATCGGCAAATCCGCGCAGCGCTGCCTTCTGTTTCTCGTTCAGCCTCTTTGGTACTTCTATGTCAACCTTCACATACTGGTCGCCCCTGCCATTCCCTCTCAAATAAGGGATTCCCTTGCTTTTCAGTCTGAATATGGAACCAGTCTGGGTACCCTCCGGTATGCTGTATTTCACCCTGCCGTCCAGCGTCGGCACCTCAAGCTCAGCGCCCAAAACTGCCTGCACAAAGGTGATCGGCATTTCACACACGACATCATTGCCCTGTCTCTTGAACAAAGCATGAGGCTTTACCTTGATTGTAACGTAAAGGTCTCCGGCAGGTCCCCCTTTTGCGCCAGGGTCGCCTTCTCCTCTGAGTGACATGGTCTGACCGTCATCTATTCCTGCAGGTATGTCGAGTTTTATTTTAACAGACTTGCGGACCTTGCCCTTTCCGCTGCATGACGGGCAGGGGCTGGAAATGACCTTTCCTTCACCGCGGCAGGCATCACAGGCCTTGACATTGACAAACTGTCCGAAAGGTGTGCTTTGCTTATATTGAACCTGACCTGTCCCGTTACATTGGGTACAGGTGGTCGGGCTGGTACCGGCCTTTGCCCCCGAACCTCCGCAGGCAGAGCAATTCTCGTGCCTGGTGATCGAAATTTCCTTTTCAAGGCCAAAGGCAGCCTCCTCAAAGGATAATTCCGTGGAATATTTCAAATCGGCGCCCTTCTGCGGACCCGAACGGCTTCTGGTAGAACGCCCGAAGCCGGAACCCCCGAAGAAGGACTCGAAAATATCACCTATTCCGCCAAAATCAAAATCACCGAAGCCGGCGCCGGCATTCCCGAAGCCGTTCGGATCGACGCCCGCATGTCCGTACTGGTCATATCTGGCTTTTTTTTGCGGATCACTCAATATCTCATAAGCTTCGTTTACTTCCTTGAATTTTGACTCTGCGGTCTTGTCTCCCGAATTGACATCCGGGTGATACTGCTTCGCCATTGTTCTATATGCTTTCTTTATTTCAGTGTCGGAAGCATTTTTCTCAATTCCCAACACCTCATAAAAATCTCTCTTGGACTGCGGCAAGCCTCAACATCTCCATTCCTGGTATAGAATAATTGTCCCCTATTATTTCAACATTGTATCATAATTTACTTAAATTACGAATAGCGAAATTATCCCTCAATAGAACTCTGACTGATAATCTCGCTATTCCCCAAAATAAGCCAAAGCTGTTTTCAGCCTCGGCTTATCTTTTTCTCAGGTCATTCAGGCGAATTCGCGAGCGAATCGCACCATATGCAACAAATGGCCTGAACGTCCTCTGTTATTTCTTATCGTCGTCAACGACCTTGTAATCCGCATCATAAACGTTGTCCTGACCTGCGCCAGCGCCGGGGGCTCCCTGATCTCCTCCCGGGTTGAAGCCTGCTCCGCCTTCGAAGCCTGCTCCCGGATTCGGCCCACCCTGTGCACCTGGCTGCTGGTAGATCTTTGCAGATATTTCGTAGAATGCCTGAGTAAGTGCTTCAGTCGTTGTTTTCAGTTTCTCTGTATCCGTACCCTTGAGGGCTTCCTTCACCTTGTTGATTTCGCCTTCGATCTTTGACTTGTCTTCGCTGCTCAGCTTATCCCCAAGGTCCTTCAGTGTCTTTTCCGACTGATAAACCATCGAATCGGCGTTGTTTCTGACTTCAACCTCTTCCTTGCGCTTCTTGTCTTCAGCCGCAAACTTCTCCGCTTCCTTGACCGCCTTGTCAATATCCGCATCGGAAAGGTTGGTCGATGCGGTAATGGTTATCTTCTGCTCGTTTCCGGTTCCAAGATCCTTTGCAGAAACATGTGCGATACCGTTTGCATCTATATCAAAGGATACCTCGATCTGCGGTACGCCTCTAGGAGCCGGTGGAATCCCTGTAAGCTGGAATCTGCCGAGCGACTTGTTATACTGGGCCATTTCCCTCTCTCCCTGTAATACATGGACTTCAACACTTGTCTGTCCATCAGCTGCGGTTGAGAAGACCTGGCTCTTCTTAGTCGGAATAGTCGTATTCCTGTCAATGAGTTTCGTACATACACCGCCAAGGGTTTCAATACCTAAAGAAAGCGGTGTGACATCAAGCAGCAATAAACCTGTTACTTCGCCGGTCAGCACACCAGCCTGTATGGCTGCTCCAACTGCAACACACTCGTCAGGGTTGATTCCCTTGAAGGGATCCT
>WSSedL1CaDRAFT_10001727_pt1 | contig 12200 bp, 12 predicted proteins | sample WetSurSL1Cattail_FD_9464 | JGI IMG/M metagenome (IMG submission 9464)
CTGCTTAGATACCGTACTGTTGTCATTCTTTTCATTCGTATTTCGATCCCGATTGCAATTATTCGCAACCAAATCAGAAGATTCCTGACTCTTGATTTCACTATCACCCTCCACCTTCTCTTCGAAGGCTTCGCTCCCCTGATACCAGTAGTCATGACAGTCTCTGAAAAACCATCGTGTAAGGTCATCTGTTAGCGCTTCTCTAGACACATGAACCAACAGGTATTCATATACCCGTTCCGCTGTAAATATCTTCACACAATTCCTAATATCATTTAAAACCTTTTTTGCCTCTTCACTAAAGTAATTCCGGGAATCCTCCATCACTTCAAATAATATATTTTCCGTTACCAAATCTGTAGCAAGATTCCAATAATCAACCAGGATATCTCTTCGGATAAATGGATGCTTTAAAACACAATGAATTACTACATGAAGAAAATCTCCGGTCAGTTTATCACTCGAATGCCTATACTGCTTCCATATATAGGAGAGGCTATAGTACAGATTTCTTCCATCCGTGCCCAAACTTAAGAGGTTATCATTCCTGACATACTGAAACTGACCAATGGCCGTATTAAAAAAATCCCATTTTGTCATAATAGCAGCTTTCACCAAATCCAGTATTTCCTCAGCCAGTAATTCCTTTTCATTTTTTACCTGCATCTGATATGTATTCATATACTTAGCTCCTCATAAATCAGGTTTACTATCTTAATAGTAGCGCTATTCTTCAACTATTTCATAAACATCATTAAATACAGTAACTTTCATTCCATCTCTGAATTTTTGCACTTCTGCTCTCAGATTCATTTCCTCCAACTCATTCTCAAACCATCTTGGAATATGATCACAGTCAATGATGATCTGTTTGAATTTACCTTCTTTAAAAAATGGAAGTAGGACCTGTTTTGACGTCAGCAATGTTTTATCACTCATAATTTCCTTCAAATCAATGTAATAGCTGGCATCTCTTACTAGTACCGGCGTAACAGGTTTCATTTGAACAGTTTCCTTCTTCTGTTCCTCCAGTTCACTATGATATACATAATCCAGATACTCCTCCGGGTTTCCTTCCATCTCCCAGATATTAAACTGCAATCCCTCAAAGTAGGTATAATATATTCCGCTGATTTCACTTGCTATCATTAATTTGCATTCACCTAGCCACTCTCCAACTTCCTTTAATCCATTCCGAATCCCCACCGGTGTCTTTTGCTGACCAATCCGGTAATTCATTTCATCTTTCATTATCCATCCGCCCTCACCTTTGCTGTAGATACGAATTATGGTATTCTCACCGAAAGCCGAGCTTCTTCCCTGCGTATCCATCACAACCGCAATATCCATCATTACATCCTCCTGTTATGCCATCATTCCAATGGCGGGTTTGAATTTATATATCTTTCTTCCGCTTGCGCGTTCGACTGTCCTTGTAAGCTGATTCATTTTCTCTGTCTGTATGTCCATATGATACCCGTATAATTTATCCAGAGTATTGACCATTTCCTCAAGACAAGCATTTCCTGCTCTTTCACCGATTCCGGTTGATGTGGCACTGACAAACTCAATACCGGATAGATAAGCTGCAACACTATTTGCCATAGCCATTCCAAAATCATTATGACCATGAAATTCAATCGGCAGAGCGCATCGTTTTACCAGATAATCAAACTCTTCCTTGGCACGAAATGGATTCAGGCATCCTACCGTATCAGCATATCTGATGCGAATTGCATTATATTGATAACCCAATTCTGCAATCCGGAGAAAGAATTCCTTATCCGCTCTTGAGGCATCTTCAGCACCTAAAAGAATGACCCCACCGTTTGCTTTTACGTATTGTAAAGTTTGCTCAAGCCTTGATAAAACCCATGCACGATCTCTTTTTAACTTATACTGTATATTGAAATCAGATACCGGAACAGACACATGAATATAGGAAAATCCGCATCGCATGGATGAATCAACATCCTCAATCACAGCTCTGTTCCATGCAATTAAATTTGTGTTCAACTTCATGCCAAGCATTTCCTTAAGTAAGCGTTGCTCCATTTCACCCATAGCAGGAATACCGGCTTCTATCCAGTGAATTCCCATATCAGAAAGTGTTCTCACAATGTTTAGCTTTTCCTCTGCACTAAACACAATGCCGGCCGTCTGTTCTCCATCCCTAAGGGTAGTATCCACCAAATCAAATTGTTGTAATGTTCTCATCTGTATCTACCTCCTTATTCCGGTTAATGTTAACATTTAAGGTATATAAAGCAATCAGCTGTTTATAGGATAATGAGGCGTTCTGACTTAGCGCCAGCTGCTTAATTCTATCCGTAAGAGCAGCCACCTCTTCCTCTGTAAGCTTCAGTCCCATCTGTTGATACCTCATCCTGATGGAAGCTTTTCCCGAATGCTTTCCAATGACAATCTTTCTCTTCACTCCGACATCCTCCGGACTGATTACTTCATACAACTTAGGATTTTTCATAATACCATCCACATGAATTCCGGACTCATGGGAGAATATACCATTTCCTATGATTGCTTTATCCACCGGCACTTTAAGCTGCATGCTTTGAAGAATTCTTCTGCTGTCCTTGGCAAGATCCGGCGTTCGCTCGCAAACCTCAGCCATTTGAAAATACTTGCAAGTGAGAATAATTTCTTCCATGGCGGCACCTTCTGTCAGGTTGGCTCCACCCACAACTGTATGAATATCAACAATGCCACAGCGTATCGCCGCAAGTGAATTCGCTGTCGCAAGACCACACCCGTTACCGGCACAAAATTCAATCTTGCAGCTTATGATATCTTTAGCAAAATTCACGTAATCAATCACCGTATACGGATCCAGTCTACTTTCTATGTCGCAGAGAATAAATCCAGATACACCATATTCTTTTACTAATATTCCATATTCTTCAAAATCTCCGTGTGTCAGTGTAGAAGTGTTTATTATTTTCAAATATACCTGTTTCATTTTGTATCTTGCAAATTCAAGGCATTCCTTTAAGGCAGATAACTCATCGCCATTTCTCCATCTCAGAATAACAGCGTTAATACTCGGCGTGTAGTATTGTTCCAAATCTCTCACCGGTATTCGACAGGCATCTATCTCCATCCTGATTGTTAACGATTTTACCGGACGCAAAATGCTCTTAACAGAGTTAACAGATAGATCAACTGTTGATACTCCGTATTTTTTTAAGATGTCAAATAATTTATAATCCAAAAATGCATCTTGCCGCTCTGTTAATATGCTGTTAATCGTATGGTCAATCAGATTGATGCATTTATCCATGGCAAACCTCCCATATAGGAACCAAAAAGAAAGAATTGTTATAAAGTTCCGACCGCATCCGCCCTGCACTGTTTGCAATGATACATTTGAAACATTATCTCGCTGCATTCCTCACGCAACTTATTGACCTCTCCCACTGTTACCTTGGGCAAATTCTCAAAACCGCTTCCTTCCACCGGAATAAATGGCATAATATTGATGATGTAGCATCCAATATCTTTCATTGTTTTTACAACTTCAGGTATATGAAAATCATTAATGCCCTTAAGAGTAACGATATTTACTTTACATATAATTCCCTTACTTGCTAATATACGAAGTCCGGCCAGCTGATTACGAAGCAGAATCCTACCAGCCATTTCACCCTTAAATTCTAGGCCTTCATACCTTATGTATTTATATATTCTTGCAGAGATCACAGGATCAACCGCATTAACCGTTACCGTAATATGACTGATCCCAAGCTCTATTATTTCCTCCGCGTACACAGGGAGCATTAAACCATTGGTTGAAAGGCAGAAAGTCATGTCCGGATCATAGGCTCTAATTAGTTGTACTGTCTTCTTCGTATTCTCAAAATCCGCTAAGGCATCTCCGGGACCTGCTATTCCGACTACTGACAGCTTTGGAATCTCCTTTTTCATTTGTACAAATCTGTCAAAGGCTTCGTTTGGTGTTAATATGCTGGTTGTCACACCCGGACGACTTTCATTGACGCAATCAAATTTTCTGACACAATAGTTACATTGGATATTACAGTTTGGAGCAACCGGTAAATGTATTCTGGCATTTTCATGGTTGCACCCATTATAACAGGGATGATTTTTCGTTTTTTCCCTCATTACCTCGTCATGGAAGATATAATGAGGCGCCATCTTATATTCTTCCCTGCAATTTTTCACTTCCTGTTCCATAGTAGTAACCTCCTATTCACCACATTTTGCGGTATATTTTTCAAAAGAAATATGCTTTGACCGGAAGGCTCTCTCCCAGTCATTGGCAAACACCTGCAGAAGATGTAACATCCCATCATACCCAAAATAGGATTCATTGACATACACTTCCCGATTGGAAGGTTCGAAAGCATCTACTATAACTTTAATACCTAGTTCCTCACCGATATATTTTTCCCACGAGGAGCCTATTATCATATCTACTGTAACGCTTTCCAGCGCCTTTTTTATTTGATATCCGTCCGCTTCCCATACAACTTTGGGTGACAGCTTCATCGAGCTTAGTTCTTCCTCCAATATTCTTCTTGCCGATTCCGGACAGTGCTTAAAAATCAGAAGCTCCGGTATCATCTCTAACTCCTCAAATAACATTCGCACAATGCTAATCCCGATTGTTGAATCCGCAGATAAAGCAATTCTGCAGTTGCGATATCTGGGTATCATCATGAGCGCTCTCTTACGAAGAATATCAGTAATACGCTTTTCTTCTCTATGTATAAGTTCTTCAACTTCTTGCTCTTTGTGAAAGTGTTCTCCTAATCTTTTTAGCCATCTGGCCGTGTTAATGAAACCGACCGGAAACGGCAAATCCGATAACAATAATGGAATTTTATGCAGTTCCTCCAGATTTTTCGAAAAAGCAAAAGAGCCTTCGTGACTAAGTAAAATATTGGCACCCGCAACACCGGCTTCCTCAATCTGCGAAATTTCAGTCTCATGGGTAAAAACAGTCTGTATATAAACATCCAATTTCTCTAACGTCTCCTTCACCCATTCCAGATCCGCCCACCAGGTCGGATTGCAGTTGGCCTGCACAGAAATCAGATTGACGCTGTTATTAATCTTCATGTGAGAAGGTTTAATGATTGGGATAAGCGCCGCAAGTCCCATCCCTATCCCTTCGTAACTGTTTCCGCGAAAACCCCCTGCCTGTATTGGGATTAACCGAGCTTTCATATCTGGCTGTAGCATCCGGCATACCGCTTCGATGTCTTCTCCGATAATATCCGCTGCACAAGTTCCTACCACAAATATTATCTTTGACTGATAGGTCGCATCTGCCTGTTTTATCATATCTTCTAACTTCTGCGTTGCCCCAAGGATAATATCCCTCTCAAACAATCTGGTGCAAGCTAGTTTTCTGTTTGTAAAATCCACTTCATGCTGATCATAGGAACTGTTTACGGTTGCCGCACAGCCCTGCGGAGAGTGGATGACAATGCAGACATCCTTGATTCCTGCAAGAACATTTGTAACACCTTCTAACGCACAGCTAAGAAGAGGATCTTTGCTAAAATTATTATGTTTCCAATTTAACTGTTCAAGCATCTTCCTCTACCCCCTCCTTTTCCATACATCGTACAATCCGGCATATCCTGACTTAACTTCTGAGTCAAGGAAGAGAGTGAGGTAAGTCCGGACTTCTCGGGAAATACCATCTTCTTTGCTAATGTACTTCGCGGTCTGTAAGAATAATCAAAACTTTTATTAATGCATTCAGCTACTTTCAGAGCACCACGGTAACCAAACCGAGGTCTGTTCAAGATTGCATTCAGATCCACTAATGGAATATTCGGAAAGCTTAAGGAGGAACCGAAATATACGACACAGTTTTCATCAATTCCTCCCAGAAATTCTAAAAGCTCCTCTTCTGTCTGTTTCATGGATTCGTATTTGCCAAAAGCAAGTGTTCCCTTTGTAATTAATATCTCGGGATCCATCTTTGCTTCCAAAAGATAATCAATACTGGTTTCTCTGGCCTCAGTGCTCCACGGATGGAAATTATAGATAATTGGTCTCATCCCAAAATCTTTCTCCAGCATATGAGCGATTGATAATGATTTCACTGCATCGTGTCCTTCAATTAAACCTATTTTACCTTCAAGCTTTTTCTTAGAGGCTTCATATTCAACCCTGACCGACTCATATTCCTCAGCCATAAAGGCTTTTGCTTCTTCCTCCATGTGCAGATATTTTGCTGCCTGTAGCAACCAACTCTCCGTAGCTTTGATTCCATACGGTAAAATTGTCGAATTCATCGGAGTCCGAAATACCTCTTCCATTTCCTTTCCTAACGCGTAACCGATATCCATGCATAAAGCACAATTCACTGCAACACTGGGTGCCTCCTTCAATTCCTTCAGACTGCAATCAGCTGCAATGATCGAATGCACCTTTGCTCCCATACCTTCCACTAATCGAACCAGCTCCTTGACATCAGTATCCACCTCAGTACGTTCCGGCCCCATCTTTCCTCCGACAATATTTACACTGTGTTTTAGCCTTTCTTTCACTTCGGGTGTGGGAGGATTCATTAATTTAACCAGTTGCCGAAAAACCAGATCAAAGCCGCTGCGGTATTCACCGGAAAACCCCTCACAATGAATCACTAACATCTCTGCCGACACGCTGTCTGAAATGCTGTTAATTATGTCATCTACATTGTCCCCGATTATACCGGTTGCACAGCTCGTTGCTATCACAATGATATCCGGATTATATTTTTTCTCTATTTCCTTAATGGCTCCGACAAGCTCTTTTTCGCCGCCGTAAACAATATTTTTCATTTCAATATTTGTAGTCAGAACTGCCTCATAAGGCGACCCGCTATTTCGACTGTTTGTCAGCTTATAGGCTTTTTTTACTCCATAAGCACATCCGCTCGGGCCATGCGCTATGACTATCGTATTATGAAGGCCGCTCAGTATTTTCATTGCAGTCCAGAATTTGCACGCTCTTGTGTGGCTTCCCTGTAAGGTGGTTTTAATCTTACCTTCTTTCGCCATTTGATATAATGTGCTAAGCTTCCCCGAAAATACAACATTCTCTTCAATACTCATTGACTGCGCCTCCTTATCTGACTTGTTTCAACTTACGGATAACCCAATTAATTATTACACCTTTCATTGGGTTATCCATTACTTTGCTTCTGCTTAACTAACTTTTACCAGACATTAAGCTTCCATTCTTTATCTTTCTTAAATTCCATATCAGCAAATAATGCATTTGCCATCTGTTCAGCGAGCCATTCAGCTCCCTTATAACCAATTACAGGATATTTCCATAGACCGGCTCTATCAAAAGTAGGGAATCCTACACGTACCATAGGAATCTGATAATCGATAGAAACATAACGTCCCTTAGAGTGGCCCAGAATAAGATCAAGTTCAATCTTCTTCTCCTTAAGACGACTTTCCAGTTCCCATAGATCGGCATTGCATACAACTTCCATATCGAAATTTACTTTTTCTTGTAAGGCAAGAACGCGTTCATCCTTCTTATAGCCTCCAAGATCATCACCGAAAAGTACTAAAATTGGTTTCATTCCGAGCTCAATACAGAATTCCGCTAGTCCGATAACAAGATCAGGATCACCGTAAATAGCAACCTTTTTGTCAGCCAAAAACATATGTCCAAGATCTACGATGGCATCTAGCGCACGCCCTCTCTCTATCACCAGCGAATCAGGGATCTCCTTGCCTGCCATTTTTGCAATCTGTTGAACAAATCGGTCGGTATTAGCAATACCAATCGGAGTAATTCCAACGACTGCCGGAACCTTGAATTTAGTATCCAGATATTCAGCAGCTGAGCCTCCTTCATATTTATAAAGGGCTATACTCCCTATTCCATTGGCACTGTCAACAAAGTCCTCAACCGTTGTATTTCCACAAGCAAAACCGGATTTGTCCGGAAGCATCGGAGCATCAAAGTTGGAGGTATCGAGTAATATGTTTGTGTCAATTCCCATCTCTGATAATATGTATTTGAGTTCGTTCACATCTCCGGGATTGATCCAACCGGTAAACACATTCAGCTTTCCATTCGGAGTTCCTTGGACCGCCAATTGCTTCACCAGGGTTAATACCGCAATATCATAACCTTGAACCTGACTTCCGGCATAGCTTGGTGTATGAATAGGAAAGACCTTGATATCACGATCGGGAAATTCCTTCTTCAGATATTCCTCGACTCTTACTTGTACAGATTCCATATCATCACCAATGGTTTCTGTAGAACAGGTGGTAATCATTGGGATTACCTTCAAATTGGGATAGCGAACCGCCAATACCTTACAGCCTTCAATCGCCTTGTCCATTGCACCAAATACCGCTGCATCCTCATGCAATGAGGAAGATGCCAAATCAAAATTCTCCTTAAAATGCTGAGCAAACATTAATCTTACAAAAGTGCAACATCCCTGCCCGCCATGTACAAGTCCGATACAATCCTTGATGCCGATTACTGCAAATTGTGCTCCGCAAGGTTGGCAATTAAAAATAGGATTAATGATACCGTTTCTTTTTTTTGCTATAATTTCAACTGACATAAATTTGCCTCCTTTCGTTTAGTAGTACTCTACCGTTCGTTCAACATTTAATGAATTTGTAACTGCAAGATACATCAGTTTATCGATGACTTTATCTGTCAGTTCAAATACGTCCTTACTGTTCAGTTCTTCAAACCATGTGAATTTATCCAATATCTGTTCTAGCAAAATCTTTGCATCTGCATAATAGCATTTTTCATCACTAGTTTCCTTGGACACTTCTTTACCGGAATACAGCAACGCCACATCCTTCATAATGCCTTTGATATTACGCTCTCTGTCCCAATTTCTTGAAAAAAACTGCCACAAGCATCTTTCCACGATATAATTATATACAGCCTGAACTTTATCTTCCATATTTTTCTCCATTCCTGCGCATGCTTTCTGCGCATATAAGTTTGCGCCGAGGATTACGCAGGCTCAAACTTCCAAGTGTGAAAATAGCTTTTTATTTTCGCATTAACTCCTTGATATTAACACCGGCCAGTTTAAACATCGGAGAATAAATTGCATTATAAAGGTCTCTTGCCATATTTACTGCACCTTCAAAGCCCATGTATGGTCCATTATGGTATGCATGACCATTGATATAGGGTATGTGAACCTTCTTTACCAGTTCTCCTACTCTGGGGCCTGTAAAGATAAGATCCGGTTTTACCATATCTATGACTTCAAAAAACTCAAGCTCATTACCGTCATCAACGTATATGGCACCCTTTCGACCTCTGGCAATAACTTTTTCAAAGTCTTCCTGATGACCGAATTTGGAGGACATTGCAACAACCTCCATTCCCAGATCATCTTCCAGCGCTTTTGTCCAATGCCATAATCTTGGTCCACCGGTCCAGATTGCAACCTTTTTACCTTTTAATCTCTCCTTATACCAATCAAGTGTATCCTTGTACTTTTCTGTCTCTCTGTCGATTAATGCCTGTGCTTTGTCTTCAATACCGAAGAAAGCAGCGATTTTCTTTAAGCTTTCAGTTACATAGGTGAAGCCCCAGGTATCAACATCCATGCGAGGGATTCCGTATTGTTTGTATAATTCATTTGCTATGTAACCTGCGGAACGTGCACAGTTAGTAATACTAAGCTTCGCCTGATGCATGGAACGACATTCATCATAGGTCGCATTGCCGGTGAAATGACATACTACCTGAATTCCCATTTCCTCCATGTATCTGGAAAGCACCTGACTGTCACCCTGAATGTTATAATCACCGATTACATTGACCGTATAAGGGCTTGTAATCTTCTGCTCGTAGGTTCCAACCTTATTGTTAACCCAGTCAATATTGAGAACATGATGTCCCTTTGACTGACTAACTCCGGCAAATCCCGGGCATTCCACAGTGAATATATCAACGTCTCCAAGTTCACCTTCCACCTTTTTTACTACACCTTTTAGATCATCACCGATTAAAGCTGTTGCGCAGGTGGTATAAATAAACATTCTTTTAGACTCCGGAAATTCCTTGAAAGCTTCCATAATACTCTTTCGTAGCTTACCTTCTCCGCCAAATACGACATTCGATTCCTTCATATCTGAGGACCAGGCATATTTCAGTTGGAAATTATCATTGTCACTCGGATATCTCTTCGTGTGCCAGGTATTATAAGCACATCCCACCGGTCCGTGAATCATCTGAATCGTGTCCTTCAGCACACCTCCGATAACCAGCTTAGCTCCGCAATAGCTACAGCCTCGTTCTGATAGGGAACCCGGGATCGTAGGGACATTGGATGCAGGAAGAAATTGTGTGGTATCTTCTCCATCTTCCTTAATGTATACATGCCTTTTCCGTTCCGGTATTGATTCGTCACATTTTAATAATGTCATTGGCATATCATCATTACCTCCTTTATTTATTTTCCTTCACTAATGATTAAGGATTCCAGAATCGGACTAATAAATATTCTTCCATCACCGAAGGTACCTGTCACCCCGGTATGTCCATATCTTAATATAGCGGAAACAATAAAATCCTTATCCTTTTCATCCACTGCCATCATTAGCATTACTTTTGGGATTTCGTCATATGATACGTTTCCAACCTTAATTCCCTTTTGCTTACCCCTACCATATACATCAATCTTAGTCACTGCCGGAAAACCCGCTGCAACTAATTCAAAAAGTATTGTGTCTACTTTCTCGGGTCTGACAATTGCTCGAATTAGTACCATATACTTCCTCCCATTATGCATTTTCGGGCACTCTTGTAATTAGTTTAATATGATTCAGAATCCATCTGTTCCTTCCCATCTCGAACACGAATTGCCTCCGAAATAGGTAGCACAAAGATTTTACCGTCTCCGGTGTTTCCGGTTGAATTCACTTCCATGATTGCATTCACCGCCTTCTGCACCTCATCATCTCTTACAACTAATGTAAAAACCCGTTTTGGAATAAGATTCTGAGTATGAGAAATCTGCCCATAGAACTGCACTGTTTCTTCACTTGTTTTAAAGTTCGGCTGAATCAACATTTCCTGGCCTGCCTGTTTTCCTCGTCCTAAAACCTTTCTGCAGGTGAAAGCCGGAAAATCTGCTTTTTCCAAAGCATTCTTTGTAATATTTACTTTGTTTTGCCGGACAATTGCCATTACTTCCTTCATAGTTACCTCCCTTTTCTAGCTTTACAGTCCTGCTTTTTTATTACTGATTGTATATGCTTCTTCTACCGGACTGACAAAGATTCTTCCATCACCAAAGGCTCCTTTTTCACCCGTTCTTGCATATCTCATTATGATACGAATGACATTGTCTTTATCTTCATCATTTACGACCATAAGAAGCATTTCCTTGGGGATTTCATCGTAGTATACATTGCCAACCTTTACACCCTTTTGTTTACCTCTTCCGTAAACATCCATTTTTGTTACCGCCGGATAGCCTTCTGCCAATAGTTCCTGCAGTACAACTCCAACCTTCTCAGGTCTGATAATTGATCGTATTAATAACATAGTAATTACCCCTTTCTTAATTAATCCATTAAACCATGCTCCATTAATATTGCTTCCAACTTATCAATTGCCAGTGGCTGCGGAACTACGAACATATCATTTCCATCAATTTTTTGTGCCAGCTGTCTGTATTCATCTGCCTGCGGAACCTCAGGACTGAATTCGATAACGGTTTTCTTATTGATTTCTGCTCTTTGTACTGCGTTATCTCTTGGTACAAAATGAATCATTTGTGTTCCTAATTCTTTCGCAACAGCCCTAACAAGATCAGCTTCTCCGTCAACATTTCTTGAATTGCAGATTAAACCACCAAGTCTTACGCCGCCGGTATTTGCATACTTTTGAATACCTTTTGCGATATTGTTAGCTGCATAGAGAGCCATCATTTCACCGGAACATACAATATAAATCTCCCGCGCCTTGCCCTCTCTGATCGGCATTGCAAAGCCCCCGCATACAACATCACCCAGTACATCGTAAAAAACATAATCAAGGTCATCCGTGTAGGCACCCAATTGCTCCAATAAATTAATTGAAGTTATGATTCCACGACCCGCACAACCAACACCGGGTTCGGGGCCACCCGACTCAACACCCTTGATACCGCCGTAACCGGTTTTTAATATGTATTCCAAGTCGATGTCTTCACCCTCTTC
>WSSedL1CaDRAFT_10001728_pt1 | contig 12198 bp, 18 predicted proteins | sample WetSurSL1Cattail_FD_9464 | JGI IMG/M metagenome (IMG submission 9464)
TGGCTTGACCGGTATTCACGGGCCATTCTCGGCGAGGCTCTCGCGGTAGGACTGGAAGAGGCGATCATCAACGGCACCGGTAAGAACATGCCGATCGGTATGAACCGGCAGGTCGGGGATGGAGTCACCGTAACAGATGGCGTTTACCCGGTGAAGACTACTGTCTCTCTGACAAAGCTTGATCCGACATCCTATGGAAACATTTTGTCCGGGCTGGCTGTTGGACCAAACGGGAAGATAAGAGTTGTCGGCAAGGTGATCCTGATTGTCAATCCGGTCGACTATCTGCAGAAGATCATGCCTGCGACGACGATCCGTTCTGCGGATGGAACCTACGTCAACAATGTGTTCCCGTTCCCGACCGAAATCATTCAGTCGGTCGAAGTCCCTGCCGGAAAGGCGATCATCGGGCTCGGCAACCGGTATTTCATGGGCATCGGAACGGCGAAGTCCGGAAAGATTGAATACTCTGACGAATACCGTTTCCTTGAGGATGAAAGGGTTTACTTGATCAAGCTGTATGGCAATGGAGAGCCGCTGGACAACAATGCATTCATCTATGTGGATATTTCCGACTTGAAGCCTGCGGCTCATCAGGTATTTGTGACCAATACCGAGGATGATCCGCTTTCGGTCTACCCGCTATATGATGCAAGGCTCTCCAGCTTGGCAATTGGTTCCCTGACGCTTTCCCCTGCATTCAATAAATCCATATTTGCCTATACTGCTGCCACTTCCAACGCGACCAATACCATTACTGCGGATGCAAAAGACGGTGAGGCAACAATAGCGATCAAGCTCAACGGTAGTGCTCATACCAATGGAACTGCTGCTACATGGACAAATGGAGCAAACACAGTTGAAATCACTGTCACCAGCGGAACGGAAGAGGAAACTTATACTGTTATTGTCACGAAATCGTAAGGCGGTGACGGTTAATGGCTATACCTGAAGGATTGCTGGAAGCGGTCCGGAATTATCTCGATATAACCTGGGTGGATCCTGCCGGGGATGAAAAACTCTCCGGCATTATCGCCCGCGGTATTCGGTACATAGACGGTATTGCAGGTAGTGGAATGGACTACACTGCCGAGGACAAACCACGGGAATTGCTGTTTGATTACTGTCGGTATGTCCGTTCAAATGCTCTAGAAGAATTTCAAAAAAATTATCTGCATGAGCTGCTGTCTCTACAGATAGCCCAGGAGGTGGCAGCCTATGAAGCAGCAAACCCAGACGTTTAACGACGGAGTGGTCAATCTCTACTCTGTAAGTAATATCGCTCCATCAGGAAGTACACCAAAAAAGGGCCTTACGCTTAAAGTGGGGCCCTTGCGGTATCAGGAGCGGACTGTGGGAATTACACGGTTTTGGACCGGACGGCAGGCCCAGGCAAGGATCGACCGGCTGGTGAGGACCGCCCGAACCGGCGGGGTGACCTCCCGGGATGTGGCAGTCCTGGCCGACGGGCAATATACCATCTTGCAAGTGCAGTATCCCAAGGATACGGATGTCCCGGCGATGGACCTGACGCTGGAGAGATTGGAGGCCGCCTATGACATTACTTGAGTTCAGGGATTTGCTCATTGCGTTTGGAACTGAGGCTGGGATATCCGTCTCCCATAATTTTGCTGACGGCCAGACCGGGAACTACATCGTATGGGCGGAAGACAGGGAAGGGGCAGCTTTATATGCGGATGACCGGAAGATTTTCCAGGGCATCCAGGGGACCATCGATTATTTCACAAAGGATGAGTTCGATCCGGTATTCAACCGAATCCAGGAGGCACTGGAATTCGCTGACCTTATCTGGCGGCTGAACTCCACGCAGTACGAACCGGATACGGGATACACCCATTACGAATGGGTCTGGGAGGTGGATGGGGTTGGCCAGGTTTGAAGTGAACCTTCCGGTGGATCTTGTCAGGAGGCTGGAGAAGCTCGGCAGCAGGGGTGATGAGATTAGCAGGAAGATGCTTGAGTCGGGAGCCCGGATACTGAAGGATAAGATTGATAAAAACCTCAAGAACAGCCTGTATGCAAATCGCCAATATAGTGATGATTATCCGACCGGTGCGCTTGAAAGATCCATTACTACAGACAAACCCAAGAAGGATAAAAACGGTAACCATTATATCCGTATATATTTCAAGGGCAGGGACGACAAGGGTGTTCCAAACGCGATCAAAGCTGCCGTCATGGAGCATGGATCATCAAAGCAGCAAAAGAAGCCTTTCATCAGGCCGGCGGTAAATGAGGCAGACCGGGAAGTTACCGCCGAAATGCAGACTGTTTTCGATCAGGAAGTTACGAAAATATAAAAGATTGGAGGGGATTGAATGGCTGGAATAGGATTGCAGTACAGTGCCTATGCTCCGCTCACGGAGAACGAGGAAGCCGGGACATTTACATACGGTGCCGGCAAGCGGGGCAGAAAGATGCTGAAGGCTGATGTCAAGATCAATACGACAAAATCGACGCTGTACGGAGATGACGGAGTTGCTGAGACTGCCCGGGAATTCACGGACGGAGAGATCACGGCAAACCAGGATGATCTGCCGGGCACCATGAAAAAGGATCTGCTCGGTAATACCACAAGGGAAGCCACCGTCGGTACAGAGACAGTGGAGGAAGTTGTCAGCAAGGATACGGACACGCCGCCTTTCGTCGGCTTTGGGTACATACAGTCTAAGATGATCGACAAGGTAAGGCAATACCGTGCGGTGCTGTTCACGAAGGTGCAATTCGGGGAACCGGACGAGTCAGCCGAGACGAAAGGCCAGAGCATATCATGGCAGACGCCCAGCATCATCGGTACCATCATGCGCAGGATCGACGGCGAGTGGAAGGAAGAGGCGACCGTGCCCACGCTGGCGACTGCCATTGCCTGGCTGAAGGGCAAGCTGAATATTGCGTAAGAGGGAGGTAAGGCGGGGAATGTATCCCCGCTTTGATTTTTATGTCCGAGTTAAAGAAAATGGGCGTTGATATTACCCTTGATAGGGAAAGGGAACTAGTCTTCAATCTTAATGTGCTTGATGCATGTATTGAGAAGTTTGGCAGAATGGATGATATTTTAAATAACACTGCCAAGGATCTCGAAGCTACTAGGTGGCTTGCCGTCCAGATGCTAAACGAGGGTGCTGAGATTCATAATGACCTCTATCCGGATAATAAGATCCCATTAATTGATGAAGTAAAATTGAAACGATATACTGTCGGTCTTGGCGGGATAGCTGAACTGCAAAAGAAGGTACAAGAGGCCTTGCTGAAAGGACTTCCCGCAGACCAAGTCACTGTCATCGAGGACATGGGAAAAAACTTGATGGCTGCGCAGAGTGGGACGAATGGGAAGAAGAACAGGTCCCAGAGAAGGCACCAGGGCAAGACATAGACTTTGCGCAGCTGATATTCAGAGGGAAGACGCTTTTAGGATATCCGGAAAAGGAAGTCTGGAGGATGACCTTCCGGAAGCTGGACTTACTTTTTAAAGAGTACTGTAATTTCAATGGTATAGAGTTCCGGGAGAATCCCGATGAAATCGTACCCGGAGAGGATGTGATCTGATGGCTGCAAAAGGCTCCAATATCGGGGCGGGCATTGTGATGGATGGCGAGAAGGAATTCAAGAAGGCACTGGCCGAGATTAATGCCGGACTCAGGGTGACGGCTTCGGAGCTTGCGCTTGTTACTGCGCAATATTCAGATAATGCGGCTTCGGTCAAGGCACTGACTGAGAGGGGTGTGGTGCTCGAAAACAGGATAAGCGGCCAGACCGAAAAAATAGTGAAGCTCAGGGCAGCCCTGATGGAATCCGCTAAAACTTTGGGTGAATCCGATACCAAAACCATGAAGTGGCAAGTCAGTTTAAACAACGCCGAGGCTGAACTTGCCAAGATGGAAAATGAACTAAAGCAAAACAACGGTCAGTTGCAGCAGGCACAAAAGGATATGCAGAAATACGGGAATGCTGCCGATGAAGTGGCGGACAAGACTACCGGATTTGGAAATAAAGTCGCGGATCTCGCAGAAGCTTTGGGCATACACCTGCCTGCAGGTGCTGATAATGCGGTCAGGGCAATGGATGGTACGAAAGTATCTACACTGGCCTTGGTCGGTGTTGTTGCCGGCCTGGTCACCGGTTTCGGAAAGCTTACTGTCGAGACGGCAAAGACAGCTGATGAAATACTCACGCTTTCAAAAGTCACAGGACTTGGGACTGACACTATACAGGAGATGAATTATGCATCGGAGCTTGTGGATATATCGGCGGAAACTATGACCGGTGCAATGAGAAAGATGATTGTCAGTATGGATGATGCCAAGGACGGCAGTAAGGAAGCAAAAGAAGCTTTCAAGGATCTTCATGTCAGCATCACCAATAATGGGAAGCTCAAAGACTCGGAGCAAATGTTTTATGAGATTGTAGACGCCCTCGGGCAGGTGACTAATGAAACTGAGCGAGATGCCATATCAATGAAAGTATTCGGCAAGTCAGCCCAGGAGCTTAACCCGCTCATCGAGGCCGGAAGCAAGGCTCTGAAAGAATACGGCAAACAGGCGCAGGAAATGGGATATGTTATGTCCGGGGATACGCTTGACGCTTTCGGAAGGCTCGACGACTCCATGCAGCTATTCAACAATCAAACGGCTTCTTTCAAAAATAGCATCGCCGTGATCATGCTCCCGATTCTTACATCTTTCTTTGAATTGCTGAACAAGATTGATCCCAAGATTCTGGCGACGGTCGCCATTATAGGGACTATTGCTGTGGTGGGTGTTACGGTCGTAAAAGCAGTTGGCGATATAGCAGGTACCTTCAGCGCAATGAACCCGGCCATGCTGAAGACTACTGCCATTGTCGTTGGAGTGACTGCGGCTCTCATCATATTGGCAGCTGCCATAGCTGTGATAACCGGCAAGGGTGACGAACTCAACCGCACAATGACAGCTGCTGGCCAGAGCGTTGGCAACATGACAAACACAGTCAACAGTGCCGGATCCCAGGTGCGTTACTCCTATGCATCCGGAATCGATTATGTGCCGAGTGACAGGATCGCGCTCATACATAAAGGTGAACGTGTGCAACGTGCGGACGAAAATCCTTATAATCCTGATGCTACACTTACCGGTGGTGGCGATGGAGACTTAATCCTCAATGTTCATATGGATGAAGTGGATGAAGTTTATAAGCTTGTTGGCGTAGCAAGACGGGCAAGGCAAAAAAATAGAGCCGGAAGGGTGGCGATGGCATAATGTCACAACATGTTATAGATTTTCCGTGTGTACTAGACACATGGATTGACAAAAATAATCCTGATACTGTTCATGGCTCGGATGCAACAGTACAGGGCCGGAGCTATCAAAGTGGAGCATACTTCTCCATAATGATGTTAAAGTTTGACCACTCCTCTCTTCCTGCCAGCAAACGAGTTGTGGATGTCAAACTAAGATTTTACACGGCGGCAAGTTTTAGCTCCGGAGATATTTATTTAACAAGCCTTTCTGATCTGTGGACTGAGAATACAACCTGGAATAATGGCGGTTCTAATGTATATAGTCACGGATTTGGCAAAACGGCCAGTGCTGTTGGTTACGCGTCCGGATACTATCAGGAATTGTCATTAAGTACATGGTATGCAACTAACAGTAGTGTTTCAAGTTATGGCCTTGCTATGTATTCCTCGAATGGAACAGACAATGCCCTTACAATTCAATCACGTCATGCCGCTAATCCGCCAATGCTCCGAGTAACATATGAGGATGTTCCTCCTGATGCTCCTACACTAAACGATCCAATCGGCGATTACAAAGACAATAAGTCGGTTATACGTTTTGAATGGGCATACAACAGTTCTGTTGGAGGGACTCAAAAGAAATTTGATCTTCAATGGTGTACAGACGGTATCTCTTGGGATCATACTGTCAGTCAAACCACTTCAAATAATTATTATGATATGGCTGCTGACACATTTCCAAGTGGGAATATCTACTGGAGAGTTAGGACATACAATGATTATGATGAGGCGGGCAGCTATAGTTCCATAGCTTCATTTTATGCCATTGGCGCACCAAATGCTCCGTCAATACTGACTATCACAAGCGGATCTGCCAGACCTGTAATAACTTGGATGTCTGTCGGACAGCAAATATATCAGTTACAGGTACTGCAAGGAAACACGGTCATATATGATACAGGGGATGTTCCAAGCATCAATGTGCGTGAACATAAAATAACTTCCTTTCTGGTTGACGGAAGTTACATAGTACAGGTCCGTATTAAGAATGAGTATGATATGTGGTCTCCATGGGCGTCACCTGCGTTCACTGTGTCAACGGTTAAACCGACAAAACCGTATCTGTCAGCAATGCGGGCACATTATGGATTATCCATGGCACTTGCAAACCTATCTTCATATGGACTTATTTACAGGTCTGAATATGATAAGAATGAGTACATCTGCATTGGCAAAACCACTTCCACAGTATTCAATGACCATGCCGTTAAGAATAAGACGGAGTACAAGTATTTTGTAAGATCCGTGTCAGCTAATGATACCTATCAGGACAGTGACATTAAAATAGGAACGGCAGATTTCCGGTATAGTTTGATATCTCCAGTAACAGATCCTGAGAACATATATGAATTCAATAGAAGTTTGAATGCTATTCCGAAAAGGGGATTTGATAAAGCGCTTGGAGGGTCCTTTGTGCAATATGCCGGAAGGGAGCATCCTGTTTTTGAACCTACGGAAGCAGTTAGTACTGCATTGAATTTTACATACTTTCTTAAGACATGGAAACAGGTTGAGGAATTCATGGCAATTTATGATCTTAAAGGAACAGTCCTGTACCGAGATATAAGAGGTCGTAAAGTATACGGAATACTTGGCGGACTTTCTGTAGCAGACGAAAGATCAGGATACAACGTAAGCTTTACATTAACAGAGGTAGATTATATAGAAGAAGTGGAGGTCTAACCCAATGCTGAATCTGGCAGTGAGCGGCTATAACAAGAAACAAGTTATGGATAATCTGCATGCCAGAAATGGAAGCAGAGGCGTTGTGAAGTTCCGCTATGAACTGCTCAACAAAAGTGAGACAAAGATTGGAACATTGTCAATACCATATGGAAATGTAGCCATGGATAGCCTTGGGGAAATAAAGAGGACCGCTACATTCAGGGTAAAAGAAAACGAGGCGCAGGACGTAGACTGGTTAAGCAATAGAATACGTCCTGTATTTTGCTTGCAAATGTTTGATGGTAAATGGATAGAATGGCCGCTTGGAGTTTTTATTGTTTCCAGTCCGACGCGTAAAGATGAAAACAAGAAAATAAAGCGGGACATCGAGGCATACGATGCCAGTCTTATACTGAAGGAAGACAAGTTTATAGACAGGTACAGGATTGCCGCTGGTGTTAAATACACTACTGCAATTAAAGATATTCTTAATTCCGCAGGAATATGGAAAATATGTATTCCGGATTATTTGGGCACCCTTTCTGTTGACAAGGAATTCGAAATTGCTACAACAAAGCTTCAGGCAGTCAACCAACTGCTTTCAGAAATCAACTATACCAGCCTGTGGGTGGACGAGACCGGATACTTTATTTCTGGAGCTTATCAATTACCGTCCACAAAGGAAGCGGAATACGAGTACAGGAATAACGATCTTAGCATCATTCATCCGGGAGCTACCGAAGAGCTCGATTTGTTTTCCGTTCCAAATGTATGGGTCCGGTATGTAAGTAATCCCGACAAGACTGTTTCATTAAGGAGCGTGTATACAAACGGGCTGTCTGCATCACCAACGAGTACAGTTAACAGAGGAAGATCCATAGTGGATATTGATACTGTAGACGACATATATGATCAGGCAACTTTAGATGCCTATACAATACGGCAGGCATACAATTCTTCACAGGTATATGGAAAATTTGATTTTTCTACTGCATTAATGCCTCATCACAGTTTTTACAATTGCCTGTTCCTTGCCCACACAGATTTCGGGATAAGCAATAAGTATATGGAATCTTCCTGGACAATGCCGCTGCAGTCGGATGGCGCTATGATACATAGTTGCAGGAGGGTTATACAGATATGAACGATGAATATAATGATTTGTTTGATCCTACAACGTCAGTTCAGGGAAGTCAGTTCAAGATGGGAACTGTCACTGCCGTAGCAAGCGGTATACATGTTCAATTTGACGGTGAAACATCTCCAAGCGGAAAGGTTTATAAAAAGCTGGCTAGTTATTCAAGTCCAGCGGTGAATGACCGGGTTTTGTTATTACAAATCTCCGGAACTTACATCATACTCGGGAAAATAGCATAGGAGGGATAACCTTGATAACACGTAACTTTGATATTACAGTCCGAATACCTGAGCAGGACTACATACCTGTCTGCTTTCAAGTTGTGCAAAATGACAAAAGTGTATACGGCCTAACGATTCATCTCACGGACGGAATAAATGAGATTAGCTATGGAAAGGTCACCAGTGCGACAATCACATTTGCCAAAGCTGACGGCCATGTTGTGCAGGGAAACATGACTGTGGGTGCCAGCTCTCTCACCTATACCATGGGTACGAATGAAATAGCCTATCCAGGCAGTGTAATGGCAAGTATACAGTTATTCGGACCTGCCGGAGAGAGATTGACGTCTGCCCGGTTCAGGTTTGATGTGGTCGGAGATTTGATTACTCCATCTGCTGTCCAAAGTACCAGCCAATTCCCACTTTTACAGCAGATGTTGGCAGATATCGAGCAGCTCAAGACGGATATCGTTAACCTGCAGGTGCCTAACAACTCTCTGCTGGACACAAAGCTATCCGATGCAGCCGGCCAAATCAAGGCAAGGTTTACTACGCATTTGGCAGAAACTGTGTCGAAACAGGTTTATGCCTCGAGGGCGGTTGGAGTAACTGGAACACAGCACATAGTATTAGGATTCAAACCCAAAAACATTATTATTACGGCAAGAATAGCAGCAACGAAAGTATTTTCAAATGGGTCCTGTGATCAAAATCTTACGCAGGGACATACAGCATCGTGGACAACTGGTTATTATGGAGGTGATAATAATATTTTGAGCGTATATGATGGCGGAAGCAACGCATTTGAAGCGGCGGTTATATCAATAGATGATGATGGATTTACATTAAATTGGGTATACTCATTAGGCTCAACGCCACCTGTTGTAGGCACAATAGACATGAACATAAATGCAACAACACATTGATACGGAGGAATAATATATGTATGTCGTTCTTTTCAATAAAGATACCGGAGGTTTAGTACAAGCTCAGTGTTACTCCACAGAAATGGAGAAAGATAGCGTTGTTCAATCTTTTGAGCACGATGCATTGCAATATGATTTTAGAACAGAAATTTCGACAGCAAACGAAAACGAATATAAAGCATTGAATTCCATTATTTCATCATAGGATTATTCTGCGCAGTAAAAACATGTAATATAAAGTTATTAAGGGACTCGGGATACCGGGTCCTTTTAATATGTAAAGAAGGATAATCATGTGGACTAAAAAAGAAGTAGTATCAATTATCATTGTATGTCTTATAAGCAGCGGGTTATTGCTCTATGGAGCTATATCAGAGGTATTAATTGGACAACCGTTTGCATTGTCTGTTATAGCGGTAATATTGTCTGCAGTCATGATATATCTTGCCCTGTATGTTTTCGATGACTACATTGAAAGTATTGGAGAATAACATGAACGGTTAATGAGGCACTTGGAATTTACACCAGGTGCTTTTTATTATGCCAATTTTACATGAGAGGAGTTGTCAAAATGTATGAGCTTTTTGCTAAAGCATGCGATACAGTCAAACCCGCCATAGCTCTAATCGGAGCTGGTATTACCTATCTGATCTTTCCGGAAGAATCGTTTATCGCCTGGTGTATTGCCCTGTGGGTTGCGGTGGTACTGGACCTGTTTACCCGGTGGTTTGCCATTTTCATTAAATGTGGGGGTATCAGAAAAGCATTCAGAACAAAGGCCTGGAGTTCAGAAGCCATGTTCAAAAAGACCAGTGTTAAAATATTTTCCTATCTGGTCATCCAGATCCTTGCGGGACTATCAATGCGATTTGTTGAGATACCGTATGTCAGTAACATTGTGGCCACAGTAGTTTATGCATTTCTATTTTTTCGGGAGTTTACCTCGAATATCGAGAACCTCATCGACGCCGGTGCGGATTACCTTAAGCCACTACTATTCTGGGTTAAGAAAAAGGAAAACGAATTAATTGAGAAGGGAGAGGACGAAAATGTTTAGTGTACCTGAAAGTATGAAATTATCCAAGAATTTTGCCATATCAGAATTCGCATGTAATGATGGATCCAAGGATATCATGGTTGATTATGAGCTTGTACAGTTTTTACAAAAGATGAGGGATGCACTCGGGAAGTCCATAACAGTGACATCCGGATACCGCACTGCTACATATAACAAAAAATGTGGTGGGATAAGCACCAGCCATCACTTGACCGGAAAGGCTGCAGACATCAAAATAGCTGGAATGTCTCCGCTCGAGGTTGCCTATATGGCAGATAAAATCGGGTTCAGAGGTATAGGAGTTTATCCAACATTTACTCATGTTGATGTTGGACCGCAAAAGCTGTATTGGAAACAAAATTCTGCAGGCGTTAAAACGATGATAAAATCGCTTGCTGAAGCGAAATAGGAAAGGATAAGGTGAGAGCATGAAAGGATTTTTTATTGAGAATTGGTTCGTAATAGTGGTGTTATTGGTATTTTTGGCATTTGATATATACCTGGCCGTGACTAGGCAGTGGACAAAACTCAGAGAACAGGCATATGCACTGATGCTCCAGGCTGAAAGGACATTCTCGAGTGGTGAAGGCAAAAAGAAGTTCGAAGCTGTTTTTGAGATACTATATTATGACTTGATACCGGCATGGATGCGGTTGTTTATTTCACCGGATAGAATAAAAGAGAAGCTTCAGGAATGGTATGATCTGGCCAAGGATTATCTGGATAATGGGAAAATTGATAATAGTGTAGCGTAGTGAATAGCCTCTGGGGTGACCTGGAGGCTTTATTTTTTTGTCTCTATAAACCAACTCTCCCCATCATAAAGCAAATAATACCGACGCCGTCCTGTCTGGCAATAGTACCTGAAGCCGGGTGCAAATGCTTTCAAACTGTTTCCTTTTCTTACAGCAAGGATTCTGTCTATCTGATATTCTTTTCCGTTACCCCATATGAAATAAATTGGCTTCATAACTCCGTCCAGTTGCCATTTTACGACCACTTCAACATATTCTCGACTTACTACATTTCTGATTTCCTTAGCTGCTTTTTCAGCTTCAATCGGATCAAATCCAAATGGCGTCATATCATTTCACCCCGAACATATGTTCTTGATTTTATTATATACCTATGATAAAATTTTATACAAGGAGAATTTGATGATGGAACATATTTTGAAGTCTTCCCTCGAACAGGGAAGCATCATCACAATTATATATGCAAAAGAAAACGTCATAACCAAGCGCAATATCCGTGTCCTTGAAATGAATAACTCTATTGTTAAGGCATATTGTTACCTGCGTATGCAGAACAGGGTATTCAAGAAGGAAAACATTTTGGCGGCTGAGTATTGCAGAAAGAAGGCATACATTGAATAGTTTTATTGGATGGATAGGTGGAAAGAACTTTCTCAAAAAGGAAATCGTCAGTAGATTCCCAAGCGGATTTAACAGATATATAGAAGTGTTCGGTGGAGCTGCATGGGTTTTGTTCTATAAGGACAAGCATGCCGAAATGGAAATATATAATGATTTCAATAGTGACCTTGTTAATCTCTTCAAGTGTGTAAAATATCACTGTCCAGAGCTGCAGCGGGAATTATCCTGTATGCTTAATTCAAGAGAGTTGTTCGAGGATTTTAAAGCTCAGTATAATACCAGGGGAATGACGGATATACAAAAGGCCGCACGTTTCTTTATGCTGCTAAAAACTAGTTACGGGAGCGGCCGGGATTCTTTTGGATGTGTGAAGAAGAATATAGAATTAATGAAAGAATATTTAACTAGGATTGAGAACCGGCTGTCAGGGGTTGTTATTGAAAACAAGGATTTCGAAGATCTGATTCATGTATACGATAAACCAGATGCTTTTATCTACTTGGACCCGCCTTACTATGG
>WSSedL1CaDRAFT_10001729_pt1 | contig 12184 bp, 10 predicted proteins | sample WetSurSL1Cattail_FD_9464 | JGI IMG/M metagenome (IMG submission 9464)
TTCCCGAATTCCAAGTCAGTGTTACATTTTGTCCTGTTGTGTCTGTGCCCGAGGTTACCTTAACAGTCGGAGTTGTCGTAGTTGCTAAGTCCAAATCTACTAACGCAATGTTCAACGTTCCTTCTAGACTGATACTTACGGCCAGATTGTCAAGTATACCTGTATGTGTTGGTATCGGAAGCGGCGGTACTGGGTTACTTGGTATCTTAGACCCATCACTAATAACTGATTGTCCGGCTCCTATCGCTTCCTCACTACCGTTATTGGTCGTGATTGTTTTTTTCTCATTTGTATTATTTTCAATCTTTACTACTACTTTGCTTTCGCTTTTATCAAGCCTTGTATCTTCTGATCCTTGATTAAGCGTAATATTTGTTTGTGCCCTAAGTTCTAAATTTAGTGGCATGGAGGATGTGATGGTACTTCCACCTGCTGTTGCTTCAACAGTGACTGGAACCTGTGCACCGATACCCGAGAAGTTAACTTGGGCAGACTGCAATACTATGATTTGATCCACTGTTCCATTTATCATTATGTTTAGTTTAGCATCTTCTCTATCAATTACGATTTGTTTTACATTTACCGCTTCGTCAATAACAAAACTGGCTACTTCATCACTTAGGTAAACGATATTTCCATCCGCATATTCAATCCATGTGTTGTCCTTGATGGCATTGATTGTTATTCCCTTAAAGACACCATAATTTTCAACATCAGCATTTGGTGTATTCACAAGCAATGTCTTATTGTTATAATTTCCCTTAGGAATAATAAACTTTAAAGCTTTCGTAGTAGACAACGTAATCTGACCAATATCGCTCGACACAAGCAACTTATTCAATTGCTCCTGTGTTGAGGCTGTTGCTGTTCCGTTTGAAGAATCCACTTTCACTGTAACCCATTTACTTGAAGCAGTAATATAGGATATATTTGCTTCTTTGTCAGCTAACCATAATTTATACTTTAAAACGCTCTGAAAGCATACGGCTCGAATCTTGAATTCGCCTTCCTTGATTGGGAATATAACACCTTCGCTTGTCGCATTATCAATACCACTGGTATCATTCGAGATTTCCCACCGTGTAATACCCTGTGTCTTCGCACCTTTTCCGGTAGCTGTATTTAATATCGTTCGATTAAAATTATAGGCGGTACCGGCAGGAATTGTAAGATTACTTGGTGCATTACTAATACTTACCTCTGTAATATTATTTCTTACGACAACCTTTCCTTCCGGTCTTAGAACCGTTCCATCCGTATAGGTTATTTTACACCTAATATATGCCGTTCCTGCCATTTTAGCAGTAACAATCCCGGTATTTTTATCAATCATAACTGAGGCAGGGGTTCCCTTATCAGATACAACATACCAGAAATATTTTGCTCCCTCTTTCCTTGCTTCCTTCTTAATATTAAAATTATATTTATTACTACTTTGACTACCTAGATTTAAATACCTGGTTGCCACACTCAAATATGTTCCTGCTAACTCTTTCGGGTCTGTAGCTGCTTGAATCTGCTTTGGTACTTCATTTGCTATACCAGCATATAACATTGTTGCTATTAGCATTATTGATAATAACTGTTTTACCTTTTTTTTCATACGCATAAGTTATTCTCCCTGTCGTTTAATAATATCAAAACTCATTCACTTTTATTAATTATAGCACTCTATAATTTCAGTATGATAAAGATAGTTTCATTACAACCGAGAAATCCTGTTTAAATTTATTTTATGTATGAAATGCACTGAATAGCCTATCGCGTATGCTGCCACCATTCTTTTATATACTTCAGGTCGTTTATTGCTTAAATCAGCGCAGATTGAGAAGCACCATTGATCCCTGAGAATGTCCTGCCAATATAAATGGTCTGCCATTATTATAGTGGTCAATGTAGTAGTAGAATGCAGCTTTTACGTCTTTTGCAGGTATAAGATCAATTGCTGTCTCTCGCTCTGCTGGCATCAACCCAAGGACATAAAGTGCATCAGCCTGTCGATAATAGGGTGCATAAATGTTACCTACCGGTAAAAATGCAGTTGCCTGGCGATTGAATGCGCCATTTGCACCTTTAATCATTGATGCATTATCTAAAGTACAGTAATTCGGATCTTCCTTACTCTGTTTTTGGTAGGCTGTCGGATACACATAAAAAATGTCAACAGCTTTATCTTCTTTCGTGTCCATAGTAAGCCAATTACTCGGATTTGAATAATCAATAGCCGTTCCGTCATCGTTTGTTTCTGCTGTCACGGTCCGATCACTGCCACAGAATACAGATAATATAAGTGCACACATAACCAGGATTGAAATACCTCTTTTCGCTTTTTGTATATCACTTCTCCTCCTAAAATGAATTTTCCTCAAATGCATGATATTTGTATAGTAGTACATCTGTTCATACAACATAATGGTGGATTTCCGAAGTTGGTCGAAGTGAACAATAAAGAGGTTGCATCGGCAGTTGTTGTATACTTTTTAACAATTTCTGATTTTTTATTAATAACTGCCATATTGAGAGTTAATCCATCTATGGACAGGATGCAAACTGATAACACTTTCTTTTTTCTCTCTCATAGCAATTCTCCTTCAAAAATATTTAAAATATTACATAAAAAGTATACTATAAATTTAATCATAATTATCACAATATGCAAAAACGACTGTTTTATTGTCAAAAACAACATGTTATTATAGTCTATCTATTACTATTACCAGGACAAAGCATGCTCTGGAACTCGTATAACCAAAACTTTATACGCAACTTAGATATCACAAGACGACACCAGATGAAATTCAAATCCCCATATATCTCCTCTTGGAATACCACATAACACAAGATGAACCCCTATGAAACCTCAAATGCAAAACCTCCCCTTTTTAGTAGATAGCCTGTTGCGGATGCAACAGGCTATCTACTTTTATGCTTGAGTTTTCTATTTATAAGATTTGCTATAGGAACAGCTCCAGCAAGAAATCTTGTTAATCAGTACTCCAAAAATGTAACATTTTAGTGATGCAAAATTGGTATAGTCAATAAACTGAATATCATTAAAGCTTTACTTGATTTCTGGGGAGAGTAGTTTTATTATAGATAAAATAATAGGAGAATAACATGAAAGAAATACATAAAAGTAATAATTTGGAAATAACAAATCTCAAAGAGGCCGGATTCTCATATGAAAACTTAGAAAAAATCCTGAAGGGTATTCCGGATATTATAGGCGTTTATACGGTTGATCATTCAATACTATTTTACAATCAGGCAGGATATGACTTTTATCATAGGAACGCCGAAGCAGTTAAAGGGAAAAAATGCTTCCAGATGCTACAACGGAATGAGAAGTGCCAGGACTGCCCGGTTGACCGTGCGATAAATTTGAAGCAGATTATAAGAACAGAAGAATTTATTCCGGAAATACAGAAATATATCGAGTTCTTTTGCAATCCGATTATGGATGATTCAGGGGAGGTTCTTTTTGTAATAGAACAGCTTAGAGACATCAGTGAACAGAATCATATGGAGCTATTACTAAAGGAAAGTTCGTATAATTACCGGAAGATTGTTAATCTGTCACCGGATCCCATGGTAATTTTGGTTAATGGTATGGTGGTACTGGCCAACAAACAAGTACTAAATACATATGGCGATGTCATAGGTGAACAGGCAGATAAATTTGTTAGTCCGGAGTATCTTTATGAAATTAGAAGAGAAATGAAAAAAATATTTATTAACAAAACAACAAAAAATAAACTTGAATGTAGACTGACACAATCGGATGGAAAAATCATTGACACGGAGATCGTAGCCGGCTATTTCGATTATAAAGGCAAGCCAGCAATTATCATATTGATAAGGGATATTAGCGAGAGAGTCCGGGAATTAAATGAAGCAGCTGCATATCAAAGAGTAATTATGAATCAACCCTTTCCTTTTAATGATATATTTGAATTGAATACACTATATATCCCTGTAAAGAAGGTCAGTGGTGATTTTTATTTCTTTCATAAAACGGATGATTGCAAGATGGTAGGTATATTGGGGGATATTAGCGGAAAGGGTGTCACAGCTGCTTTAAGTATTTCAGCTTTCCGGGTACTGTTTCACGAAGCGGTTGTGATAAGCAGCAGACCGATGGAGGTAATACAGATATTAAATCATAAAGTGTCTTTTTATATGGGCGATAAATACATAGCAGCCTGTTGCTTCTCAATAGATTTTCAGAAAAAGGAAGTGGTAGTAGTAGGTGCTGGAATTAATCAGTTTTTGTACAAAAAAAATTCTAGTGAATACGATTTAAAAATAATTAAAGGTCCTTTTCTTGGGATGTTTAATACAAATGATTTTGAGGAAGAGAGCATTAGATATCAGCCGGAAGACTGTTTCCTGTTTTTTACAGACGGATTGGATCCTATTGTTGAGAATCGTATGGAAAGCATTAACCAGGCAGATTCTTTACATAAATTAACAGATATGGTGTATTCTTATATCAATGAGTTTCCATTCGATTTAGAAAAAACCATGGATGACTGCACTCTTCTTGCACTTAAGATGAAGTAAGGAGTGGTTACTATACGTAAAAATCAAGTTATATTATTTGGCTTGAAAGACTGTAAATATGCGGTTCACAATGTAGTAAATGACTTGAATATTTCTGAGGACTCAATTGATGCTTTTGATATTTGTCTGATTCTTGTGGAAGCAATAACAAATGCTTTTAAGCATGGAAATAAATGTGATAGCAACAAACCAATACAGATTAACTACATGCAAAATGACAATGATATAATATTTGAGATAATCGATACTGGGACCGGGTTTGATTATAACGCCTGTGCAAGGAAGGTTTCTGAACATAATCTAATGATAGAAGGAGGCAGGGGTATCCACCTTATTCAATCATTGGCAGATTGCTTATCAAATGAAGAGAACAAGTTTATAATAGAAAGAAAGCTACAAAATCAATAAATACAACAAAGAAGGTGCAGATTTATGATTAGAAATTTGAAAGTACGAACCAAAATAATGGTGATAACTGGTATACTTTTATTGCTTATCATCCTTACAGGTACAACTGGGTTTTTATTTAATAGAAATAGCAATCAGGAAGTTGATAAAATGTATTCCGTCCATTTAGAAGGCATTCGTTATCTGGGTGATATGCTGGCAGATGCGAATATGAATGAAGCCTATGTTTTGTACATAGTAAAATATTCCGGTGATACGAAAGTCATCAATGATTATGTAGACAAGTTAAAGGAGTCTACCAATCAAATTAAAGAAAGTCTTGACGCATATATAAGTATTGGGAGTATTACGCAAAGAGAAAAGGATACCTTAGCAGTATTAGATGATAGTGAAAGTGGGTTACTCAATATTCGTGAACAGGTAATTGAACTTGCCAAGGATGGCAAGAATGATGAGGCTTACCAGTTATATATGGAACAATATTCTTACCTGGAAAATTACCGACTAGCAATATCTGATCTGCTTCAATATAATAATGAGAAAGCAAAAACAGAGGATGCATTAAATCATAAGGAATTAAAAAGAGCTGAATTAATACTGATCTTTATTATTCTGATATCCTTATTATCAGGAATAGTTCTATCCTTACTCGTAGTACGAACAATTACAAAGCCATTATCCGTATTGATAAAATTATTAAAGAAGGTTGATACCGGTGATTACAATGTATTCATTCCTCAGCAGTATCTGCTGCAGAAGGATGAAATCGGTGACATATCACGGGTGACGGATAAAATGCTAGCGGATCAATCCCATGTTATAAGCCGTATAAGAGTCGGCGCTTTTACTTTATCTGATGCATCAGAGAACATTGCTGCTTCTGCACAGGAGCTTAATGCAGCCTCAGAAGAAGTAACCAGCAATATACAAGAGGTGGCTGCCTATGCAGATCGACAGAATGCTTCTATCATTGATGTATCAGAAACCTTGGTTCAGCTTTCCAGTCAGATACAGATTGCTCAGAACAAATCGATAACTGCAAAGAAAAACTCCGCATTTACCATGCAGGTTGCTGAGCAAGGGCGTATTAATGTAAGGAATACTGTCGAAACAATCGAAAATATTAATCATATATCCAGTGAAGCAGAAGCTACGCTAAATCAACTCAATGAGCTGTCTGAAACTGTAAGAGGAATTATAGATATGATAAATAATATTTCTGCACAAACAAATCTGCTGGCACTGAATGCTGCAATTGAGGCTGCCAGAGCAGGAGAACACGGCAAGGGATTTACGGTTGTATCAGCTGAAATAAGAAAGCTTTCTGAACAAACAAGTACAGGTGCAGAAAAGATATCATCTTTAATTAACGAAATGGTTTTACATATCAAAAAAGCAGTTTCCTCGATGCTTGTAAACAAACAGGCAGTTGAAAATGGTGTAACCGTCGTAAAAGAAACGGATGAAGCCTTTATAAGAATTATCGATGCGGTAAATCAGATTGGAAAGGATATTGAGCAGATAACTGACATCACACATGATGAGGTTGCAAGCTCGGAACAGATTGTTACATTAATTGATTCGGTGGCAGGTATAACCGAGTTAACGACAAAAAACAGTCATGAGGTTGCCGCAGCATCGGAGGAACAGGTGTCCGCTGTAGAATGTCTTGCCGCTAGTGCTGAAGAAACCAGTAGTATGGCAGAAGAATTGAAAGCGCTTGTAGAGAGATTTGAAGTGAGAGGTGAAAATCAATGAATGAAATCAAATTTATAATTCCGGAATTTTTTGCTGTTGAGGAAGCAACTGAGTTAAGACAAAATGTAATGGATATGATACGGAAAGGAGAAAAGAATTTTCTCCTAGATTTTCACAAATGTACGTTTATTGACAGTACAGGACTTGGAGTACTGGTTTCAGCTTTCAAAAAATGTATTGAAAATCAAGGTAGCTTAAAGTTATGCTCCGTTGATAATCCAAATGTTTTGAAAATATTCACGTTGACAAGATTGGATAAAGTATTCGGTTTATAACCTTCCCCATTGCTATTGCCGTAATTACTCCATCGCTTTTTACTCGCACTATAACTTTACATATATCAATAATCGTGTTATAGCAAATAAATGAATAGGAGCAACCGCCCACAAAGTGGTTAGCCTCCGTGTCAGTTAAATAACCGCCTAGATCCGGCTAAGAACGGGGGCGGTTATTTTTTCGCTGATTATTCCTATTATCTAAATAGGTAAATAGTGCTATGAGCAGTAGTCCAAATGTAAGCATTAAAGATAATGTTTCATATGTAGTCTGCATTGGCACCACCTCCCTTCATAGGAGGCTAACACACCTTGTACTCGATTACTCCTATGCATATTTAACATATAATCCCTCTAGATACAATCGAACATGATCTTAATTCCATTACTTTTCCAATGCTATTGCCTCGCCTATACGCAACTTAGTTATCACAAGACGAAACATGATGAATTTCAAATTCCCATATTTCCCCTCATAGAACACCAAATAACACATGACGAAGCACTATGAAATCTCAAATGCATTACCTCATCTTTTTACTTCTTTTTACTTCTATTTTTATTCATCTATTCATCAAATTAATAAAATCAGTTCCCGGTGCTGCTACCTGCATTTGTAATGATTCAAACTCTTTCCCCTGAAAGCTCAACCAATTCACGATATACCCCAATGTATCATCCTTATTATTTCCTATCACACGTTGTATTGCCAATAAATCATAGTAATTGTCCTGTTCACTCCCTATCACAGGAATCAATGCCTCCAACCCGCTTACTTTCGCAGATACAGGCATCATCAATTCTCCCTTCTCGTCATAATAGCTAGATAGATAATCATAACCTTTATGGCTGATATCAAGATAGAATAATAGATTTTCTGCCACATTTCCAATACTAACCTTGTAAAAGTCGATAAATTCCGCCAAATATTGATATTTACCATTATATCTGTCGCTATCAAAAACACCAAAAAAAGGATATTTACCAAATGTATTTATCCCCGCAGCAAATTTCCAATCCTTCGTAACAAAATGAAATAAAATATCGTCTGTACCATCCTTCGTAAAATCGCCAAGAAATATGGTAGGACGATATCCTGACACCTCAGTTATTATATCCGCTCCTGTCTCTGACTGCCCATATTTAACATCAATTATAATATTACTGATGAAATCAGAATTCTGCATTGTATCTCCATAAAGACTTACTTTGTCCGGGATACCGTCCCCGTTAACATCTCCCATCTTCTCATCTATCAAAACGTGATTATTGATCAATGTATGTGCTTTTACCGAATTGTTTGATCTTGTTATATCATAATCTGCAAAGGTTCCCCAGTACTCCGCTTTATTATCTTTCGGATTTATATATAAAAAATATACGACGATTGGACTGGAATCCAGTTCGGGATGTGTATTGAAAAATTTTCTATCACCAAAACGGATTGATTCAAGAGCAAGTGGAAGTTCCCGGTGAAATATTTCGCTTCTCAACTCATCTTTATCACCCCCATTCGGTCCGCTCACATGAAGATATACATAATACCGAATGCCCTCCTCCGTAAAAAACCATTCTCCTAGGACGTCATCCCGTTCATTCGTAATATTATCATAGTCAAAATCTGGTCCAATCGCCAAAAACAAATCCGCTGTTATATCCGAATGTGTAAGTGTGTATCGTCTCGGGATAATTGGTACGGTACTGGTTACACCATTCTTGAATTCTACGGTTAACTTATCCGGATTCAATCTGCTCATTTCATCAGCCCCATATCGTTTTCAATATACTCATTATATACATATCAAATTATTATGTTCATGTAATATAACAATGAATTCTCTTCCACATATAATATAAATCCTTTTCTTTCAATTGACTTTTGCATTAATTTCTATATATTTATATTGTTCTCTCATGATATCATCATTCTATCCGCAACTTTTATATCACAAGATGAAACAAGATGAATTTGAAATCCCCATTTTCTTACTTCCGGAGCACATAATAACACATGATGACACTACATGAAATCTCAAATACTTAACCGTACCATTTTAGCGAAAGTATACTGAAATAATTAGTATAATTATTTTTCAATGTTCAACTAATAAGAAATCAACTTATTGTCCACTAATATTAAAAGCTGAAGTTAGATTGTATTGTTCGCTCAGTTTCTCGCCCTTTGAATTTGTTTCAGTATAAGAACCTCCAAAATTAATTTTACCTTCCGTCGCCATTATCGTAAGCCCAAATCCTTTTACTATTGTCCCATCCGCTTTAAATATCATGTCGTAATCCAGCTGATACTCATTAATATCTTCATTCATTCGAAAAATTCCTTTTAGATTAGTGTCAGAAAGTTTAATTCTGCTTTCTGAAAGCCTTTTCATATTATCAACAAAATTATTCTTGTAAGAGGCATAATAGCTTTCATAACCCATATCAATATATTCCTGCCGAATCCTTTCCTGTTCTGCATCATCTTTCTTTATCTGTTCAAGTATTGTTTCATATACCTTTATCGGTAAAATATCCGCTTCAATATTAGCCAACTGATTTAATATCTCTGTACCATTCACAGAAGCACTACTGCTTTTAAAATGATAGGGTATATAAAAGTTTCCATAAGCACTCGATATAAGTACCGGACTATTGCCGTTATCTATGTAGTCTTCTTCTGTGTTTTCTTCACTTATTTTCGGATTTACCTCCAACAACTGATCATATTTATCCTTCGGTATAATATAATCATTATCCAAATAAATATTCCTCCAGAAGGAGAGCTCATCATTATCCTGCTTATACTGTTCATAATAATTCACTATCTGCTCTTTTACATAATAATCCGTACCACCAATTGTTATTAATGTATAGATATCATCCAATGATTCCGTTTTAATCGGATTCGTTAACTCTCGATAGCTTCTTTCTATGTCAAGATAAGTAAAGGCTTTTTCATAATTACCCTTTTTAATCTCTGTCAGCATAGAATATGCTTTAAATACCACACCTATATTGGTATAGCAAATACCTTCACCGCCGGCTTGATTTATTCCCAGATAAATATTAGGGATAAGAAACAGTATACAAAGAATTAATACAATAAAGCGTCTTCTCAGTTTTTTAAATGCCTTTTTTGCAGTGAACGAGGTGACTATTTCTTCTTTCTTCAAGTTGAGATCACATGGTTGTTCATTTTCCTCCGGGATCTTCTCCTGATTCAGTATTGCACAGGACATATTTAAATACTTCTTATTACAAGTGTCGCATTCTTTTAAATGTACCTCGACTATCTCTTTCGTATCTGTCGAACAGATACCATCGACATAGAGCGGCAATAAGTCTTCTATTACAGTACATTTTATATTCATTGTAATCCCTCCATTTCATGAATCAGCCGTTCTTTAGCACGGTAATAGTTTACCTTTGCCCAAACTTCGGTTTTACCAAATATCGCTGCAATTTCCTTATACTTAAGTTCACCAAAAATTTTGAGCGTAAAAACCTCTTTATAAGGCTCCGGCAGCATATGTAATGCCTTATGTACCAATACTGCCTGTTCCTTATGAATAAGCTTATCGATAAAATTCTCAGAGTCTTCCATACCTGTATAATCAAACTGTGGATTGATATGTTTTCTCTTTTTGCATTCATTAAAATAAGCATTTCTTCCAATCTGACACAACCAAGTATACATACTGCATTTTTCTTCAAATTGATTAATATGTAAAAAAGCCTTGTAGAACGTCTCTTGCGTTAGTTCTTCCGCAAGTTGTTTCTCCCCGGTAAGGGAAAAAAGATAACGAAATACTTTTTTTGAACAGGGTAATAATCTGTAGCTTCGTCTTCTCCCCACCGGAAAGCAGATCATAATCCTGGCTCAATAATCTCTCAGGAAGCTGCATAAGATTAAGTTCCTTCTTAATCTTACTTTCGATAGAGAAGCCGTCTAGCTCCATGTAATCGGCTAGGATACACTGATATTCCTCTATTCTTTTATCTTTGCTACTTCCTTCGCCATCAATATCTGCAAGAATTTTCTCCATCCGATTTTCCATTGTTTTTATCATTCCGATATTCTCTTTCACTATATCCAAGGTATTTTTATAATTCATATTCACCGGATAAGGGAACAACTCCGTAGTTACATCCTTCACTATTGTTCCTCTGTCCGGTTCTATTTCACCGTGAAGCAGCCGGAGGAAGGTGGTCTTCCCTCTTCCGTTACGGCCGATCAATCCCAATTTCCAATTGCTACAAATACTTAAGTTTACATTATTGAAAATGGGTTGATAATATTCTTTATAATTAAAATTTAAATCACTGATTATTATTTTCGACATAGATAGCCTCCTTTGGTTTACCTGGCGACCATTATGACGAACAATACGTCACTATGCTATGCCAGGTAGGTAGATGTGTTTCTATCTGTAATGTTACGTAACTTAATAAACATGTTTAGACCTCCCATCTCCAGAAATTCTGTTTATTATATCAACCTACTAGCCAACCGGGCCTATTCATAATGGAAATTAAATCGGATTTATTATAAGAGTCAGTTGGTCTTGTAAGATCATACCGTATTAGCATCCTAAATTTTAGGTATAAAAATAGCCTGCTTTTTAACTCGTTATAGAAGCATACTGCTCCTGTAACAAACAATAAAGGACGTGAATAAAACATATTAGCAATAAACACCGAGATTATCCGTGATCAATACTGACAGCTTTATTAGCGTAATTTATTGTTGTTAAAAAGTAGGTTATTTCTCATTAATATATTCCAACCTTTTTCTTTCTTAAAGTCAGTTTTATTCTATTATAAAATAAGGAAAAAGTCAATATTCCTCTGAAATGATGATGCTTTATAATATCTACCTAAATCATGATTTTACACAACTTTCAATCTTCAAAATCGTAATCATGAATTGTAAAAACGCTAAACATATGTCTTTGCAGTGCTAAAAGCAAAAGTCCAAATGTCAACATTAATGATCATGTCTCCCATATAGGCACAGAGGAGAATGCTAGGGCTGATTTCTTCCAAGTGACCGTCATATCACATTCTAATTTATGTGTTCCATTAGGAACATTCACCTTAACCGTTTGTTCCTCTAGGGTAAAGTGCTTGTCGGAGAAAGCAATCCTGAAATCGCTGACGTCGTAAGTCTTAGTTGAAAT
>WSSedL1CaDRAFT_10001730_pt1 | contig 12183 bp, 10 predicted proteins | sample WetSurSL1Cattail_FD_9464 | JGI IMG/M metagenome (IMG submission 9464)
AAACTACGCTATTTTCATGCTATATATTTAAGGTAGTATTCTCCATGAGAAGGGTGAATATCATAGCTAAGTCATTTGGCAATGATATAATTCTTAAATTGCTATTCTAGTTTATTTATTAAGATAAATATCCCTTAGAGGAATGTCTATGTCCAAAGTTCATAAATTCGTTATTACCAATCCCGACCTCTGTATTGCCTGTAACGCCTGCATGAAAACATGCGTTAAACATGCCTATATGCGTGGAAAACTCTCCAAAAAAAGACTCGATGTGCTGACATTAGAGAGTGGGAAAATGCCCAACCAGTGTCGTCAATGTGACGATGCGCCGTGTGCAAATGTCTGTCCAACAGGGGCGCTTCGTATCGCCAATGCCTGTGTTGAGCTGTGCGAAGAGATTTGCATCGGCTGTAAACTCTGCACGATTGCGTGTCCTTATGGNGCGATCAACATCGATGCAGAGTTTCCCCCTTCTATTATCGAAGAAGTAGAGCGCCACCTAGAAGCGGGCTGTATCAGTGGGCTCAAAAGCATCGCCATTAAATGCGACATGTGCGATGGCATCGAAAGTGGGCCTGCGTGTGTGAGTGTGTGCCCCACGGGAGCATTGGTGATGGTTGACCCAGTTTTGGGCGAATGCAAATTTGGCAAAAAGGTCAAAGGCGACATGACCCCATTTTTAAAAGCGATCGTGCCCAATGTCATTTTTGCAAACATTCCTCCTCCTGAGGTGAAAAAACCTAAAGAACCTAAACCTGCACCCATAGAAACACCCGAAACCAACCAAGAGGAAGCATAATGCAAACGATATATACTCTCTTTTTGTTCACCTCACTCCTTTCCATCGTTCTCTATAAAAAACCACTCCTTGCCCAAAAGCTAGGATTTGGTTTAGCCAGTGTGATTTCACTGTATGCAGCAGTTTTTTTCTTTTTACATGTAAACGAAACGCTGAGCTGGCAATTACCGGGAAATTTTATCAGCTCCCCTATTTTTCGGCTCGATTCGCTCGGCATACTCTTTAGCTTTTTAGTCAGTCTTATTGCCTTTGCCGTTTCACTTTACAGCTTTGAGTATGTCAAATTCTACGCGGAAAAAGCAAATTTAGCCGTTTTCGCTTCACTTTTTAACGCGTTTATTCTCTCCATGCTTTTAGTCATCGCAAGTGACAACGTCTTCTCGTTTATGCTCTTATGGGAACTCATGACGCTGATCTCTGCACTTCTGATTTTAGTCAACGACGGCAAGGGGGCAGCAAGAGATGTCATGATTTATCTAGGAATTGCCCAAATTGGGGCATTTTGTCTGATGGTTGCGCTTTTAATTATGGCAAGTTTTGCAGGCGGTTTTGAATTTAGTGCCTTTGATGAGCTGAACCTTAGTTTTGGAATGAGCCTTACTCTTTTTGTCCTATTACTCATAGGTTTTGGCTCGAAAGCGGGCATGTTTCCGTTCCATGTCTGGTTGCCATTAGCCTACTGCCAATCTCCCTCAAACGCCTCAGCACTGATGAGTGGTGTTATGATCAAAGTAGCGCTTTTTGCCTTTATCAAATTTTCACTGTTTCTTCCACAGTATGTTCAATTTGGTTATATTTTGCTCTTCTTTGGAGCGCTTAGCTGTGTTTTTGGCGTACTGTATGCTGCGGTTTCCAATGACTATAAAGCCTCCATTGCATACAGCTCATGTGAAAATGTGGGCATTATCTTTTTAGGACTGGGGGGCGCTTTTTACGGACTCGGAGCCAATCTTCCCTCCATTGCACTACTGGGTTTTATTGCCGCACTCTTTCACATTGTCAATCATGCGGTGTTTAAATCCTTACTCTTTATGCTCAGCGGCAATATCTACACAGCAACGCTGACCCGCGATATGGACGCACTAGGAGGACTGCATAAAAAGATGCCTATTACGTCGATTATCTTTTTCGTGGCAGCCCTTTCCATCTGCGCCCTGCCTCCGCTTAATGGCTTTGCAAGTGAATGGATTACGTATAAAACGATGCTTCTTGGAGGCATAGAAGAGAGTGTTACATCGCGATTCTTCTTTGTTCTTGCCATCATTGCATTAGCTGCAGGTGGTGCGTTAGCCATCATGGCATTTTCAAAGATGTACGGAGCGATCTTTTTAGGGCTTCCAAGGGAAGATAAGAACAATGAAACCGCGAAAGAGGTTTCAACCATCATGTTGCTACCACTGTGTCTCTTAGCCAGTCTTTGTGTGGGACTGGGAATTTTTATGGGCGATGTTGTGGATGTTTTATCGCGTATTGTTCAAAACTATATTCCGAACACCTACTTTAATCAAAATGAATTTATTTCAATGCCTACCATCGTACTTGTGATGGTGCTGTGCGCCATTGTGCCTTTTGTTTTACTCTATCTTTTAAAATCAAACAATACCCCTACGCGTATTACAGAGCCTTGGGCATGCGGTTTCATCTACAATAAAAAGATGCAAATTGGATCAAACTCCTTTACCGGTGACATCAAAAAAGCCCTTCGTTTTATTTTAAAATCTGAGAGTGAAATTACGATAGATGGCTATTTTTCAAAAGCAGTCTATAAACGAAAAACGCACGATCTCTTTTGGGATAAACTCTACGCACCCATCATTCGCTTGATCATGTTTATTGCCGACAAAATAGGCATTTTTCAAAATGGTCGAACCAATTTTTACGCAGGTTATATTTTAATTTATCTCTGTTTAGTGCTCGTTTTTGCATATTATTATCTGTGAGGACACTATGAACTTTTTTTACTTACTTTTACAACTCATCTCTGCCATATTGGTCGCGCCACTCTTCGATGGAATGGCACGAAAGCTAAGGGCAAAATATCAATCTAGAATAGGTCCAAGCATCTTTCAAACCTATTATGATCTTTTTAAGCTCGTCAAGCGAGGGCGCACGCAGTCGTACAGTGCAAGTTTTGTGTATCGCATGGCACCTTATCTACTTTTTGTAACTGCAGCAGCGATGTTTTGTGTCTTGCCAATTACGTACGGCAGTAGCGCTACTTTTGCTAAGTTTTCAGATATTTTCATTCTGATTTATTTAGGAGCACTGTATCGATTTGTGTTTATCATTGCTGGTTTTGATACCGCCAACCCTTTTGCAGGGGTAGGCTCAAGCAGGGAAGCTACGATTGGATTTTACAGTGAGGCCGTCGCTATTATCTGTCTTATTGTCGTGATGCTAGGAGCAGGAAGTTCTAATTTGCCCTACATTGCAGCTACGTTAAGAGAAGGGAGTTACGGGTATTTTATTCCCTCGTATGCCATCGCTTCAACGGCATTTCTTTGGGTTATGTATGTTGAAACGGCACGAAAGCCTTATGACTTAGCCGAAGCCGAACAAGAGCTTCAAGAGGGTGTCTTGGGTGAATATTACGGTAAAGACCTTGCCATCATTGATGTAGCTTTGATGCTAAAACAGTTTTCAATGTTGGGATTTTTCCTCGTCTTGTTTGAGCCTTGGAGTTTTGAAAATCCTGTTTTAGCACTCCTTTTATTCCTTCTAGAGGTTGGCGTTCTTTATGTCTTAGCAATTTTTATCGACAACTTTGGACCACGATTTACGATGGGTAAAGGGATGAAACGAACGATGCTTTTTCCACTGAGCATTGCTAGCATTGCATTAATGCTTTATATCATTGGGGTATGAAATGACACATTTGATTGATATTATCACTGTTTTAATGATGGGAACCAGTTTGGCAGTCTTTGGTTTACGAAAATACAAGCTGAGCATTTATGCGTATGCCTTGCAAACATTGCTTTTAGTGATCGTCTTTTTGCTTTTACATGTAAAGTATGGAGCGCACGAATTACTCGTTTGGGCACTGACCGCTTTTGTCATGAAAGTTGTTTTTGTACCTCTGTTTTTACTCAAACTGGTCGATAAGATTGGTGTCATCAATGAAGATGAACCTGTGGGTGGCTTTTTTATATCGCCTGTAATTGCGCTTAGTTTTTCACTTGCTGTTTCCATGATGTTTTACAAGGTTTTTGTCCATTTCTCCATCTTCAAAGATGCGTTGCCTCTTTTTGCCGCTTCGTTTATCTTTATGATTGGGATCTTCGGATTTATCTTGAGAAATTCTTTTTTAAAACAGATTCTCTCGTACTGTCTCTTTGAAAATGGCATTCACTTAAGCCTCGCGTTAATGGCCTATACTTCCCATGAGCTTGTTGAAATTGGTATCTTAACCGATGCTATTTTCGCCGTCGTGATTATGAGTATTTTGGCAAAACGGTTTTATGCCTCGTATGAGAGTCTCGACACATCTAAAGCCATGAATTTAAGGGGATAAAATGAATATTCTTTTCTTAATACTAACCTTACCTTTTGTCTGTGGTGTCATTATGTTTTTTATGCCACTGCATTTTAAGCTTTTACAAAATCTCCATATTCTCTTAAGCGTGATGGTTTCAGCCCTGCTTTTATCGGCGGTGGGAAATGTTGTGGATGGAGCGGAACTCTCCGTTTTTCATAACTTTATTTTCTTGGATTCCTTAGGGGCTATCTTTTTATCACTCATTGCCATTACAGGGNTNCTTGTCAACATTTATGCCACAACGTATATGAAATGGGAACTCGAAGAGGGACATATCAGCTTGCGTGAAGTCAAAAATTACTTTGCGCTTAGCTTCATTTTTACATGGACAATGAGTTTAAGTGTGCTGTGCAACAACATCGCCTTTATGTGGGCGGCGATTGAGGCAACGACACTCGCTTCTGTGTTTCTCGTGAGCGTCAAAAAAGATAAAAACTCTACAGAAAGTGGTTACAAATACATCGTTTTATGCAGCATCGGCCTTGCCTTTGCACTCTATGCAACCATTTTGCTCTACTCAGCAGCCAATGGCAAAATTGAGGGCGAAGCGATGCTCTATACCAATCTTCTTGCCAATGCATCCTTGCTAGATCCTATGGCATTAAAACTTGTCTTTATCTTTGCCTTGATTGGCTTTGGAACCAAAGCAGGACTCGCTCCAACACACACATGGTTACCCGATGTTCACGCAGAAGGGCCAGCTCCGACATCGGCGCTGCTCTCAGGTGTACTTTTAAAATGCGCCATGCTAGGGCTCATCCGCTACTATGCTATCGTTGCAAATGGAGCTGGGTTTGATTTTGTGCAAAATGTGATGATCATCAGTGGTACACTCACCCTTTTCATCTCTTCCTTTTTCTTGATTCGCCAACACAATGTTAAACGTATGTTCGCCTATCACTCCATCGCGCACATGGGCGTCATCGCTTTTGGGCTTGGGGTTGGTGGAGCGATTGGACTGTTTGCTGCCCTCTTTCACTGTGCAGCACACTCCTTTACCAAAGCACTCGCCTTTTGCTCCACGGGCAATATTGCTCGAATTTACGGCACCAAAGATATGACCAAAATGGGAGGCATGATTCACATTGCGCCCCTTACTGCCGTACTGTTTGGAATTGCGATCTGTTCATTGGTCGGTGTACCAGGATTTGCCATTTTTGTGAGTGAATTTCTCATCTTTAAAGCCGCGGCGATTGATGGATCATACATTTTAATGGGTATCTTTGCCGTTGCCTTAGCTATTATTTTTATCGCCGACTTTTCACACTTCTTTTTAGCAACATTTGGTAAGGTAGAAGGCAAAGTCGAGCATAACAGTGAAATGAAAGTGGGTGAAAACCTCCCACTGATTGGCTTGGCTATTTTGATTGTAGTGTTTGGTATATGGCAGTTTGATTCGTTTACCTTGCTCCTTGACGAGAGCGTTAAAACCATAATGAAACAATAGGACTCTTCATGAAATGCGATACATTTATAGAAGCTCTAGGCGCTAGAGTTAAAATTTTAGAAGTTACAAGGCAATGTGAAGATCAAGTCACCGCGTTGGTTGAGCTAAATGATCTTCCCGAAGCGGTTCGCTTTTTGTATTACGATATGGGTGGCTACCTCTCAACAATGATTGCCAATGATGAGCGAAGCATCAATAAGCATTATGCCCTCTACTACGCGCTCTCCATGGAGGGTGGCAAGATGTTTGAAGGCGATGAGATAGCGCAAGATGAGAAGTGTTTTGTTACCGTCAAAGTACTGATCTCACCCGATAATCTTACCTATCCTTCCGTCACGCCCAAAGTTCCTGCTTGTGTTTGGTACGAAAGAGAAGCCTACGATATGTTCGGACTTGTTGCAGAGGGCTTGCCTGATAAAAGACGTTTGGTTTTGAGTGATGATTGGCCCGATGATCTGTTCCCCCTTCGCAAAGATGCGATGGACTACCGCTACCGCCCTGACATGAAAGAGCACTACAATGAACCTGAATATGAGTTCTTAAGACCTGAGGGTTCAGGCATCATCGATGTGCCTCTTGGACCTTTACATGTAACGGCAGATGAGCCGGGACATTTTAGACTTTTTTGCGATGGTGACACCATTGTCGATGCCGATTACCGACTTTTTTACCAACACAGAGGTATGGAAAAACTCGCAGAAAACCGTATGAATTACGATCAAATGGGCTATTTGGCAGAACGCGTGTGTGGTATTTGTGGCTATGCTCATGCGATTGCGTGTATCGAAGCAGCGGAGAAAGCCATTAACTTGGAAATTCCAGCGCGTGCACAGGCGATTCGCATTATCTGTTCGGAAATAGAAAGGCTTCACAGCCATCTTTTAAACATCGGACTTGCCTGTGAAGTGACAGGTAACTACACCGCGTTTATGCACATCTTTAGAATCCGTGAGTACTCCATGAAACTCGCTGAACTCGTTACGGGTGGACGAAAAACGTATGGTAACGTCGTTATGGGCGGTCTTAGACGCGATATCACGGGTATTGAAATCAAAGAGAGTTTGCGCATCTTGCAGATTATCGATACCCAAGTGGATGAAGTCTGGAATGCAGTCATGGAAGACAAACGCCAAATCAAACGCTGGCAAGGAGTCGGGGTACTTGATAAACAGGTCGCTCGTGATTTTTCTGCCGTTGGACCTAATATTAGAGGCAGTGGCATCAAACGTGATACGCGATACGATCACCCTTACGACTTTTTCAAACAGATTCAATTTGATGTAGCCGTTGTCGAAGGAGGCGATGTTTTTGCCAGAGAGATGGTGCGTTACTTAGAGCTTAAAAGCTCTGTTTCCATCATTCGTCAATGTTTTGAGCTTATGCCACAAACGGCGATTATTGTCGATCCAAAATTCCATGTTAAACCTGAAAACTACGCATTAGCTTATGTTGAAGCCCCACGAGGAGAGAATGTCCACTGGATTATGCAAGGCAGTGCTCAAAAAGTCTTCCGTTGGAGATGCAGGGCGGCTACGTACAATAATTGGCCAAGCCTTCGTTTTCAATTCCGCGGAAATACCATTGCTGATGCAGCACTCATTGTCTGTAGCCTCGATCCTTGTTATTCGTGTACTGAGCGTATGACAGTCGTGGACATCAAGAGTAAAAAGAGTAAAATTTTAACCAATAAAGATTTGAAAGAGTTTTCAAGAACACTGAAAAACAGTCCCATGAAGGATTTAAGATGATGAAACTTCTTGATATTACCGAAAAATACGGTAAAGCAACCCATAAATATCCGTTTGAACCCTACAATGTTTCGGCTAATTTTCGTGGGAAACCCTCTTATGTTTATGATCTTTGTATCGGCTGCGCGGCATGTGGCATCGCGTGTCCTTCCAATGCGATTACGGTTGTCTTTAACGAGGACAAAAGTAAACTTGTGTGGGAATTTGACTGCGGTCGTTGTATCTTTTGTGGCAGATGCGATGAAGTCTGTCCTACAGGAGCAATTCGTCTGAGCGAAGAGTTTGAACTTGCCGTTAAATTTGACAAATCTGCCCTGATTCAACGAGGGGAACTTGATAGCCAGTACTGCTCAGAGTGTCACAAACCATTTGCGGCTAAACGACTGATTAAGTACAGTTTTGAGTGCTTAAGCAAAGCCAATTTAGGCGCAAAAAGGCTCGAAGAGGCAAAAAGCTACTTGCACATTTGCCCTACATGTAAAAAAATAGCCACCGCATCCAATTTTACCAGTGGCAAAGAGATGGTGATCGAATGAAAACGTATGAAGTTCCTCAAAATATTACAGATGCCAATTCACTGGAGCAAAAACTTGAGCTCCTCAAACATATTGGACGTAGTTTTAGTGTTTACCGCATCGACTGTGGAAGTTGCAATGGCTGTGAAATTGAGATTTTTGCGGCGATTACGCCGATGTGGGACCCTGAACGCTTTGGGTTTAAACTCGTTGCAAATCCTCGTCATGCTGACATTTTACTCTGCACCGGTCCCGTAACCAGACAGATGTACTATCCGCTTCTTCGAGCGTACGAAGCAGCACCCGATCCAAAACTGGTTGTGGCGTTGGGTGCGTGCGGCGCAACAGGCGGCATTTTTTACGATGCCTACAGTGTACTCAGCGGTATCGATAAAATTATTCCTGTGGATGTTTACATTCCAGGTTGTCCACCACATCCTGCAAGCATCATTTATGGACTGGCAACCGCGCTTGGAATTTTGGAGCAAAAACTTCAAAAGGTAAGTTTTGAAAATGATGGTGAAATGCCACCATTGGTGGAAGATTCTGTACTTGGAAATACCCTTTTTGAGAGAGATCTACTCGTAGAATCAAAACGACTGATGAGCTACGTCTTTGGACGAAAACTCTACGACAAATACCTCACTGCACTTGTTAAAAGTGAGAATATTAGAGATACAAAAGCCACCAAAATCGCTATTACCGAGGCGATACAGACAGAAGTTGATCCACGGTATGCAGAGTGTTTAGGCATCTTGCACAATGACATTTACACCCAATATGTTCCCTGTGAGGAAGAAGATAAAATCAGCCTCCACAGAGTCGAATGGGGGCAATAAGTGGTTGAAGTTTACAAGCTCACCAAAAGACATTTAGACGGTGCAAAGTCTGGTAATGTTAAGCTTGATCAGATCAAAATTTTCTCAACCTGCATCGGACATGGTGTTGGAACGATTGATTTTAGTGAGAAAGTTTTAGAGATCAACGAAGATGAATTTGAACAGATTTTAGAGCATGGCGGAGCGTATCTCAAATTTAAGATTGGACACTTAAATAAATACGGTGAAATAGAAATCGCTCCTGAACAAGCCATAAAGCTTTTACCTGAGATGCTGGAATCTCCTCTTAAAGAGATTCTTACGAATTTAAAAGAAGGCTATTTAGTCCTTAGAAAAGATTTTCAAAACAGCTAAATTCCAAGGAGAAAACGGTTGAAAAAAGCACTTTTGTGTGTTGGGAATGAACTCAGAGGTGACGATGGCGTTGCAATCGCTGTAGGACGACTCGTGGAAGACTCTTTGCCCGAGTGGAGAGTCTTTTTTGGGTATGATACGCCTGAAAACGAGTTTGCCCATTTGCGTGATTATGCGCCTGATGTTATCGTGGTTGTCGATGCGATGAGTGGTTTCAAAGAGAATCAGATAGAATTCTTAGACCTCAGTGATGAACGCACCTACATCCACTCGACGCACAACATCCCTACGCCCATTCTTATGAGCTGCCTTAGAGATATTTGCACCAATATCATCTTTTTAGGCATCTGCGTTTTGCTTGAAAATGTCTTGCATTTTAGTGAAGGATTGAGCGAGAGTGCCAAAACTTCCTCCATTAAAGCACTTGATAAGATCAAAGAGCTTGATACAATCCTTGCTATGGAACACTAAATCGCGCCTCAAAGAGGCGTTATTTTCCTCTTTAAACGCGCAAACATTTACATGTAAAGTTTAGCCCTTCATTTTTTTAAACAAAGTTGTTGTAAAATCGTGCAATTTTTAGTTCGCTCATTCCATGCGCCTAAAAAGAATCTATCCTTTTTTTTCGGAGCATACGGTTGAAATATTTCAAATACATCCTACTTTCCCTCTTAATTACCTCTCTTGCACACATCTTTATATGGACGCGATCGGGTGATAAAATTGTCACGTCTCCACAAATTGGCGATAAGCTAGAATCTCTCTCGTACACACCGTATCGAGGATTTGAAAAAGCGCCTAAAAGCAATGCTGAAATTGCGGAAGATATGAAAACCATTGAGAAGATTTCACGTAAAGTCAGAACCTATGCGATTGATGATGCCAAGCGTGTTTTGGAAAATGTCAAAGACACCAAGCTTAAAGTCGATGTCGGTCTTTGGCTCTCAACCGATAAAGCGGCTAATGAAACCGAAATTGAAACCCTTTTTGAACTGACCAAATATTACAGCCCTCGTATCTCTTCCATCATCGTAGGCAACGAGGCACTTTTACGGGCAGATCTAACTTCGGATGAACTCATTGAATATATCGATCGCGTCTCAAAACGTACCCGTATTCCTGTCACTACGGCGGAAGTTCAACACATTTGGCTGACAAACACGGAACTGGCACGTCATGTGGATTTTATCTGTGTGCACATCTTGCCATACTGGGAGAAAGTGCCCATTGAGCGCACCCTCGCCTTTGCGAAAGAGAAGTACGATGCGATTGCCAAAATGTATCCCAATAAACCCATTACAATTGGGGAGTTTGGCTGGCCAAGCAGTGGCTATAACAACGAAAAAGCAGAAGCAACTTTAACCAATCAAATTGCTGCTATTACAGGCTTTTTGGAGATGGCGAAAGCGGAGAAATGGAGCTATAACATTGTTGAAGCGTTTGATCAACCGTGGAAAGGCGTTCATGAAGGAAGTGTGGGCCCTTACTGGGGATTGTTTGATACCAATAAACAACCTAAATTTCATTTCATCAAACAGACCATCATCAATCCACTCTGGCGCTACCAAATGGCAGGCTCTGTCTTTTTTGGAATTTTGCTGACCTACTTTGGTCTTAGAAATCAACGTGTCAATTTTGCCCATGCCATCACGTATGCAGCCGCAGCACAAGCAATGGGTTTTGGTATCGCAATGGCAGCAACCTATCCATTTGTCTACTACATGAACTTTGGTATGTGGGTCATGTGGGTCATGGGAATTTTCTTGATGATTCCACTGGTCATCATTACCCTTGCTAAAATTAATGAGCTCTTTAAATGCACCCTTGGCATTGCACCCAAACGCCTTGCCCCACTGCATTTAAAACTCGAACATGCGCCTTTTGTCTCCATTCATGTCCCAGCCTATAAAGAGCAACCGCATGTTTTGATCGAGACGCTTGACTCACTTTCACGCATGAAATACACCAATTACGAAGTTTTGGTCATCATTAACAACACGCCTGAAGAGTTTTATTGGAAGCCGATTGAAGAGCATTGTGCCAAATTGGGTGAAAAATTTGTCTTTTTGAACATTACATGTAAAGGGTTTAAAGCAGGCGCTTTGAACGAAGCTTTAAAATACACCCATGAAAAAGCAGAGATTTTAGCCGTTATTGATGCCGATTATGTGGTCAGTGAAGATTGGCTCGTTGATCTTGTTCCGCTCTTTGATGACCCTAAAGTCGCCCTCGTTCAAGCACCACAAGATCACCGTGACAGCCAAGAATCGTTGATNAAACAAGCAATGAACGCCGAATATGCTGGCTTTTTTGACATCGGTATGGTAGAACGTAATGAAGAAAATGCCATCGTCGCACACGGTACGATGTTAATGGCTAGGCTCTCTGCGGTACATGAAGTGGGAGACTGGACAACCTACACGATCGTGGAAGACTCCGAACTGGGTCTGCGTCTTTTTGAAGCAGGCTATACAGCGCATTATACCAACAGACGTTATGGCTGGGGATTATTACCCGATACAGTAGAGGCTTTCCGAACACAGCGTCACCGATGGGCGTATGGTGCGATTCAAATTCTAAAAAAACACTGGCGTCATTTTATGCCTTCATCCAAAACGTTGACACCGTACCAAAAGTACCACTTTGTTGCAGGTTGGTTCTTCTGGCTTTCCGATGCGTTTGGAGCAATGACCGCTTTTTTAAATATTTTTTGGGTGCCTTTTATCATCTTTGTGGGAGTCACCATTCCAACCTTACCGCTGACACTGCCCATCTTGGTAGCGTTTTTGGTCAATATTTTGCACGCATTTATCTTGTACCACACCCGAGTTAAGATGAGTGTGAGAGAGACGATGCTCAGTGCGATTGCGTCTATGAGTTTACAGCTTGTTATTTTTAAAGCGGTTTACGATGGGTTTGTGAAAGATGGACTTCCGTTTAAAC
>WSSedL1CaDRAFT_10001731_pt1 | contig 12172 bp, 11 predicted proteins | sample WetSurSL1Cattail_FD_9464 | JGI IMG/M metagenome (IMG submission 9464)
CAGGCGAATTTTTCGCCCAAAACAGATCACTTCGTTCCGCCCTTCGGGCTCCACTTCGTGATCTGTTTCAATTCCATTTACACAAACTATTTTACACTCCCGTAATATCTCTATGTGCAAAAGCGCCGCCATATCTGCCGGATTTTGAAATGATGCCTAAGGCATTTGTGGATTCAATCCACCTTTGAGGAGATAGAACGAAATAATTATTTCCGGCTTCATTTCTAAACCTCTCGAAATCGATAGGTTTAAAATCGGGGTTGTTAAGTTTTTCCCAAAGGCCAATAAAATCAATTGTGCTTTTGCTACGCATCCAATTATTAATGACAGAAGAAGATTCAAGCAGATTACGATATTTTGCAATATCTGTAAGAGAGATATAATCATTGCGTTCATTAGTATAAAAAGATATTTCGGCTCCCTGTATAACTATTTTTTATTTTAAAGCTGTGGTTTAGAGCGCCCCGATAAGATCGGGATGTGGTTAAACATATAAATAGCGCTTTATTTTTTGTGTTGGAGTTTTCTCAAATTGTTCGGTCTGTTCTATAATTTTGTTTATTTTGGAAAATGATGAAACATTTTCGTTTGTCTCTTTTCTAACTAATTCAAGAATCTTATTAATATGCTCCTTCGATTCCTTTTCTGATAGCCTGCCGATAGAGATATCTTCGTCAATTTTTTCGTAGTTAAGATATACGCGCGCAACTAAATTATTTTGTTGCTGAAAAACCAAAGACTCCAAAACATATTCGGATCTATTTATAACAGATTCAATTCCTTCTGGGTATATATTTTCTCCGCTGGGTCCAAGTATAACATTTTTAAGACGCCCTTTGATATAAAGATATTTGTTTTTATCAATTGCGCCGAAGTCGCCCGTTCTAAACCACCCGTCTTTTGTAATTACTTCTTTTGTTAGTTCCGGCTCGTTATAATAGCCCTTCATAATTCCGGGAGACTTTACTAAAATTTCTCCTTCAGTCTTTGATTTGCCAACGCGTTCAATCATTATTTCAACGTCTGGCAGAGCGGGTCCCGTGGATTTATACTTGGTTTTTTGAGGATTGCTTCCGGCCACCAATGGGGATGTTTCCGTTAAACCATAACCAATTGAATAAGGGAAGCCGGATTCGCGCAGAAACAATTCGGCGTCTGGCGCAATAGAGGCTCCGCCGATACAAAATAATTTTAGTCTGCCGCCAAATATAGCTAATAGTTTTTTGCCTGCAATTCTGTTTATTTTTTTTCTAATTCCGGGTATTTTATATGCCATCCTTACTATAGTTTTGCTTTTTATTTCCGGTAGAATTTTAGATTTATACATCTTTTCAATAATCAACGGAACCGAAAGCATTGCCGTTGGTTTTACTATGTTTAACGCAGGCATCAGGACAGCGGCCGTAGGGGGCTTTTTGATATAATAAACTGCCGCGCCAGCCAACAAAGGCAAAACTAACCCAAGCGTGCATTCATACACGTGAGCTAAAGGTAAAATAGAAAGAAAAATATCAGTATGATCTACATCGACAATTTGTAAAGTGGCTATTGCGTTGCTTACAATATTCTTATGAGTAAGCATAACTCCTTTTGAGTGACCTGTAGTTCCTGAAGTATAAATAATTGAGGCTATGTCGTCTTCTTTTACGTCGGTTGGCATGAATCCGGCAAATTGCATCGCTAAGTTTTTAATTCGCTGTAGTTCTCTGCTGCCGTCTGCTAATAATTTTTTTAATGAAGCTTTTGAAATATCAGGATTTATTATTGAGAAATTATCAATCAATACAGTTGTTTCAAGAGCTTCAATTTTCATATCTTCTATTTTATAAAATTGTCTTTCAGAAACAAATAAAGCTTTACAACCGGAGTGCCTCAGTATATGCTGTACTTCCGAGGCGTGAAAATCAGGTAAAATGGGAACGGAAATTGCGCCCATAGTAGAAATTGCGAAATAAGTAATTCCCCAATTTGGAGAGTTTTCGCTTAAAATACCGACCCGGTCTCCGTGAACGATTCCCTTATTTTTTAGAAAATCAGATATCTTGACAATTTGTTTTTTCAAACTGGCATAATTTATTGAAGGATCGTCAGAAAAAGATAAAGCTATTCTTTTGCTATATTTTGCCGCGCTTTCTTCTATTAAAGCCGCTAATGTTAATGTTTTTGGATTCGTCATTTTACTTAATAAAGATAATAATTTAATAATCTAACATAACTAAATCTTACAAATTAAAATAAAAAGAAAAATAAATATTTAATTGCCTTTAATTTATACTGATATTTGGATATTTTTAAAATAAAAAAATGAAAGAATAATGTTTATAAATAGAATATTAAGTAATATAAAAACAATAGTTTTAGTATCGTCCTTTTTAACAATTAATCTATTCGCCCAGCTTCCTCCTATTCATATAAATTACTCGTCATATATTTTATCGGCAGATAATAAGGTATTGGGGTATATTGGAGATAAAAACAGAGTTGAAGTAAAAAGTACTGGCTACATTTCAAAATATTTGATATACAGCCTGATAGCCACAGAAGACAGAGACTTTTATAATCACGACGGCGTTTCAATGAAAGGTCTGGCTCGCGCGGCTATTCAAACTATAACAGGGCATACACAGGGGGGGAGCACTCTTACAATGCAGCTTACAAGAAATCTTTTTCTTACTAAAGAAAAAACTATCAGCAGAAAACTAACTGAAATTGAAATGGCTCGCGAGTTGGAAAAAAGATTTTCAAAAGATCAGCTTTTACTTATGTACCTTAACACCGTTTATTTTGGCAGAGGAGCGTATGGCGTTTGGGCTGCCGCGCAGGAGTTTTTCCAAAAAATGCCGGGAGATCTTTCTATTACAGAAAGCGCTATGATTGCAGGTTTGGTGCAATCGCCGACTGGTTATGATCCCTCCAAGCATCCTGATAAAGCTCTTAAGAGAAGAAATGAAGTTTTGCATAACTTAGTTGAAGTAGGCAAAATTTCTGAGAAAGAATTTGACCGATTAAAAGGAAAACCTTTAGGATTAAAATTAAGAGACCATTGGGCTACAGCGTTTATTGAATATGTAAAACGCGAAGCTAATGACGTTTTGAGAAAGCAGGGAAAATCTATTAATACAGAGCATCTGAGAATTTTAACTACTCTAAATAGCGATGCTCAAAGAGCTGCCGAGGCGGCAATTAAAAGCCAGTGGAAAGAACTGCCTAAAGGAATGCAGAGCGCGCAGATTGGTTTAATTAGCGTCGAGCCGGGCACAGGAAAAATTCTTGCCATGGTTGGCGGAAACCCCAGCTCGAACACTGCCGGACTCAACAGAGCCGTTTATATTAAACGCCAGCCCGGGTCTTCATTTAAACCATTTCTGTATGGTTCGCTTATTGAGCGGGGATACTCGCTTGCTACGCCGTTATTAGATTCAGAAATTGTGTTTAATAAGAACTCTCTTTTTGAATGGCGTCCTTCAAACGATAACGAAGTATTTTCTCATACCCGCATGCCTATGTATGAAGCTATAAAACACTCTGTAAATGCGGCCGCGGCTTATGCGGTTAAAAATCTGACCACGCCGGATTCAGTTTGTGTATTTGCAAAACGATGTGGAATTAGTTCGTATCTAAAACCGCTTCCGTCAATAATATTAGGGACTTCGGACGTATCTCCAATGGAAATGGCTTCTGCGTATGCCGTATTTGCTTCATCAGGTTATTATTCCAAACCGTTTGGTTTGCTTAAAATTGAAGACGGCGATTACAGAACTCTATATTATGCAAATGTAGTCAGTAATTGCGCAGTCGATTCCGCTACTTGTTACATTGTGGATCATGCGTTAAAATCAGTGATTGACGGCGGAACGGCTTCTTCAATTAAGAAATATTATTCGGCTCCTGCGGCAGGTAAAACCGGCACAACCCAAAACTTTACTGACGCATGGTTTGTTGGTTATACTCCTTTTGCTTCAACTGCAATATGGGTAGGTTTTGATAATCCGAAAAACAAACTAACTGGCGCATATAAATATGGCGGCACAATTTCAGCTCCTATTTGGGGTAAAATGATGGGCGCGGCATATAAAAAATGGGTTAAGGGTAAAGGGGGTTTAGTTATGCCTTCTAATGTTAAGTATGTAGAACTTTGCAGCGAGTCTGGCAAGGTTGCAGGTCCTAAATGCAGGCAGCATGTTAGTTATCCTATTAATGAGGGATACCTTACTGACGTGTGCGATATTCATAAATAATGGTTTACATGTTTTGTTGAAATATCAAAAATTGAGTTTAAGCATTTTTTAATATTTCATTGACAGTCTTACTTTGAATAAAAGTAAGACTGTCATAGTGAGCGTAGTCGAACTATGACGTCGCGCTTCGACTAACGCTCAGCGTGACTATTATTTCATTATACTAATACTCTGGCGATTGCTTTGTAACTATACATTAGTCGCTTACTTTTTTATACCTGAAAATTGAAACAGATAAAGTAAATATTGCATATGCTACCAAAAGAGAAAACTGAGTAGTTACGTCTTTAAACCCGGATCCTTTTAGTAAAACCCTTCTCATTATTTCAATAAACTGAGCTACAGGATTAAAAATAGTAACCGTCTGAGCCCAATCCGGCATGCTGGAAATTGGCGTGAAAAGTCCGCCCATTAAAATAAATATTACCATTATAAACCAGGCGATAAACATAGCCTGTTGCTGCGTTTCGGTAACGGTGGAGATCCATAAACCTATGCCAAGCATAACAAGCAGGTAAACAAACGCTAAACCGAATAGCAGGAAAATATTGCCAAGTATCGTTATATCAAAAGCAATTATTGCAATTACTAATCCAAACGCCAATTCAAATAAACCAATAATCAAAAATGGGATTAGTTTGCCAATAATAAATTGAATCTTCTTAATAGGCGTAACGTTCAATTGTTCAATTGTGCCAATTTCTTTTTCGCGTACAATGTTCATTGAAGTTAAGAAAGTGGCTATCATTGTAATAAGAACTACTAGAATACCGGAAGCCATATACTTTTTATAATCTAAATCCTGATTATACCAATGGCTGTATTCAATGTCTATAGTCGGCGTTGTCTGTTGTTGCGAGCCCTGAAGAGCCTGCGACAAAATGCTTTCGCTAAAGCTGCTTACTATGCTGTTCCCATAAGAATACGAAATGCCTGAGGAGTAGCTGTCTTCCGCGTTCATCAAAAACTGGATTTTTGTTTTTATATTATTGCGTAAATCCTTTTCAAAGTCTTTTGGAATTATTACGACCATACCGGCTTTGTTCTTGCTCAAATCTTCTATGCCTGCTTTTTCTGAAAAGGAAGAATTTACGATATTAAAATTAGACGAAGCGGAAAACTTTTCTCTAAGTAAAGCGGAATAAGTAGACTGATCTCTGTCTATCAAGTGTACGTTTACTTTTTTTATTTCAAATGTAGCCGCGTTGACTAATATCAGCAGCTGGAGTATAGGCATAACAAATATAATAGGCAGCATCTGTTTGTTGCGGAATATCTGTATAAACTCTTTGCGTAGTATAAATAAAATAATTCTCATGATACTTTTTCTGGTCCTGTTATAATCTAACTTTGAATTTTTTAATGCTTATTAAAATAAAAAACAAAAACATTCCGCATAATATCAGCGTTTCTTTCCAAATGTGGTCAAACCCAACTCCTTTTAACATTATCCCTTTTGCAATTATAAGGAACCATTTTGCCGGGATTATATTGCTGAACCACTGCAACAGTAGAGGCATATTGGAAATAGGGAAGATGAAGCCAGATAAAATAATTGTTGGTAAAAGCAAACCCGCCAAAGACATCATCATAGCGGCCTGCTGCGTTTGAGCTACTGACGAGATTAGTATCCCTAAAGATAAAGCCGTCATTATAAAGATTAACGCTATAAAGAAAAACAAAATATAACTGCCTACAAATGGAACGTTGAATACTACGCGCGCAAGAATCAAAATAGTAATTACGTTAAAAAATGAGAGTAATAAATATGGGATTACTTTACCGATAATTATCTCAATTGGTTTTAACGGCGAAACCAGCAATACTTCCATTGTGCCTATTTCTTTTTCTTTGGTAATGGCAATTGAAGTCATAAGGGCGCAGACTAAAAGAAGTATCAATGCTATTAAACCCGGCACAAACATATATGTGCTTCTTATTTCCGGGTTATATATCATTTTAACTTCGGATTGAATTATCGGCGCTAAGTCGGACTGTTTGTTTAGCGAAGTTTGGTAGTCTTTTATTATTGCGGACGTATAAGACAAAAGCGTTTGGGCCATATTCGGATCGCTTGCGTCGGTTATAATTTGAATTTTAGCGCCGCCGTCTTTTAAAAGTTTCTGGGCAAAGTTAGGCTCAAATATAATTACTTCTTTTATTTTGCCTCCCTTAAACGCTTCCTCTATCATGCCATTTGACTGAAGATTTGCTCCTAATTTAAAATAGTTTGACGAAACCAGTTTCTGTTTTATCTGCTCGGTCATATAATCGTTAGACTGATCGAAAAAAGCTATAGTAGCATCGTTTAGTTCGTTTCTTATAGCAAATCCAAAAATAATCAGCTGCGCAATCGGCATTCCGAATAAAACAACCATGGTCCTTTTATCTCTGAATATAGAAATAAACTCTTTAATAATAAAACCTAAAAACTTTTTCATAGTAGTCTATCGCGCTAATTTAATAAATACGTCGTTCATTGAATCGGAATTATAAATTCGTTTTAATTCTTTAGGAGCGTCAAGCGCTTCTATTTTACCTGCGACCATAATTGAAACCCTGTCGCAGTATTCGGCTTCGTCCATATAATGAGTCGTAACAAAAACAGTCACGCCGTTATAAGCTTCTTCGTAGATCATATCCCAAAACTGGCGCCTTGTAATAGGGTCTACGCCGCCTGTAGGCTCGTCTAAAAAAACTACTTTGGGCTTATGCATAACTGCAACTGAAAAAGCTAGTTTCTGCTTCCAGCCTAGCGGCAGCGAGCTTAGAAGAGCGGCTCCTGAGCTTTGCAGTTTAAGCTTGTTAAGCAAGCGTTCGGAAGCTTCCTTAATTTCAGCGTTTGTAAGTCCGTATATGCCGCCATAGAAAGTAATGTTTTCTTTTATAGTAAGGTCTTCATAAAGCGAAAACTTCTGACTCATATAACCAATATTTTTTTTAATTTTCTCCGCTTCTTTGTAAACGTCAAAACCTGCAACTGTGGCTTTGCCGGAAGTGGGCGTAAGCAGTCCTGTAAGCATCCGCATAGCTGTAGTTTTACCTGCGCCGTTTGCGCCAAGGAAACCGAAAATTTCTCCTTTTTTTACGTCAAAGGTAATTTCGTTTGTGGCAATAAAACTGCCAAATCTTTTTGTCAGTTTTTCTGCGGAGATTACATTAATATTTTCAGTCATTGCCTTTCTCCATTAACTGCATAAATGTGTCTTCTATATTAGGGAGAGCTGGAATAATCTCTGCGTCAGTAACGCCCATTTGCATAAGATAGTTTTTAATTCCTTCAACAGAATAAGTTTCTCTCGTGTCAGTATAGTGAAGATACTCGCCAAATGGATAAGCTGAATTTGTAAATTTGTAACTACGCAAAGCGGTAATTAGTTTATACATGTTTTTTGACTTCATGGCAAGCAGAGGCTTTTCAAATTTCTTTACGATATTTTCAGGCGTGTTTATTTCCAGAATATTTCCTGATTGCATTAACGCAACTTTATCACAAAGACTCGCTTCGTCTAAATAGGGGGTAGAGACTAAAATTGTTATTCCTTTTTGTTTTAGCCGTTTAAGCATTTCCCAAAACTCTTTGCGCGAAACTGCATCTACCCCAGTAGTTGGCTCGTCTAAAAATAAAACTTCAGGCTTGTGAATTAGCGCGCAGCATAGAGCGAGCTTTTGTTTCATACCGCCTGAAAGCTTTCCGGCTCTTCTGTCCTTAAACGGTTCAATCTGGACATAGATATCGCGGATTAAATCGTAATTCTGTTTTATAGTAGTTCCGAATACTGTGGCGAAGAAATTTAAATTTTCTTCGACCGTCAAATCCTGATAAAGAGAAAACCTGCCGGGCATGTAACCAATTTGCAGACGTATTTTTTTATAATCCTTAATTGTGTCTAATCCGTTTACTGTAGCGGAACCTTCGTCGGGGATTATAAGCGTATTCATCATTCTAATAAGCGTAGTTTTACCGCCGCCATCTGGACCGATAAATCCAAATAAATCGCCTTGCTCAACTTGAAACGTAAGGTTGTTTACGGCTTTAATTGCGCCGAAGCTTTTACTTATATTATTTACTGTAACTGCATTCATATTATTAAAAATTTACTTCGCCCGGCATTCCGATTTTAAGAGAGCCGTCGTTGGCTACTCTTACTTTAACGGCGTATACCATATTTACTCTTTCGTCTTTGGTTTGTATTATCTTGGGAGTAAACTCAGTTTTGGATGATATCCAGCTTATTTCTCCGGTTAGCTGACGGTTGTTTTTTGCATCGGCGTCCACAAGCACTTTAACTTTTTGCCCAAGTTTAATTTTTGCTAATTGATCTCCGCTAATATAAATGCGTAAATAAATATTATTCAGGTCAGCTATTTTATATAAAGCTTTGCCATAAGAAGTAATTTCATTTTCCTGCGCCATCTTTGTAAGCACAGTGCCATTAACCGGGTTTATAATCCGGCTCTTGTCTATCTGATCCTGAATTTGCGCTATTTGAACGTCTAGCGATTTCATATCGTTTAGAATAGAGCTCTTTTGCGTAAGCGTAGCGCCGACTTGTTTATCAAATACTTTTATCTGACCGTTAATATCGTCCACTTGTTTTTTAGTAGCCGCGTTTGCTTTGTATAAATTATCAATTCTGTTTTTGTCGACTATCGAGTTTTGTTTTTGTTCTTCTATAACCGCTATCTGTGATGCAATGTTTTCCAATTTTGATTTTGCGGATAACTTTGTGGCTATAAGCTGATCTTTTTTTAAGTAGAGTTGAACTGTGTCGATAAATCCTATCGCCGTTCCTTTCTGAATTGTATCGCCTTCTTCTATATTGAATTTAATTAGTTTTCCGCTAGCTTCAGCCGAAATTAAAACTTCTGTCGCTTCAAAATTTCCATAGGCGTCCGATTTTTTAGTATTATCGGAGCAGCCTGCAAGAAGCGCGGCAACAGCCATTACTATTAAAGCGCTATATATTGGTTTCACTTTATGTCTCCTTGTATTCATACAAAATGTCTTTTCATTTTTTAATTAAAATTGAGTTAATCATTAAAACGCTTAATTCAGTTTTTCTTATTCTTAAAAAATCCTGAAAGTCGTTATCGTTCATTTTTAGAACTATTTTTATCAATGCTTTACCAAGAAAAGGGAAGGCGCATACGCTGATAAGATTGATGATAAACTGTTCCGGAGGAATTGGAATATAATGCCCTTTATCTACTTCTGCCTGAAACTGATCCTTAAATAATTGTAAAATATTCAACATATCCGTAGGAATCATCTCTGTTAGTTGTTCAGGATTTTCTGTTATTTTGCGATAGATAAAATCGGGCAGAGCGGGATTTTTAATCATAAAATCTATATATACGCTTATAAACTTGCTTATTTTGTCGTCAAATGGAATTTGTTGAGACGCGACCTGACCAAACATATTAAAAACGCTTAACAATGTTTCCTGCATTTCTTTTTCAAGAAGCTCTTCTTCTGTTTGGCAGTAGTAGCTAAGCATTCCTCTTAAAATTACGCCGATAGGGTTATATTTATTTTTCATATCATATATCCATAAATTCATGCAAAATGCTATTTCTTCTTTTTAACCGCATTAATCATCAAAACGCTTAATGCTTCTTTTCTGGCTTCTATAAAATTCTGAAATTCTTTATCGTCAAATTTCATAATTATTTTTATTAGCGGTTTGCCGATAAAAGGGAAGATACACGAGCCGACTAAGCTTATAAAAAATTGTTCCGGCTCTATCTCAATTAAATTTCCTTTAGCCGCTTCTCTTTTATATTGCTCCATGAACATTTTAGAGTTTGAGCTGATATGATGAGAAATATATTTCCTGAATTTATCCGGGCGCTGTGTCATTTCATTAAAGATGAAATTCGGTAAAGCCGGATTCGCAATTATTATATCAATATAGGTATGTACAAATTTTCTGATTTTGTCCTCAATTGAGATTTCTTCCTGGGCAATGCTCATTATCTTAGGGAATATTGTTGCAATTGCCTGTTGAAGAACCGCGTCAAAAAGACGCTCTTTAGTCCGGAAATAATAATGAAGCATAGCTTTGTTTATCTTTGCTTCGTCTGCTATTTCCTGCATACGCGCGCCGTCGTATCCTTTTTTCTGAAATACTTCTTTTGCAGCTTCAATGATTTTTAGTTCTGTTGCGTTTTCCATATTAACTAACCGTTTTAACTGATAAATTTAACCAAATGGTTAATCCAAACATATGACAATAAATTCCTGATGTCAAGCGAAAAATTATAAAGATAAAAAATTGTTAAGTTTTCAAATAGCCGGCATATATACTTGATTAGTAATTAGTTTTTGCTTAAATAAACAAAACGGATTCAATTATTCTTTTGAAAAACCAATTTATCAATTGTTATGGATAGATAATCTATGAAAACATACTTAGCGTTGTTATTTACTATATTAGCTTTTTATTCCGGGGCTTTTGCTCAAGGGGCAGACAACCCTGACGACTCGACAGAAGTTACTATAATAGACTCTTATGTGACGCCTGACGCACCGCATAATTTTCTTTTGTCGTTTTATACAAGCGATAGCTGTAAATCGAAACTTGTAATTGAAAATAAAGGCGAGTTTATAGTATCTAAAGAAAACGCTTTTAATCATAAGTTAGAACTTAATATAAACGATTTAAAAATTAATACTTCAAGTTTTGAGTTTTATCTGATCTTTCAGAAAAGAAATGGAAAAATTCAGAAAAGCGAAAAATATGAAGTTGAAATGCCTGTTGAGCAAATTGTAGAAAACAGAGGAAACTTTTTAACTAACTGCCTTTTAGGCGGCGTTGTGTTTCTTACTCCTTCGCCTACATACATAAGAACAAAAGATAAATCGCAGCCAGATTTATTCGGCCTTACAAAAGAAATTCCAATCGTCTCCTTTCATGCTAACGGTTATAATTATCCTTCCGCTTATATTTCTTTAGAGTATTCTTATATATTTAAATCCGATTCAAAATATTCGCCCAAAAACACATTGCGGCTAGGTTATAAACATGTATTTGAAATCCCTGTCTTTGAATATGTTTCAGCGGGAGTTTCCGGATTTACGAATTTCAACGGTATGAACGGCATAAGTCCTGAGGTATCGCTTGGATTGTTTAACTTTTATAGCATTTTTACAGTTACGGCAAAATACAGGTACAACATCAAACCTAATGATAAAAACTGCCAGTTTCACGAAATATCAATCGGTTTGTTCGCAAGCTTTTTTTCAGTTCATTTATAAAAAGAAAATATGAACATAGTTAATTATTCAAAAGAGTATTCAAAAGAGACGGCAAAAATTTGCAGACAATCGTTGACATGCGACATAATGCCGGATTATTTATTTAAGGAAAAAACAATTCTTGACCCGGATTACAGGAACGATTTAACGCTGATAGCCCGAGAAGGAAACGAAATAATTGGTTTTATTCAGGGCGTTATAAGAACAAGACAAGACGGGAAGTATGGCTACGTAAAACTTCTTTGCGTAGAAAAAGATTTCAGACGTAATAAAACTGCTCAGCGGCTTTATAAGGAAATAGAACAAAAATTTATCGCCGAAGGAGTAAAAGTAATCAGGGTGGGGGAATCATATCCTAATTATTTAACGCCCGGCGTAGACCCATTCTATACCGAGGCAGTCTGCTTTTTTGAAAGGAACGGCTTTGTGAAATTTAACGATACTTCAAATTTAGTGTCGGATTTAACCCATCAATCGTTTGATACGCAAGACGACGAAAAAAAATTACAGAAAGAAAACTTTTTTGTTAAACGCGCGGAGCCTAATGACCGAGATAGAATTATTGAATGGCTTGGAGAGGTTTTTCCCGGATGGATTTCGGAAGTTGAAGAAGCTTTTAAGAATAACCCAGTTTCTTTATTTATTGCCGGAACGGCGGGAAAGCTTTTAGCTT
>WSSedL1CaDRAFT_10001732_pt1 | contig 12144 bp, 11 predicted proteins | sample WetSurSL1Cattail_FD_9464 | JGI IMG/M metagenome (IMG submission 9464)
CAAGCAGAAGACGGCATACGAGATAACAAATAATGACACAATTAGAAAAACAACAATTAGGAAAAACACTTTGGGGAATAGCCGATGATTTACGTGGAGCGATGAATGCTGATGATTTCCGCGACTATATGCTTTCGTTTCTATTTTTGCGGTATTTGTCCGACAATTACGAAGAAGCTGCAAAAAAAGAACTTGGAGATGACTATCCGGAAACTCCTGAAGATGTAATGAAGAAACTAGGGATTTCAACGCCTTTGGAAATCTGGTATAAAGAAAACCCAGATGATATCATTGAGTTTGAAAAGCAAATGCGCCGTAAAGCCCATTATGTTATAGAACCAAAGTATTTGTGGAATAATATATATGAATTGGCTAGAACTCAAAATGACGATTTACTACATGTATTAGAAAAAGGCCTAAAATATGTAGAGAATGAATCTTTTGAAAGCACTTTTCAGGGATTGTTCTCTGAAATAAACTTAAACTCTGAAAAATTAGGAAAAGGTTACGAAGACAGAAATAAGAAGCTTTGTACAATTATCACTAAGATTGCCGAAGGTATTTCAAAGTTCTCAACAAAAAGTGATGCACTGGGAGATGCCTATGAATACCTGATTGGACAGTTTGCAGCAGGTTCAGGAAAAAAAGCGGGTGAGTTTTATACCCCACAACAAATATCTACTATTCTTTCGTCTATTGTTACCCTCGATAGTCAGAACCCGGCTGCGGGAAAAAAGAGGAAGCTGGATAAGGTAATGGACCTGGCTTGTGGTTCGGGTTCGCTGTTGTTGAACGTGCGCAATCAGTTAGGCAAACATGGTATAGGTAAAATTTACGGTCAGGAAAAGAACATTACTACCTATAACCTTGCCCGTATGAATATGCTGCTGCATGGTGTAAAGGATACGGAGTTTCATATTCATCATGGAGATACCTTACTAAACGACTGGGATATACTAAATGAAATGAACCCCGCTAAGAAAATGGAATTCGATGCAGTGGTGGCTAATCCTCCTTTTAGTCTGCGTTGGGAACCAAGCGAAGCTATGGGAGAAGATTTCAGGTTTAAGAATTATGGTATTGCACCTAAGTCGGCTGCTGACTTTGCTTTTCTGTTACATGGATTCCACTTCTTAGGCAAAGAAGGTACTATGGCTATTATTCTTCCTCACGGTGTTTTGTTCCGTGGTGGAGCGGAAGAACGTATTCGTACCAAGTTACTTAAAGATGGTAATATAGATACGGTGATTGGTTTACCTTCCAACCTATTCTTTTCTACGGGTATTCCCGTTTGTATTCTGGTACTGAAAAAGTGTAAGAAGTTTGATGATGTGCTCTTTATCAATGCCAGTGAATACTTTGAAAAAGGTAAACGTCAAAACCGTCTGCGCGACGGTGAAGAAGGAGACCCCAACGATATACGGAAGATTGTGGAAACTTACCAGTTCCGCACTGAAGAAGAACGTTACTCCCGTAGAGTATCTATGGACGAAATAGCCAAAAACGATTACAACCTGAATATCTCCCGCTATGTAAGTACAGCGGTTACGGAAAAAGAAATCAATCTGAAAGAAGTAAATGCACGCTTAGTTGATATTGAAAAGAGGATTAAAGAGGCGACAGATAAGCATAATGCGTTTTTGAAGGAATTGGGGTTGGAGGAATTGCCGTAAAAAAAAGAAATTACCTTATTTTAGATACTATGGCAGAATTCTTCGATATTAGTAACTGGCAGGAAAAGCCTTGGTTTCAAACAGGGGGTACACGAAGTAAAATGATTGTGGAAAATCCAGACAATCATACTGACTACTATTTTAAAACCTCATTAAAGAAAATAAACAAAGACTATAAATATGAATTTTGGTCGGAAATAATTGCATCCGAGATAGGAGATGCATTCGGATTTAATGTATTGAAATATGATATTGCCTATAATGGAAAGGAACTTGGTTGTATCTCAAAATCGATGGTTACTCCGGGTGAGAACAAACTAACTGAAGGTATTAGCTATTTAACGGGATATGATACTACATATCAACCTGCAGATAAAAAAAATTCAAAAACACAATACACTTTTCAGTTTATTGTAAATGCATTGAGAAGTTTTAAATTAGATCGCTTCGTCGAAAATATTATTGAGCTTATTATTTTTGATAGTTTAATTGGTAATAGTGACCGTCATCAAGAGAATTGGGGAGTATTGACCGAGTATAGTGATGTAATTAAAATGCTCGAAGAATTACCTAAAAACAAGAAAAGATCTGGAGCAGAACAGGTGATTTATCATCTCTTTTCCCTGACCTCAAAATTAAAAAAGACAGACTTAAATCAAGTAATTAAAGAATTTGAATTAACAAATAGTAGTGGGGTGTTTGCCCCAATTTACGACAGTGGTAGTAGTTTAGGCAGAGAAAAAGAAGAAGATAAGGTAAAACAAATTCTTAGGGATAATGTAATGCTTGAAGCTTTTATTAGACGTGGTGAATCTGAAATACATTGGGATGGTGAGAAGCTAAATCATTTTGAGTTGATTAAAATGATAAACAATGAATATCCTGAAATTGTTAGTAAAATAATTAAGCAAGTTATTACAAGGTATAATACAGATATAATTCGACAAATTGTTTTGAATATTGACAATAAAGTACCTCAAAATATAACAATGAATAAACTTTCGGAAGTTAGAAAAGAATTCATCATAAAAATAATATCTTTGCGTTTCGAAAAATTAAAGGAAATATTACTGTGAAAGCGATAGGAAACATATACTTAACATGGAGAAAAGGTAAAGGTAGTAGTCGGAAACGTGTTGGAGTAATCAAACGCAATTCGAATACTGGTGTAACTTTTTCATATATTGAGAAAGGAGTCCTTGAAGCAGAAAAGGAAGGATTTACACCTTATGTTGATTTTCCAGATATATCAAAAATATACGTGGAAAATGTATTGGATATTTTTGGTCAACGTTTAATTAAAACCGAACGCCCTGATTCACAAAAATATCTTGATTTTTGGGCTATTGATTCTAAATATAAAGATAATAAGTTTTATTTGTTGGCTCATACTCAGGGTTTACTTGCGACTGATAACTTTGAATTTTTGGCTGATTATAACCCTATAAAAGGTTTAAGTTTTATCAGTGAAATATGTGGTTTATCTCATACAAACCCACCACTTGACATTATTTCTGAAGGTGAAGAGCTTAAATGGAAATATAATAAATCAAATTCTTATGACAATAAAGCTATAGAAGTTTACAAAGGAGACACTTATTTAGGTAATGTAAAGCTTATTCATTGTAAAGTTTTTCATAAATCAGGAGGTAATAAACTGAAGATTACAGTTAAAAGCATTGAAAAAAATGGGCATATTAATCGGGTATTTATAAAAATATCTTTTTGAGAATATTAATGATAAAGATTTTAGAAAGACAGCATTTAAGTGCTGTCTTTTTTTTGTTAATTTGTAATTGTAACTATTTAGACAAACTATATATCGTCAATATCTAACAATTTTCAGGAACCTGTTAGGTCATAAAATTTATTTAGACGGAAATAATGATATGAAACGGGCATTAAGAATAATCTTGTTTATTCTGGTGGAACTATTGCTGATAGGTGGTTTTCTTGTCAGTAGTTTTGGTTATATCAATACAATGGTATCCATTAAATACGAAACCGAATACGGTGATGATTGTATCTCGGAAGTATCGGGCGATAATCTTTGTCTTATAAAGATTTCGTGGTGGCTCTTAGGTGTACTTTGTCTGATATTATCTATTGCATTACCTGTTATCTATAAAAAGAAATACAGCAAAAAGACCTGACAGATTTCGAAAACCTGTTAGGTCTGGTAATAATAAAGCAATAGAATCTATATAAGATACAGGTAGAAAAGTTAGAATTAATCACAAATAATAGTATCATGACAACAGATCAATTTGCTAATAAAGTAATTGATAAATTCTGTAAAGAACTTACAGATTTGGTTTTTCAATATATTGAAAATGATGCAGAACTCAAGCAGGATTATCAGAAATTTGGGTCTAAAAAAGAGTTACACGCAGTAAATCAGGCATTGGGTAAAAAGATTAAAGAAAGGTTTGGAGTGGAAAACTTAGAAAGAAGTAATCAACCTAAAAGTAATTTGATTAAGTCTTATACCAAACATACGCTTTAGTCATTCCGACGTAAGGAAGAATCTGTTTAGTTCCCTCACTCTGTTCGGGATGACAGACCCTTTCTTTTTTATATTCCGCTGCCCCACCCTTTTAGTAATAAAGAAAAGACAAGTGGCAGCGGTCAGGAAAGGCGTTTCGCACCCGTCGTGAAGAAAGGATAAGGATACAATAGCAGGTTTTCGACGGGAATTATTATATAGTGTGAAGAATGTCATCCCGAAGCGCAGCGAGGGAACTGTATTGTAATGTCATTCCGAGTGAAAGGAAGAATCTGTTTAGTTCCCTCACTCTGTTCGGGATGACAGACCTTTTCTTTTTCATATTCCGCTGCCCTACCCTTTTAGTAATAAAGAAAAGTCATCCCGAAGCGCAGCGAGGGAACTGTATTGTATTGTCATTCCGACGTAAGGAAGAATCTGTTTAGTTCCCTCACTGCGCTTCGGGATGACAGACCCTTTCTTTTTTATATTCCGCTGCCCTACCCTTTTAGTAATAAAGAAAAGTCATCCCGAAGCGCAGCGAGGAAACTGTATTGTATTGTCATTCCGACGTAAGGAGGAATCTATTAGTTCCCTCACTCTGTTCGGGATGACAAACCTTTTCTTTTTTATATTCCGCTGCCCCACCCTTTTAGTAATAAAGAAAAGACAAGCAGCAGCGGTCAGGAAAGGCGTTTCGCACCCGTCGTGAAGAAAGGATAAGGTTACAATAGCAGGTTTTCGACGGGAATTATTATGTAGTGTGAAGAATGTCATCCCGAAGCGCAGCGAGGGAACTGTATTGTAATGTCATTCCGAGTGAAAGGAGGAATCTATTAGTTCCCTCACGTTGTTCGGGATGACAGACCCTTTCTTTTTTATATTCCGCTGCCCTACCCTTTTAGTAATAAAGAAAAGACAAGCAGCAGCGGTTAAGATATTTACTATTTTAAACAGGAACGCGGATTGCGCGGATAAAACAAGATATAAAGACGGATTTTAATTCGGATAAGATTTACTTCGTAAATGCGGATAAATCTGGTGCTATGATAATCCGCTGACTTTATTTATAAAGTCCAAATCTGAGATAGATCTGCTTGATTCGCAAAAATCAGCGTAGCTATTATTTACCATTTAAATAGAAACGCGGAATTCTTCACTCCTCACCTCTCACCACTTACTTCTAATTTCTAACTTCTGATTTCTAACTTATTCGGATAGATAAAGTCGGAAGCATTGTTGTTTTGACAAAGAGCATCACCCCCACAAAAAAATAACTATCCATTAATTTTTTTTCAAAATTTCATTTTCTGAATTTTAAATTATTAAAATTTTTTACGATATTTGGAACGTAAAACCAATAATTTAACCAACAGAGAAAATGAGTAAATGTATTTCCACTTGTACAGCATTGTGTTTGGTGTTGTCCACTTTTCTTTTCAGTTCGTATTCGCCACTCGAAAACATTTCTTCCGGCAAAAGTCATTCATCGTTAACAGCTTCCAGCGAAATGCAGGCATATGAAAATACTGCGGATACAGCTACTACCGATTCGGCTTCGAAACAAATAGTGATATTGGAAGACAAAGAAATAGCGGATACCATTCAGTATATCAAATCGGGTCTTGGCTATACTTATACCTACAAAAATCAGAAACTGACAGGCATAGAACTGAAGGATATAATCGACAGTAATGCTGAGGCTTCTGCTATCGTCAGTAAAGTAAAAGGTACAGCTTCGTTTCTGAGCATACTGGGTTATGCAGGTGGAGCATTAATCGGTTATCCTATCGGAACATGGGTAGGCGGTGGCGAACCTGTTTGGGAAATGGCACTGATAGGATGCGGATTAATAGCCATATCCATCCCCATAGCTATAAAAGCAGATAAAGATATCCTCAAAGCAGTACAGCTGTACAACAACGGCATCGCTCCCACTCCACGACAATCATCACGTATAGAATTGAAAGTAGGAATGCAATCCAACGGATTGGGAGTGGCATTAAGGTTTTGAGTATCCGCTTACTTCACTATTAGTTATTTACCATTTAGCTATTTACTATTTACCGCTTGGCTTGCCAAGAATTTGTCGGATAGCGAAAAGTTAGAAATTAGAAGTTAAAAATCAGAAGAATAGAGCGAGTTCCATGTCTTTACTCTTCTGTTATCTCTGTGGTTAAATAGAATAAAAAATAAAGAGTAAAGAACAAAGACTTTGAGAAGTGGAGGCATAACTTCTAATTTCTGATTTCTAACTTCTGATTTCTAACTTCTAATTTATCTCTGTGGTTAAAGAAAAAATAGGAACGCGGATTGCGCGGATAAAAAATAAATATCAATACGGATTTTTTCGGATAGAATTTACTTCGTAAATGGCTGATTTCGAAGAGAAGTGAGGAAACTGTATGAATAGGATTGGGCTTTAGCCCAAAGAGTTATGTATAACCATTCGGCTAAAGCCAATAAAAGAAATATATATGGAAAATCAAAATTCGAAACCCAAACCAAAAGCTTCGAAGCAATTTAAAACAGAAATACTAAAAGTGACACTGGCATTACTCCTTTTTATAATAGTATATGTCATTCTTTTTGCTTTGGCTCTTGGCGCCGCTGTATCGCTTACTTACTGGGGAATACAACTTATTTTGTTCAAACCTGCATTGTTTACCATACTTATAGGAGGCGGGTTGTCGTTGACAGGATGTTTGTTTTTCTATTTTATGATCAAGTTCATATTTTTCAGGGCCGAAAAATCAACAGATACAGATGTGGAAATATCACCTGCCGATTATCCTGCTTTGTATAAATTTATAGCAGAAATATCCGATCAGATAGGAACAGATAAACCAAAGAAAATTGCACTGTACCCCGGAGTAAATGCAAGCGTTTTTTACGATTCTGCTTTTCTGAGTATGTTCTTTCCGGTAAAGAAAAATCTGAGTATAGGGATGGGACTTGTCAGTTCGGTGAATGTATCGGAGTTTAAAGCAATTATTGCGCACGAGTTCGGACATTTCTCACAGAAAAGCATGCGTATGGGTAGTTATGTATATAACTTCAACAAAATTATATATAACATGCTGTATGAGAACGATGGGTTCAACAAAATACTGGAAAGCATTGGTAAAAGTCATGCGTATATATCGTTGTTTGCCGCTCTTACTGCCAAAATTATTGTATCTATACAATGGGTGTTGCAGGGAATATATGTTTTGCTGAATAAAACCAATATGAGTCTGTCGCGCGAAATGGAACATCATGCCGACGCAATTGCTGGTTGGGCTTCAGGTTCAAATCATTTAATCAGTGGATTGCAACGGATTGAGATAGGCGATACTTGTTTCAAACAAATGGCAGATTATCTTAATAAAATGATTGTTGAGAATAAAAAACCGGAGAATGTTTACCCTCTTCTGACGGAGTTTATCAAAAATTTTGCCCGTACCAATAATTACGAACTGATAAATAACTTACCGGTGATCAACCGTAATAATGTTCAGAACCGTATCAGCATTGTAGACCAGTGGGCTTCCCATCCTTCGTTATCCGACAGGCAAAAATATCTGACTCAGGTAGAAACAGATCATTTTGAAACAGATGAAAGATCGGCCTGGACATTGTTTAATCAACCTGAAGTGATTCAGAAACAATTGACTGATGACTTTATGTATGCTTCTGTAAAGTTCGACGGAACTCCAACGATAGTTTCATTAGAGGAGATGGTTGAAACATTGTATGCCGAAAGACAAAAGAACTCTTTACCTGCTGATTACAAACAGTATTACGATTACAGAGTGGTAACGCTTAGTCCAGACAATTTACCCGTTACGGAAGACAATATACCGATTGAAACATTGTTTGCAGACGATATTACAGATTTGCCAAGACGTCTGTTAAGTTTACAGGAAGATATACAAAGTATGCAATATCTGAAACAACCCGATAACCGGATAAAACGCTTTGAGTTTGATGGAAAATCAATGAGCGTTAAAAAAGCGGACGAAGTGATAAATATACTTCAAACGGAGAGTGATAGTATTGCCGGACAAATAGAGCATAACGATAACCTGATTTTTAGTTGTGCTCTGAAAAAAGGAACGGCAGCCGATAACAGCGAAATAAAACAACTGTATGCTTATTATAGCGAAGTAATGAATAATTATGAAGAGTTTTATAAGCATTACAATGAGTTTAGCAATACTCTTTTGCCTATCTACACTGATAATTTACCCATCGACAGGGTTAAGTTTATTATTAAAAAAGCCAAACAGACAGAGGTGATTATTAAAGAGTTTATCCGTACACACTCTGATCAAATAATACCTCAGGGGTCATTAACCATAGAAGAGGAAAATGATATGCAACAATACCTGACCAAAGATCAGACTTATTTTCATTATGCCAGTTTCGATAACGAAGAACTGGAATTAATGACCAAATGCCAGACTGTTTTCATCAGATCATTCTTTGATGTAGCCTTTCTGCACAAAAAAGCCTGGCTCGACAAACAACATCAGTTATTAATAAAATAAGCTATTCTACTAACGAAAATATTTTACAGTGATAATTAATATAATAACCAATTTCAGAAATAATTTATATGGATCAGAAGTATATTGATTTTGAAAAAACAATTAAACGGAAGGTGTCATTTCGTTTTACTCCACGGTTTAAAGAAACAATAGAAGCTCCGGGCATTCCCGCCCGTCTGTTGATTGAGATAGCTGAAAAAACCATTCAGGCACTGGATTGGGAACTGACTTATAAAGATGATGAAACGCTGGAAGCCCGTCAACAAAAAGAGAAATGGGGTGCTGTTTATGCTATTAAAGTAAAAGTAAATCATTTAGGGCGTATGGAAGTGAAGAGTGAGTCTACTGGTAACGAGATGATTGATTTTGGTGCTAACTCGAAAAGAGTCAAACTCTTTGTATTTGCGTTCAATGATATTTTAAGTTCATACAATCCAAATACATTGGCTGATTTGCAGAAACAGGTAGAACGTGAAGACAAAATGGAAGATTATGTTATTCCTGCATCCTTACCACAACCTATCAATTACAAAACACCTGATAAAAAAATAATGTGGATCGGATTATTGCTATATTCGGTTATTATTGCATTACCCGTATCATTTCTTTCTACTCAGGGACTTTATATTATTGGTATTTTTGAACTGGGGATAGGATGGCTTGGTGGTCTTGTTTTTTTACAGTTGCTTAAAATGAGTAACTATGCCAATTCGGATAAATTAATGATTATGAATATTGTGATGGTGGCTGTGATATTTATCTCGGAACAGATATATCACTACATGTTTTTTATCAATGAAACAGGTTATACTTATCTGAACTTTTTCGAATTTATGGGTGAAAAGATTGCTGCCGGTATAGAATACAAAGATACTCATTTAGGCCCTATAGCACTTATAATTGCCTGGGTGATAGAGATAGGACTTATGTATTTGTTATTGAGACTTTTCTCTACATTAAAACTTCTGAAATATATAGTAGAACGGGTGCCTAAGGAAGTGATTGAGTATGCTACTTATCATTTTGCGCAGGGAAAAGATGAAAACCAGGTAAAAGCGGAATTATCGAAAATGGGTTGGTCAACCGAACTGCAACATCAAATGGTATGGGAAGCATTAGGCGGAATTGTTGGTGCACAAAAAGCTGGAAAATAAGCTGAAAGAACGGATGATATTCAATACGGATTACACAAATTATTGCAAATTACGTGAATTCATAACCCTGTCAGAATATTGAAGATGATTCTGCAAAATAATCAAATCTGATAACTAAAAAATTAAATGGAGAATATATATGAGAAAATGCATTTTATTATTGTTGTTACTTTCTTTTTTCTGCATTTTACAGGCTCAAAAAACCAACCAAACGCTCCCGGATAGTTTGTTTTATAATCGTGAGTACGGACTTATTAATAAATGTTCTCGCAAAAACGCTATTGCTTATTCCATTAAGGGCAAAGCATTTAATACCGACACTTATGTAAAACGGATTTTTTATCTTTCGAACAACAAACCTCTGATGAAATGTGTAATGACCGATACGTTTCGGTTAGAAAATAATATTTTGCAAAACGTATATCCTCAACGCAACGGTGATTATATGGAATGGTACGAAAACGGTCAATGCCGGCTAAAATGTACTTATCATAATGATATGCTAAACGGTGATGTAACATTCTATCGTGCAGATGGGTCGGTGCAACAAAAAGAAGTCTGGGAAAACGGTGTATGGAAATCGGGACAACGGATAGATAGTACCGGTACGCATCCGACGTCAAATGCATATATTTCCGAACCGGCTTTTCCGGGTGGAATTGTTCGTTTCTCTGCCTATTTATCGGATAAAATAGATAAAAAGCACCTTTCTATGCGGTACGACAAACTTCAAAAAGTAGTTATCTGGTTTATAGTAAACGAAAAAGGTGGTCTGGAAGATATACATGTTATTGATGTTCAGAATCCCTATTTCGAAAAAGAGATCATCAATATTATCAAAGAAATGCCTGATTGGCGACCTGGCTTTTTTGAAGGTCGTCCTTACAGGATATCTTACACTTTACCGTTCAACTTTAAAGACAAAGAAATATAATATTGGTGCATTGCAGGTTTGTTTGATATTGTTTCCTGACTGTTTTCAAAACGATATTCAAAACAGGATTTTCCGTTTTAATTACGGGAGGCGGATAAAATTAAGCTTCCTGCCGGATATCGGAAATAGAGTATTCATAAAAACAACTATATTATGTTATTAATCATTTTACTGAACAGTGAGCGTGATATATTTGATATCGTCACAGCTTTAGGGGTATTACTGGCAGGAGTAGGATTGACATTATATGCCCGTGCCAATTATATTGCTATTATTAATAAGTGTACCTCGGAATTCAGGAGCATTGTCCGTATTTTACAAAGCGATAAGTTGCCTGAAGGATATAGTATGGGTGTTCTCGAAAAGGATTTATGCGGCCTTTTCAACGAACAGCTCTATTATATGAAAAAATGGTATCTGCCGTCCAGTTTCAGAAGAGAATGGAAACAAACCATTATCTGTTATTTGTTTAATAATAACGGAGAGATTGAAATGCATGAAGAGGTGATTAAAAATTACGAAAGACTATATAAATTCTATCGAAAACATAAAAAGTAATATTAACTCGTCTTGACTTTTTCTAATGTCGCACATACGGAGCTTCTTACTTATGAAAATAATACATACTATCCTGATTCTGTTCCTAACGGAGCATTTCATTCGCTTCGGAGAAGTTACATTATGGTAGAAAATGGATAAATGAGTTTCTCGAAGCTCCGTTAGGAGCAAAACTATATTGTTTGTAAAAAGTCAAGACGACTTCTATACAATAAAGTATCGATTTGTTTTTAAAACTTCTCAGGTCTTATTTCTTTCAGCGACAGAAATTCTTTTTTGCCATCTATCATTCCGGCTACCCACTCCGCCAGTCGTTTACCTAACAGCCGACAAGCTTCTTTCTCGCGTTCAGCTCTGGGTTCTCCGGCAAGTGTTGCTCCATAGTGCAAAGTAAATTGTTGAGCCACATAATCGGTAACCCCAAAAACCAGAAAACCAAAGTTCATCATCAGGGTAAGCATACTCTGGCATGTTAGTTCGGCTCCTCCTCCCCACCCACCTTGTGAACTAAAGGCACAACCTATTTTTCCATCTATCTTTTGCCACAGTTCTATATTGTCTTCCCAAAACTTTTTCATTTCAGCGGCTATCAGTCCCAGTTGTGTAGGCGATCCCATAGCCAAACCATTGCACCAAATGATATCTGCGGCGTTAGCTTCGGCAACCGATCTTAATCTTACTTCCGTTCCGGGTACAAGTGCCGCTCCTTCGGCTACCAGTTCGGCCATTTTTTGTGTATGACCTGTTGCACTGTAATAAAGAACCAAAATCTTTCCCATATGCTGCTTTTTTCTACAAAAATAAATAA
>WSSedL1CaDRAFT_10001733_pt1 | contig 12142 bp, 7 predicted proteins | sample WetSurSL1Cattail_FD_9464 | JGI IMG/M metagenome (IMG submission 9464)
CAACAATAGCAGTTAAGTTTTTATTTTGTTCAACGCGAGTAATAACAAAAGTTAGTGAACTAAAATGGCCCTTCAAAAAAACAGAAGATAAACAGGAAATAGTATCCGCCTCAACTCGCCTTGAAAATAGTATTGACAAAATGAAGTATACAATTAATTATCCTTTTTGACACAGTTTATTGAATTGACCCCCTCAAGCTACATTGTAGGGATTAGAATATGCATTGTGGGATCCTTTAAGAAACTACTTCTGCAAAATCGGCAATATGCTCGTCAACGTAAGCAGCAATAAGAGAAGTTTGTTGTTCCTCTATATCAAAATAAATTTCTTCCAATTCATCGAACACTTCAAAATCTACATACAGCGCATTAAACTCTTCGTCGGTTGTTTCACGTTCCAGAGCCGTTTTGTTTGGATCGTAAATTTCTTTGGCTTTGTAAATAAGCTTAGCCAACTCTGCGGCACCGAATTGTTTGATGGCTTTAGCAAACGGATTTCCGAATATATAACCACCATATCCATTCTGAATAAGCTGTACGAAACCACCATCGCGCATTTCGGTAGTAAAAAAATGCCAGGCCAGCAAGGTATGCTGACTTCCATTTAGCAAAGACATATTGTCGGCAGTCAGTTTGCCGTCCACAGCCTGCAAATACGCATTGGTAAAGAGGTGTAAAAACTCATCCATTCCTTTTTCGGCCGCAGTTGCCAAAGCACTATCTTTAAGCTGTATCATATATTGGTTTGAATTATTGGAACATTGAACTATCAATGATTATCCTTTTTTTTCGAATTGACAGCACAAAGTTATGATTAAATATTGATTCTAAAAATCAGAAACAGTTGTATAAATGAATATCTCATTTTTATCCAACCCTATTTATCACAATCCAGTCGGGTAATTTTTCTGAAATGCTCATAAAGTTTCTTTCGCTGAGCTTCAACATTCGTATCAGAAACATCAATTGCGTCTTCCCGCTGCTTCCAAACATCAACCCAGGCTAAGGAATTCTCTTCCAACAGTTTTTTCCAACCTTTTTTTCTGGAATCAATGGCTAAGTTACAGGCATAGTCGGTCAAATCATCGTTAGAGTGACTCAACGAATCGATAATTGCCACATATTTATACAGGCAGACCGTATCGTCAGCTTTTACATCGGTACCTACCCAAAAGCCCGCCACTCTTTCTTTTTCTATTTTAGTAGGATTAACCCGCAATGCCTCATTGTTTTTATACAACATATAAGTCAGCGCACCACAAAACAGATAATTCAGTCTGCGTGCGTGTGCCCACAGGTGCGAAACATCTTGCTGAGTTTTCACTTGCAACATATTCCATAACTGTTCGTTATCTGCCGAATCATGATTGGTTATATTTGCATCAATAATAGGTGTAAACGAAATGCGGCCAACAAAATTAAGAGACTTTACCGAATAACTGAATGCCCCTACTTCCTTTTCGGCCATACTCAGAAACTGCTTCACACACACCTCAATCTGCCTACCTTTTGGTGAAGTAGCTATAAAGCTCCTTTCCAAAAGTCCGTCACGCAAGTTCAATTCCCGTCTGAAGCCTTCAACAGTCCACACCGCCAGATCCAGCACCTCATCGTTCAGTCTTACATTAATACCATTCCAGTTTGGCACATTCAACCACTTTACTTCTTTGCAATCGGGCTCCTGATAACAAACACCGGCAATGCGAGAAGCCGGCCGACTATCACCCGAATAATATTCGGCAAAAGTACCACGCTGGCCAATATGCCCGTTGGCTAGAGCAAAAAGACTTTCAGACTCAACCTGATTATCAAGCTTGAACTTCTCCTCCACAACACGCCAAACATCTGTTTGTAAATCCTTATCCATATATTCAGTATCTAATAATTACGACTTTATTTAAATCAGACTAAATACGAATGTCTGATCCAGAGCTTTGTTTGTCATCAACCCACAAAACGCTGATTGCAGCAATCAACAAAAAACATCCGGACATAATCAAGGCATAAATAGCCTGCGAGCCAAACAATCGTTTAACGATCATTCCACCAAATAACCCATTTACAACCTGTGGTACAGTTATAAATATATTGAAGATACCCATATAAATACCCATTTTACGAACCGGAAGTGCCGGCGCCAGGATAGCGTAAGGCATCGACAGAATACTTCCCCAGGCCATACCCACTCCCACCATTGAAAAAATCAAGGTAGTGGGGTTCGTCACAAAATAAACCGACAGCAAACCCACCGCACCGGCAGTAAGCGATAAACTATGCGTCAACTTTCGGCCAACAAAGTGAGCCACCGTTGGCAAAAACAGCGCATACACCATAGCCACTGCATTATACACTCCAAAGATAATGCCCACCCAGTTTCCGGCATCCTGATAAAGCGGCGATTTTACATCAGTCACCGCGAGTCCATAAACATGTTGTGCCACAGCCGGAGTAGCAAACACCCACATGCCAAACAAAGCAATCCAGGTGAAAAACTGTACTAATCCCAATTGTTTCATCGTCTTAGGCATAGCCACAATATCCCGAAAAATATCGGAAAAACGAATTGCTTCTTTCTCCACAGGTTCTGCAACGGGGTTAAACGAAGCCATCTCTTCAGGAGAATATTCTTTTGTTGTAAAAACCGTCCAAAGTATCGTTCCAATCATAGCTGCCGCACCAATATAAAACGAAAACACCACATTATCAGGAATTCCACCATTAAGAGCTGTCTTTGAAATGCCAAACCATTCGGCTAACACATAAGGCAACCACGAGCCTACAACGGCACCAATCCCAATCAAAAATGTTTGGATGGAAAAGCCCAACGTACTCTGATCAACCGGTAGCATATCAGCCACCAAAGCCCTGAAAGGCTCCATGGCTACATTAAAAGATGCATCCATAATCATCAAAAAACCGGCACCAATAAACATAGCCGGCAAAACGCTGGCAAAAACACCGGCATTTGGCATCAACACCAGTGCTATGGAAGCTAATATGGCACCTGCCAGAAAATAAGGACGCCGACGACCAAAACGAGTCCAGGTATGATCGGAGTAATGACCAATGATGGGCTGAATAATCATGCCCGTTATAGGTGCCGCCAACCAAAACCAGGAAAGTTGCTCTATATTGGCTCCGAAAGTTTGAAGAATACGGCTCGCATTTGCATTTTGCAATGCATATCCGAATTGTATTCCCATAAAACCCATGCTCAACGACAAAATTTGAAAAAAAGAGAATTTAGGCTTAATGCCTTGCGTTTGGATTTTTGACTTCATAATAATAAAAAACTATTTAGTAGTTCCTCTGATAATTAGATTTGTTCTCACTATTTTATTCGTATACTGACCATGTGTTTTCCCATTTATCTTATCGAGCAATAAAGCCGCCGCATTTTTACCCATTTCGTAGCCGTGCTGTTCCACCGTGCTAAGCATTGGGTCGCAAGCCTTTGCCAACTCACCATCCGAGAATCCAAAAATGGCCACATCTTCTGGAATTCGTAGTTTTGCAGACTTCACGGCATACATAATGCCTGCCGCACAATGATCGTTTATGGCAAAAAAGCCATCAGGCCGATTGGGTTGATCTAATATTTCGGGGGTAATAATAATTGCTTCTTCGCGTGTGTCGCACACATAAATCAACGATTCGTCTACAGGCAAAGCATATTTCCGAAGCGCATCCAGATAACCGTTTTTCCGATTCTTAGAAATCTCCAGATGCAAAGGTGAACTGTAAAATGCAATTCGTTTACAGCCGGTTTGAATCAAATACTCTACTGCTGCAAATGCTCCCGAGTAATCATCCACCACCACACGGTCGGTATTGATACCAATGCAAATCCGATCAAAAAAAACGAGAGGAATCTCACTATCAATAATATCCTGAAAATGATCATAATTGGTTGTATGCTTGGACAGACTTGCCAGAACCCCCGAAACACGGGTCGCAATCAACGCCTGAGTATTTCGGACTTCCGTTGCATAGTCTTCGTTCGACTGAGAGATAATGACGTTGAATCCCTCTTGATTGGCAACTTGCTCAATACCGGAAAGAATAGACGAAAAAAAGTAATGAATTATTTCAGGAACAATAATACCAATAGTGTTATTTCTACTCATACGGAGACTCAATGCCAAACTATTAGGCTTATAATTAAAATCTTTCGCATACTTGTTTACACTGTCTTTGGTGGCCTGACTTATATCGGGATGGTTCTTTAATGCCCGCGAAACGGTTGAAGGAGATATATTGAGTTCTCTGGCAATATCTTTAATTGTGATTTGCGTTTTTTTCATACAATTATTTTTGTAGTCAAAATAGAATTACAGTTTAAGGTATAAGTCTGATTATCTTCGGAATTACATAACAATAGAATCGAACTTATTATGCAAATAAAAATATCCGAATAAAAGATAATACAAAAGTAGAATAGATTATCCGAATAAAAAACTTTTTCTCTGAAAAATAAATATCTCGGGCGCAAACGTTTGCATTGAATTTTCGATTTATAATAGGAAAACTGAGATTGCAAACAATTAGTTATCCTCTATTTTTGCCATCATAAAAATGATCAATAACTGTTTCTTAACTTCAACGACGAATAATTAAAACGTATAACAGTTAAAGCTACGAATGAGTTATTTCTCTTTAATCAATAACAACAAGTTCAACCTAAAAAAAAATTAATGCATGAAGTACAATCACTTTAAGCTCAAATTACGGTCATTTGTAGCCGTATTAGTGTTGTTTGTTTTTGGCATCAATGCCAATGCACAACAAACAACAGTTTCTGGAGTTGTGAAAGATGCTAAAACCGGAGAACCAATTCTCGGCGCAAGTATTCTTGAAAAAGGTACCAATAAAGGTATCATCTCTGATCTTGAGGGAGCATTTACTATCTCAGTTGCCTCAAATGCTACGTTAGTTATCAAATACATTGGTTATCGAACAGTCGAAGTTCCTGTCACAGGAAAAACTAATCTTACTGTCTCATTAAATGAAGATGTTGTTGCTTTAGGCGAGGTAGTTGCTATCGGGTACGGTTCTGTAAAGAAAAACGATGCCACAGGTTCTGTTGTTGCTATCAGTGCTGAAAAAATGCCAAAAGGATTAACGACTTCAATGACCGACATGATAGGAGGTAAAATTGCAGGTGTTAACGTTACGACCTCTGGTGGTGCTCCTGGTGCAGGTGCTACAATCCGTATTCGTGGCGGTTCTTCTTTAAACGCAAGTAATGATCCCCTGATTATAATTGATAATGTACCACTTTCTTCTGAAAGTATAACCGGTGTTGCAAATCCGCTTTCATCAATAAATCCTCAGGACATTGAGACATTTACTGTACTAAAAGATGCATCTGCAACTGCAATTTATGGTTCGCGTGCGTCAAATGGAGTTATCATTATCACGACAAAAAAAGGATCGTTGAAACAGAAATTCTCCATTTCCTATGATGGAAGTGCGTCAGTGAGCTCCATTTCCAAACAAATAAACGTTTTGTCTGCATCTGAATACAAAACATTCGTTACAGACTACTATGGAGCTAGTTCTACTCAGGCTGCATTGCTGGGAAGTTCTTCAACTGATTGGCAAAAACAGATCTATCAGACAGCCATTGGTCAAGATCACAATGTTAGCATATCTGGTGCTACAGGTGCATTGCCATATCGTGTTTCTGTGGGTTATACAAATCAAGACGGAGTATTAAAAACTTCAAATTACTCACGAACAACGGCATCTATAAATTTAACACCCTCACTGTTCGATGATCATTTGAAAATAAATGCGAATGCAAAAGGTGCCTACATAACCAATCGCTTTGCCGATACAGGTGCCATTGGTGCTGCTCTGGAATATGATCCAACCCAGTCGGTTTATACATCCAACTCAACTTATGGAAATGGTTACACAATGTGGCTGGGAAGTGATGGGAAACCTCTTTCATTAGGAACCGCCAATCCAGTATCAGTTTTAACTCAAAAAAAAGATGTTTCCACTGTTTATCAAAGTACGGGTGGAGTACTCTTCGATTACAAGTTACACTGGTTACCTGATTTACATGCAAATCTGAACTTATCTTATGATGTTTCCAAATCGAACGGATCTGTTACAATTGCAGCCAATTCACCAATATCGTATGTATGGGGAAATGACAAATCAGGATCTGCACAATATTCTCCTTACTATCAATTCAAGAGTAACACCTTATTGGATTTTTATCTAAACTACAATAAGACACTTGGTATTCATAAAATTGATGCTATGGTAGGTTACTCTTGGCAGCACTTTTACAAAACCAGCTGGTCTTCAAGCACTTTTTCTACTAACAGCCAAAATGATATTGCCCGAAAGGATTATCCGTCAGAATACTATCTTGTCTCCTTCTACGGTCGTTTAAACTATACATTATTTAACAAATATCTGGCTACATTCACATTACGTGATGACGGCACTTCCCGTTTTGGTCCATCAAATCGTTGGGGTATGTTCCCGTCAGCAGCTTTAGCATGGAAATTAAAGGAAGAAGCTTTCTTGCAAAATATTAATTGGCTGAGTGATTTAAAACTTCGCGTGGGTTATGGTCTAACTGGTCAACAAAGTGTAAATGATAATTATTATCCTTACATTTCTACCTACACCACAAGTACTGCAAGCGATGCTATGTATCAATTTGGTGGAAATTATTATAATCTTTTACGTCCCGATGCATATAATTCGACATTAAAATGGGAAACAACCACGACTTATAACCTCGGAATTGATTTTGGGTTATTCAATAACCGGATTACAGGAAGCGTGGATGTTTACAAACGTATTACAAATGATTTGTTGAATTACGTTACCATTGCAGCTGGTACAAACTTTACCAATAAATTATTATCAAACATTGGAAGTCTTGAAAATAAAGGAATCGAATTCAGTTTAAGTGGAAGAGCGATTGAAACAAAAGATTTCTCGTGGGATTTAAGTTACAACATAAGTCATAACGAAAATAAAGTGACTAAATTAAATCGCGGAAGCAGTTCAACCGGTGTGACAGGTACAAGCATAAGTGGAGGCACAGGTAACACAATTTGTATCACTCAAGTAGGCTACGCCATTAATTCTTACTATGTGTACAAACAGGTCTATGATGCAAGCGGAAAACCTATAGAAGGCTCTTATGCTAATGTAGGAACAACTAACAACCTTTATATCAGTTCTCACTCTGCAGCACCTGATGTAACGATGGGTCTTTCGTCTCGCATGAATTATAAGAATTGGTTTTTGAATTTTGCTTTACGTGCCAGTATTGGGAACTACAACTACAACAATGTTCAGTCTCGGTTAGAATCTAAATCAAACACTTACGATTCATCTGGATTCTTAAAAAACATTGTATCATCGGGCCTTACTACCAGTTTCAGTACAGCACAATACTTATCTGATTATTATATTCAAAATGCTTCATTCGTCCGTATGGATAATGTTTCATTAGGTTATACTTTCAATAACTTTTTGAATAATCATTTAAAAGCATCACTCTATGGAACGGTACAAAACCCTTTTGTAATTACAAAATACAAAGGACTTGACCCTGAGGTTGACGGAGGAATTGATAACAATGTTTATCCACGTCCGCAAATTTATATTCTCGGTTTAAGGTTTAACTTTTAATACTATCTACAATGAAAAAAATAAAATATCTAATTAAGAGTTGCATTGCAATAGTTACCATGTCACTACTAAGCTCGTGCGTAAACGACTTAAATGTGTCGCCACTTGATACGTCAGTGACTACTTCTGATATAACACTTACGAATACCTCATTACCCTATATTGAGTATTTAGCCAAAATTTATGCAGGATTTTCAACCGGCGGTATAAAAGGCGCTGAAGCAGATGTTGATATATCTGGATATGATGGTGGTAGCCAGGCAGGTTACTTGCGTCCTTACTGGAATTTACAAGAATTGCCTACAGAAGAAGCTATGTGCTGTTGGGATGATGGAACAATTAAAAATTTTCATAATATGGTTTGGACACCATCGGATGTGTTTATCAATGGTTTCTATTCTCGTTTGTATTATCAAATCACGATTGCAACAGCTTTTTTGCAAGAAACAACCGATGCTAAATTATCAGCACGAGGAGTTTCCTCTACTCTAAAAGATTCTATTGCCGTTTTTCGAGGCGAAGCCCGTTTCTTACGTGCTCTGGCTTATTACAATGTGTTGGATTTATTTCGAAATGGTCCAATGGTAAATGATGATTCCAGTTTAGGAACTACCGATTTACCTCCATATGCCACATCACAAGAAATTTTCACCTATATCGAAAGTGAGCTAACTGATTGTCAAACCAGTATGCTCAGTGCAACTGTTGGTTTTGGAAATACTTATGGACATGCTAATAAAGCTGCTGCTTGGTCATTACTGGCACGACTATATTTAAATGCCGATACTTATCTGGGTACTACAGGTACTACACAGTATTATACATCTTGTATTGACAATTGTAAGAAAGTTATTGCAGCCGGATATACACTAGAACCCACTTATCAAAATTTATTTTTGACTGACAATTATAATTCAAAAGAAATTATTTATGCAATTGTATACGACGGTGTAAAACTAACAACCTGGGGAGGAATGATGTTTCTTGAATGTGCTGCTGTAAACAGTGATTTACAAGCAATCACAAAGGCCCATGGATCATGGGGTGGAAACAGAGCAACGCAAGATTTTCTGGGTAAATTTACATCTACAGATGATAGCCGTTACTCAATGCTTTATACCGGGTTTAATCACACAAGTATTGATGATCTTAGTAGTGGTGGATTTAAAGAAGGAGTTCAGGTCTTGAAGTACAGAGAATATGATAGCGATGGAGTTGCTTCTACAACATCTTTTGCAAATACCGACTTTCCGGTGTTCCGCTTAGCTGACATATACCTGATGTACGCCGAAGCAGTTCTTCGTGGAGGCACAAGTGGCGATATTACCACCGCTTTAGGTTATATAAATGCGTTAAGAGATCGCGCCTATCCATTAGGAAATGGTGAAATTAGTTCTTCCGACTTAACTCTTTCATTTATTTTAGAAGAACGCGGTCGTGAACTATTTTGGGAAGCTGTTCGTAGAACTGATTTAGTGCGCTTCGGAAAATTCACATCCAGTGATTATCTCTGGCAATGGAAAGGTGGTCTTCAGGCTGGTCAAGGTGTGGACACACATCTGAATGTTTATCCGTTACCATCAACTGAGTTAAGTGCGAATCCAAACTTAAAGCAAAACACAGGGTATTAATTTCATAAAGGCTGCTTGATAATTCTCTTTATCAAGCAGTCAAATAACAAATTAGAAATAATCATATGAAAAATATAAAATTTTTTATTCCGCTCTTAGCTGGGTTTTTATTAGCAGCATGTGCCGATGACACGAAATTAATGATTTCAACAAATCCTACTGCACCTGTTTTAAGTACCCCCAGCATGACAACCACTGCCTATAAAGCAGACTCCACAGCTTACGTTTTGAGTTTGGATAGCACAGGAGTGGCTGAAACATTCATTGGTACCAAAGCAGATTATGGCGTAAGTACCACCGTTACTTATAGCTTACAGATTGATAAAACCGGAAATAATTTTGCGAATGCTCAAACAATTACCAGTTCAACTAAAGACTCGTTGCCCGTAACTGTTGCACAGTTATATAATATAATAACTGATACTACCGGACTAAATGCAACGATTGGCATCAAAACTAGTTTTGATGTACGTGTAATGGCAACAATTGGTACCAATTCAGCCAATTCACATCCACTTTATTCAAACATCCAGACGATCAAAATTAATCCGTTAGTATCACTTAAACCATACACATCGGTTACTCCTAATCTTTGGTATATTATTGGTTTAGGCGATGGAAACTGGACTTATTCAACTGCAGGTATCGGTGCTTCGATGTTCCCTTTGAGTGTTATAACAGGAAATGCTTACAGTAGTGCTGGTGACGGCACCTTTACTTATACAGGTTACTTTAAATCTGCTAATGGATTCAAAATCGTAAGTGGCAAAGCCAGTAATATGGGTACATGGACAGTGCAATGGGGTAGCTCAGATGGGGGGGTGACTCCTGTATTTGAAAGTTCAAGTTCCCAAAATTTCTTTGTTCCTAGTGATGGATATTACGCTATTACCTTGAACTCTATTTCTAATACACTTTCAATAGTAGCAACAACTACACCGACAAGTTCGTACGCACTAATAGCTTTGTCAGGAGATTTTAACAGTTGGGATTCGACTACTAACCCAATGTCAGCATTTCTTACAACAAATAATCATCAGTGGTATGCTACAGTAACAATTTCATCATCAGGCGGCATTAAATTTAACAATAATAACTGGGCCAATAGCTGGGGCACCACTACTTTTCCCATAGGGTTGGGTACTAATGGAGGTTCAAACATTCCTATCACTGCAGGTACTTATATAGCTCTTTTTAATGACATAGACGGCTGTTACTATTTTATTAAACAATAATTCGAAAGAGTTCTGCCCATTTGAGGACAGAACTCTTTTCAAAAAATTATTGCCATCATCACTTCAATTTCACGAGCTTTAAATTAAAGTCCGTGAAATTGTTTTTCCAGATTATCTAATAATCAATCACCTCCTCTTGATTATTGCATGCAAATATAATGTTAAACATTGTAAGTACATGCTTGAAATTAGTTTATACGTTGATAATGAATTAATCTACTGTATTTCAATGAGTAAACGTAAGATAATAGTATAAACTAATTAGCATGTAGTACTTATCTCCCATTTTTTTCAACAAAATCCTCCACGATAATGAAAAAAAATCTACTTTTTATTTTGTTACTGTTTTCGGTCAATTGTCTTTTAGCCCAAATCGTTACAACAAGTCCCTCAATCGTTGTGCAACAAACAGGTACTGCTGTTACAATAACCTTTGATAACTCCTACATTACAACGCTTAATGCTAATGTCGGTCCGCTTTACGTACATACAGGCGTTATCACTACAACAAGCACAAGCAATTCAGATTGGAAGAATGTCATAACTCCATGGCCGAGTGGGACAAATAGTGCATTAGCAAATACTAGTGCAAATAGACTAACTCAAGTTGGAACCAGCACAAAATGGACATTAACTATGGCTGATATTGACACCTACTATGGCTTAACAGCAGGCACAATTGTCACTCAATTAGCCTTTGTTGTCAGAACTACCGATGGTACACTTCAAAGTAGTAATCTTTATGTTCCCGTGTATCAACCCGGTTTGAATGTGAAATTAGCTACTCCTACCACAAATACTATGATTCCTCTCAGCGCAGCCACCACCATTACCGGGAATGCATCAAATGGGTCACAATCATGCAACATGAATCTCTATGTTGGAAGTACAAGTACATCTAATATCATCAACACTACTCCAATTAAATCTGGTGTAGGTGTCAATACACTTAGTACCAGCTACACCTTCAATACTGCGGATAATTATTATATCATTGAGCAAGCTACATCAAACGGATTAACAAAGAATGATACCGCTTATATCTGTGTAGCCAAATCACAAGTGTTGTCAGCTCGTCCGACCGGTCTTAAAGAAGGAGTAACGATAAATTCTGACGGTTCTGTTACATTTTGTTTTTCACTAATTAGAGGAGTACCGGTAACAACTTCCACTGAAGTATTTCTATTGGGCGACTTTAATAATTTCAAACTGGATAACAAATATATGATGAATCTTCAGACAGAGAATACAACCTACGGTTATAATACGAACTTTTACTGGTTAACTGTAACAGGATTGGATCCATCTACAGAATATGCTTATCAATATTATGTAGATGGTTTAACAGCAACTAGCGCTGTTAGAGTCGGCGACCCTTATTGTGAGAAAATTCTCGACCCGAATAATGATCAGTACATTAATCAAACTTACTCAATTTATTCAAATTTAAGGACGTATCCTTCAACTCAAACAAGCGGTGTTCTCTCTTGTTTTCAAATTAATCCTACAAAATACCAATGGCAAACTACAAGTTTTACGGCTCCGGCACAAAACAAGCTGATGATTTACGAGATGTTGTTTCGCGACTTTACAACAGAAGGGTCGGTA
>WSSedL1CaDRAFT_10001734_pt1 | contig 12140 bp, 8 predicted proteins | sample WetSurSL1Cattail_FD_9464 | JGI IMG/M metagenome (IMG submission 9464)
TCTTGGAGCTGCTGGAGGAGGAGGAGGAGGAGGAGCTTATAGTTCAGCAACTTTTCCCGTAACACCACTTTCGACTAATGCTCCATTTAATTACACTGTTGGTAATGGTGGAGCTGGAGGTAGCGTAGAAAATATTAATGGTTCGTATGGTGGAACTTCTACTTTTTCATCTACTTCTGCTGGAGGAGGAAAGGGTGGTAATGGAGGGACTTTGTTGATTGGAGCAGGGATAGGTGGCGATGGTGGAATTGGTAATTTTAATGGTGGTAAAGGTGGTTCTATGTACTTAGTTGCAATTGAAATTGTGGTAATTCCACCATCGATTAAAATTGGAGTTAATAGAAGTGGTGGAGGAGGAGGAAGTGCTGGAACGGCTAGTAGCGGTAATAATGCTTCTGGTTTAACAGGTGGTACAGCTGTAACCGGAGGAGGTGCGGGGGGTAATGGAGGTGAAAAACAATTGTTATCGGCTTTGCTTGTTACCCCAAATATTAAAGGTTCGCCAGGTAGTTTTCCTGGCGGTGGCGGTGGCGGAGGTGTTGGTAATGGCTTGGTTAATGGAGTCCTCGATTTTACTGAAAATAACAGTAATGGAGGAAAAGGAGCAGATGGTCAAATAAAAGTAAATTATATTTGCCCTACCTATAGTATCACTAGTTCTAGTACAGATGCAAGTTGTGCACAGATGTCTACTATTGTATTAACAGGAGATTTACCTATAGGAACTTATACTATAAGTTATAAAATTTCGTCAGGTTCAGAGGTTATTGTTCCGATGGTAGTTTCAACAGCAGGAACGGGTAGTATTACGGTTACAGGTATACCAATAGCAGGTTCAAGTACAGTAACAATAACTAAAATTAAATCAGAGGAATGCTGGACTAAAGTAAATTTTTCAATCTTTTTCAATAGACCTGTAAAGCCAACAGTTGGAACAGTTACACATCCCACGTGTGCTGAACCTAATGGGACTGTTGTATTGAGTAATTTGGTAATTGGAGGAATAATTCGCCAAACAGGAGTTGAGAATGTAAGTTATCCAATAACTGAAAATCCTCAAGCAATCACAGGTCTTAATTCTGGAAGTTATAATTTTGTTGTTTCAAATGGTATTTGTAGCTCACAAACAGTTTCTGAAACAGTTTCTGTTGAAATTGCTGATCCACCGCCTACAAGAAAATGGAAAAATGGTTTGTGGGTTGATGATAAAGCTCCTACGATAGAAAATAAAGTGATTTTTGAATCGAGTTATAATGAGAATGTTGATATTACTGCTTGTTCTTGTCAAGTGAACTCGGGAGCTTATGTTACCTTTAAAACAGGACGTTATTTAAAACTAAGAAATGAATTAGTGGTTGATCCAAATGGTTCGTTAACTTTTGAAAATAATGCTAGTTTGGTTCAAATGAGTGATGATCCTGAAATTGCGGTAAAAAACTCAGGAAATATTACCTATAAACGTAATACGAATTATGTAAAGCGATATGATTTTACCTATTGGTCATCGCCAGTAGAGGGTCAAACATTGAAGAAGTTGTCTCCAAACACTTTAGGAGATAAATATTATAGTTACAATCCAAGCTCGGGTTGGGTAATTCATTATAATGGAAATCAGCTAATGCTGCCTGGGGAAGGTTATATTATTAGAGCACCACAAACTTTTAGTATTACCGATGCTGCTATAGATTATAATCCTAAGTTTGAAGGAAAGCCAAATAATGGAGAAATTACTAAAGTGTTGAATGGAGGAGTAGTTTATCTTTTAGGTAATCCATATCCATCAGCGATAAGTGCGGACGCATTTTTAATTGAAAATGAAAGTAAATTAGAGGGCACACTTTATTTTTGGACACATAATTCATCACCAAATATTAAAGTTGATGGAGATGCAACTTATAATTATACTAGCAATGATTATGCGACTTATAATCGTACTGGAGGTGTAACTACCGCAATTTTTGATAATGAATTAAACAATCCAGATGATATTTTTAATGATGCAGAACCATCAGGAAACATTTCAGCAGGACAAGGTTTTTTTGCGCCAGCAAGTGAAGATGGTGGAACGATAGTTTTTAATAATGAAATGCGTCTTTTGTCTAATGCTGTGATGGATAATTCACAGTTTTTTAAATTAGAGAAAACAGCAAAATCAACTAGTTTAGTAGAGAAAAATCGTTTGTGGTTGAATTTAACGAATGAGGAAGGTGTTTTTAAGCAAACATTGATAGGGTATATAACTGATGCTACTAATGGTTATGAGGGAAGCTTTGATGGAATAAGTTATGACGGCAATCAATATGTAGATTTTTATAGTATTAATAAAGGATTGAACTTGTCTATTCAAGGTCGTGCTTTGCCTTTTCAACAAAAAGACAGTGTAGCTTTAGGTTATAAATCAATTATTGCGGGTGAATTTAAAATTAGTATCGGTCATACTGATGGAGCGTTAGCTGCACAAAAAGTATTTTTAGAAGATAAGTTGTTGCAAGTATTACATGATTTAAAAGAGCCGTATTTATTTACTACTGAGAAAGGAGTTTTTAATGATCGTTTTGTATTGCGTTATGTAGATAAAAATGCAGTTGAAGAAGTGCCTGAAATACCTCAGGAATTGAATAAGGAGGTTTTAATTTCGTCAAAAGATGGTGTTATTACGATAAATTCTGCTGTAGAATTAGTAGACAAGGTGCTTGTATGTGATAGTGCAGGAAGAAAATTATTTCAAAAAAATAAAATTGCTAATACTATTTTTGTTATTCCACATTTAATTTCAAGTCATCAAATATTGGTAGTTGATGTTTTGCTTTCAAATGGAAAAAGAGAGAGTCGGAAAATAGTATATTAAATAACTCGAAAGTTTAAAACACGTAAAGTAAAAAGGATTATTGTTCGTTTAAATAAAAAAATCCATTAGGTTTTAAGTCTAATGGATTTTAATATAATTAAGTTCGGATTTATTTTCCTTTAATTGATGCTTCTACATTACGTTCAATAGTATGTCCTGGACGAGACCATTTTGGTTTTTCACCTAAAGATTGAAATTGCGAATCTTCTGCTTCAACTGTTTTTGGTTGCACTACTTTTGTAAATGCTTTTTGCGGATTCAAACCTAACATTTCAAACATTTTCATGTCTTCGTTAACATCAGGATTTGGTGTTGTCAAAAGTTTATCACCAGCAAAAATAGAATTGGCACCAGCAAAAAAGCACATCGCTTGCCCTTCGCGACTCATATTGGTTCTTCCAGCAGAAAGACGTACCTGAGTTTCTGGCATTACAATGCGCGTAGTGGCTACCATGCGAATCATTTCCCAAATCTCAACTGGTTTTTCTTCTTCCATTGGAGTTCCTTCAACAGCAACAAGTGCATTAATTGGCACCGATTCTGGTTGTGGGTTTAAAGTAGAAAGTGCTACTAGCATTCCAGCGCGGTCTTCGATACTTTCTCCCATTCCAATAATTCCTCCGCTACAAACAGTAACATTGGTTTTACGAACATTTTCTATAGTTTGTAAACGATCTTCAAATCCTCTTGTCGAAATAACATCTTTATAATATTCTTCAGAAGTATCAAGGTTGTGGTTGTAAGCATATAGTCCTGCTTCTGCTAAACGTTGCGCTTGATTTTCAGTAATCATACCTAAAGTACAACATACTTCCATGTCTAGTTTGTTAATGGTACGAACCATTTCTAAAACTTGATCAAATTCAGGTCCGTCTTTTACATTTCTCCATGCAGCTCCCATACAAACACGTGAAGAACCAGTAGATTTAGCACGCAAAGCTTGTGCTTTTACTTGGCTAACACTCATTAAATCATTTCCTTCAACACCTGTGTTATAACGTGCTGCTTGAGGGCAATAGCCACAATCTTCAGAACAACCACCAGTTTTAATAGATAATAATGTAGAAACTTGAACCACATTTGGATCGTGGTGTTCTCTATGGATTGATGCTGCTTCAAAAAGCAAATCCATCATGGGTTTATTATATATGGCAATAATTTCTTCTTTTGTCCAATCGTGTTTCGTAATACTCATTGTATTGTGTTTTTTGATGGCTCAAAAGTAGTCAAATTGTTCAAAATAGCAATGCACTAGCCTTAAAAAGGAATGGATTGAAAAGCAGATGAATACATTAATCCGTTGTAAATCTATTGTTCCAATATAACATTAACAAGAGTGTTACGATAACAGAAGAAGCAAGTCCTTCGAATAACAACGAAATAGAGTAGGCATCTATAGAAGGATTTCCACCAAAAAGGAAAGTTTCAGATAAGGATTGTACGAATGCATCTCCTCCTTGTAAATAACTGTATATTACTAATCCGATGATACTTAAAATAACCCCAACAACTGATGTGAATAGCGCCGAAACTGCATTGGAAACAAATTTCTTCTTTCCTTCACTAACGTTCGTTTGTATCGTTCTGTTAACACCATAAAAAACAAAAAATACATTTATAAGACGTAAATAAAATAAATGAGCCAAGCCTAAGACTTCCATTAGTAAAAAATAGATTCCAATGGCTGCGAAAATGATAAATCCGTTTACAATTTCTTTAGGTAGTTTCATTTTTGTGGTATTAAAAATTAAATGCTTATTATTGATTAGTTTTAATCAGATGGATATTTTTTCTTCCAATATAACAAGAGTGAAAAAGTAACAATTACAGCCGAAACGATTCCTTCGACAAGTAAGGAAATGTTATAAGTCATTACGGAAGGGCTTCCTACAAACAACAAGGACTCTGATAGTGTTTTAATGTAAGCGTCTCCTCCTTTAGAGTAGATATAGGCAATTAGGCCAATTATACTAAAAAAAACACCCGTTAAGGAAGTGATTAATGCTGAAATGGCATTGTCAGCAAAATTAGTTTTACCTTCTACTAAATTTGCTTTTAAGGTTCTATTGGCACCGTAATAGATAAATACGATGTTGAATAGTCTTAAGTAAAATAAATTAGAAAGATGAAGAACTTCCATCAACAGAAAATAAAGAGCAATACCTATAAAAATAATAACTCCATTGGATAATTCTTTTGGTAGTTTCATACGCTTAATTTTTTAAGGTTAAAAAATAAATGTTTGATAAACAGAGAATTGTCTATCAAATTTACGTAAAATAAAGGAGCTATTTAAAAAAACAGTGCTGTTTTTTATTTCAGTCTAAAGTTGTTCGATATAAGAAAGTGTTTGGGTTCTGTCTTTCTCAATTTGTTCTTTTAGTAATTCTAGAGAATCAAATTTTTCTTCACCTCGAATGCGTTTTAGTATAGAAACAGTGATTTTTTGGTCATATAAATCGGAATCAAAGTTTAGATAATGGATTTCTACTGATAAATGTTCACCGCCTACAGTTGGGTTGAGCCCAATATTCATCATTCCATAAACTTTTTCGCCATTGATTTGGCTCATTACAATGTAAACTCCTTTAAGCGGAATAAGTTTATAGTCTTCTTCTATTTTTAAATTGGCAGTTGGAAAACCAATTGTTCTTCCTAATTGTTTGCCTTTTGCTACTGTACCAGTTAAAAAATAGTCATAGCCTAAATATTTGTTTGCTAAAAGCATATTGCCTTCCTGAATGGCATTTCTAATTTTAGTGGAACTAACTGAAATATCATTGATTTCTTGTGCTGATATTTGTTCTACTTCAAAATTGTATTTTTCGCCAAATTCAATCAAATTATTGATATCTGCAGTTCTATTTCTGCCAAATCGATGGTCGTAACCAATAATTATCTTGTGAATTTTAAATTGGTCCACAAGAACGGTTTTTACAAATTCTTCGGCGGTTAATCTGGAGAAACTTTCGTCAAAAGGATGGATAACGAGATTTTGGATTCCTAATTCTTCTAGAAGACTTACTTTTTCGGAAATAGTATTGAGTAACTTTATTTCCGAACGTTCTTGTAAAATCATTCTTGGATGCGGGAAAAAAGTCAAAACCAGACTTTCGTATTTTTCATCAAGGGTATTCTGAATTACTTTTTCGAGTATTTTTTTATGTCCAATATGTACCCCATCAAAGGTGCCTAAAGTAAGGATTGTTTTTTTTGGGGAACTGAAATCTTTTATAGAATGAAAAATCTTCAAAGCAATTATTTTATAGTAGTGCAAATTTATACTATCTAATTTAAATTTAATGGTATGCTTATTCTATTTTTAATGGAATTTAGATGATTCTAACAAAAAAGGAAATATTATTTAATTAATGAGTGGTTTTCTCGGTTCAATTAAACTAATTTGTTGAATATATTTTAATTTAAATGCTTTATTTTTGGAACATTAATTTAGCTAGTCATGAAGATAAATAGTCTATTCGTATTTCTTTTATTATGGTTTTCAGTTATTCATGCTCAAGATAAGGAACCATGGCAGAGAGTAAATCAACTAACAAGTAAAAGTATTAGTAATACGGAAGCTAGCAATGCTATTTTATTTCAGCTTGATGAACAAACTTTGAAAAATAGACTTAAGGTAGTTGAAGACAAGTCGACTTTGAAAACCAATATTCAAATTACGATTCCTAATGCTAATGGGGTTTTAGAAAAATTCTCGATTCATGAAGATTCTAATTTTGAACCCGAGCTTCAAGCTAAATATCCTGATATTCGTTCGTATTCGGGTACTGGTATTACAGATGCTACTGCTGTTTTAAATTTTAGTATGTCGCCGTTAGGAATTCAAACAATGATTACTAGAAAAGGCAATCAGATGGAATTTATTGAAAAGGATACTGAGAATACTGATTTGTATGTTGTTTTTGATTCGAAAGAAAAATCAAAAGAACGTTTTTCTTTTAGTTGTACTACTGTTGATGAGTCTAATTTAAGTAAAAAAAGCAATCAAACGGCTAAATTAGTTTCCAGTGGTAAAAAGTTTAGAACATTAAGACTTGCTTTGTCTTGTACTGGAGAATATGCTAAATATCATAGTGGTAATGATACTCCTACTGTTGCTGTGGCTTTAGCAGCTATGAATGCTACTATGACTAGAGTAAATGGAGTTTACAATAGAGATTTAGCGGTAAAATTATTATTGATCGCTAATAATGATCAAATAATATATACTAATGCGTCTACTGATCCATATTCGTCTGCTGCTGCTGGGGTTGGAACGGTTGATACTCCTGGGAAATGGAGTTCAGAGTTGCAAAATAATTTAACAGCCGTTATTGGAGATTCAAATTACGATATAGGTCATTTGTTTGGAGCTACTGGCGGTGGTGGAAATGCAGGTTGTATTGGTTGTGTTTGCGAAGCAGGAAAAGGAAGTGCCTATACGTCTCCGTCAAATAATGTTCCTAAAGGAGATAACTTTGATATTGATTTTGTGGCTCATGAAATGGGGCATCAGTTAGGAGCTAATCATACTTTTTCTTATGATATAGAAGGAACAGGAGTAAGTGTGGAGCCAGGAAGTGGTTCTACGATTATGGGATATGCCGGGATTACTACGGATTATGATGTAGAATTGCATTCGGATGATTATTTTTCTTTTGCGAGTATTAGTCAAATTCAGAATAACTTAGCAACAAAAGATTGTCCATCAACTACTATTATTAATGCCTCTGAACCAATTGTTGATGCTGGTGCAGATTATACGATTCCAAAGGGAACGGCTTTTGTTTTAAAAGGAACGGGAGCTGCTTCTGGAGCAGTTACTTATGTTTGGGAAGAAAATGATTCCGCTACCTCGGCAAGTGATGATTCGAGTATTGCTTTGAGTACTAAAACTAATGGGCCGCTTTTTAGATCTTTTTCTCCAATAACCACTCCGGTTAGGTATATGCCTAGTTTTGATAATGTTTTGGCAGGAAGATTAACTAGTAGATGGGAGTCAGTTTCTACAGTTGCAAGAACACTTCATTTTGTTTTAACGGCTAGAGATAATGCTGCCGAAGGTTTAGCACAAACTATTTCGGATGAAATGGTAGTGAATGTAAATGCTGCTGTTGGTCCATTTGAAGTCACTTCTCAAAATATTGATAATTTAAGCTGGTTTCAAACTACTAATCAAACGATTACTTGGAATGTAAATGGAACAAATGCTTTGCCTGGATCTTCTAAAGTAAATATTAAACTTTCTACAGATAACGGTGCTACTTTTCCAATTACTTTGGCCTCTGCTGTTGCTAATGATGGTTCTGAGATGATTGCCGTGCCTAATGTTTCTTCTCAATTTTGTCGAATTTTGATTGAGCCAACGGATAATATCTTTTACGCTATTAATAGTAAAACATTTGCTGTGGGATATATTGCAGAGTCTAATTGTCAAACTTATAGTTTACCGAGTACTCCTTTTGCAATTCCTGAACAAGGGAATTTTGCAACTAAAACCATAGTTGTGCCTGCTACTACTGAATTTGTTTCAGATGTTAATTTCAGTATTAATGTTTCTCATCAGTTTTTTTCTGATGTACAAATGGAGCTTGTGAGTCCCCAAGGAACGGTTGTAAGGCTGTTTTATAATGGTTGTAGTAGTACTAATGGTACTTTGGATTTAGTTTATGATGATGCAGGAGGGGATTTGTCTTGTGGAAATGCAGTATTGCAAACTGTCGTGCCTTTAGGGAATTTGAGTAATTTTAATGGTGAAAATCCACAAGGAACTTGGACGTTGCGTTATCGAGATATTTATACTAGTGATACAGGAACCATAAACGCTGCATCAATTGCTATATGTACTGGAAAGTATACTTTAGTGCCTTTTGAAGAAATAAATAAGGATTTAAGAGTAAGTACAAATTCTAATGATGGAAAGTTCAATGTAAAATACAATAGTACTTCTTCTGACCAAGAGATCCAAATTTTAGTTTATGATCTTGCAGGGAAAAGAATGTTTGATAAAAAATATTCTAACAATGGCGGATTCAATCAGGATATTCAGTTGTCAAATAAGCCTCAAGCAGGAATTTACTTTGTACACTTAATAAATGGGGATGTTAAAAAAACGGCTAAGATGATAATTAAATAAAAATTACGTGGTTTTTTAAGGTGAAAGGCTGGAAAATTTTTCCAGCCTTTTTCTATTTTCCGTTAAAGGAAGTCATGGTTATTTCTAAACCAGCAGTTCCGAAAGATTTAATAATTTCAGAAGCTATTTCTAGTCGTTCTGGAAGTGCTTCATTTTCGGCGGTGTTCCAATCGCCTAGTACGTAATCTATTTGTTTTCCTTTTTTGAATTCGTCACTAATTCCGAAACGGAAACGAGCGTATTGATTGGTGTTCAAAACTAGATTAATGTTTTTTAATCCGTTGTGACCTCCATCGCTGCCTTTGGATCTAATTCTGATGGTTCCAAATGATAAGTTTAAATCGTCGGTGATTACGAATATGTTTTCTAATGGAATTTTTTCTTTTTCCATCCAATATTGAACCGCTTTTCCACTTAAATTCATATAAGTATTCGGTTTTAAAAGCAGAAAGGTTCTTCCTTTGAATTTGTATTCTGCTAATGCACCAAGTTTTACGGTTTCGAAACTGATTCCTTCTTTTTTTGCCAAAAAATCGACCACTTTAAATCCGATATTGTGGCGTGTATTTATATACTCGGCACCAATATTACCAAGTCCTACGATTAAATATTTTTTACTCACGTTTTTTATATTGTTTTTTTGGTGTTCGTGAACCTCCAGTTTTATACAATCTATTTTCTCTTCTTTGTTTGCTGTGGGGAAAAGCTTATTTATCCATGCTAACATTCTGCAAAAGTAAGTTAATTTGCTGATTTGTTAATTTGGAAACGAATATAATTTGTGGTTTTGAAAAGGAATGTTGCTTTCTAGCCCTGATGGAAGTGGCATCCTTTGTTGCCAGGGTTTGGCAATAAAGATAGAGCGAACAGCAGGACGACTGCTTGTTTAAAAACGAGAGATATTGCTTCTAAAACAAAAAAAGCACCAGTTGAAAAACTGATGCTTTTAAGTATGATTGAAAAAAGATTATTTTTTCTTTCCTTTTGCAGGTGCTTTTGCAGCTTTTGCAGCTTCTTGAGCCGCTTTCATAGCAGCACGAGAAATCTTCACTTGACAGATAACAGTATTTTCTGGGTGCATGATTTTGAAGTTTGGAGTAGGAACTTTAGTAACGTATAATTTGTTACCCATATCCAAAGGTGTAATGTCAGCTTCAACGAAATCTGGAAGATTTGCTGGCAACGCTCTTACTTTTAATTTACGGTTGTTCAAACGTAAATCTCCACCTGCCATAACTCCTTTAGAGTTACCGATGATTTTTACTGGAACTTCAATAGTGATTTCTTTGTCTTCAAAGATTTGAAAGAAGTCAATATGTAAAATTTTGTCAGACACTGGGTGAACTTGAATGTCTTGTAGAATAGCATTGAATGATTTACCTTTTTCAAGTTCGATCACAACTGTGTGAGCGTTTGGAGTGTAAACCAATGTTTTGAATGCTTTTTCTTCTGCTGAAAAGTGCACTGGTTGATCTCCTCCGTATAATACGCAAGGAATCGCTCCAGCATTACGTAAGGCTTTAGTTGCTACTTTACCTACGCTTTCTCTTTCTGATCCTTTAATTGTAATCGATTTCATTGTAAAAAAATATAGTTATTATTAAATATTTACATTATAAATTTTCCACTGATGGAATTGTTGTGTTGTACCATTTGCATTACTTCGGCAAAAAGTGGTGCACAACTCACTACTTTTATTTTGTTTGATGCTTTCTTTAATGGAATTGAATCAGTAACGATTAGCTCGCTTAATTTTGATTCTTCTATTCTTTCGTATGCTTTACCAGATAAAATAGCATGTGTACAAATTGCTCTAACGCTTAATGCACCTCTTTCAATCATTAAATCTGCGGCTTTCGCCAATGTTCCTCCTGTGTCAATCATATCGTCCACTAAGATTACATTTTTGCCTTTTACTTCACCAATTAATTCCATGGTATCAATAATATTGGCTTCTTTTCTTTGTTTGTAACAAATAACCACGTCAGATTCTAAGAATTTAGAATAAGCATAGGCTCTTTTAGAACCTCCCATATCTGGAGAAGCAATTGTTAGATTTTCTAACTTAAGGCTTTCTACATAAGGTAGGAATATAGTTGAAGCAAAAAGATGATCTACTGGTTTTTCAAAGAATCCTTGGATTTGATCTGCATGTAAATCCATGGTCATGATTCTTGTTGCTCCAGCTGCTTCTAGCATTTTTGCAATCAATTTTGCTCCAATTGGAACCCTAGGTTTGTCTTTTCTGTCTTGTCTTGCCCAACCAAAGTAAGGCATAACTGCAGTAATGTGTCTTGCCGAAGCTCGTTTTGCAGCATCAATCATTAATAATAACTCCATTAAATTATCCGTATTTGGAAAAGTAGAGCAAACAATAAAAACGCGTAAACCTCTTATGGATTCTTCGTAAGAAGGTTGGAATTCCCCATCACTATAATGTGACATAGAAACTTTACCTAATGGAATACCATATTCTTTCGAAATTTTTTCAGCTAGATAGACACTTTGTGAACAAGCAAAAATTTTAGCTTCTGGTTCTTTTTGTGACATTTAATTTGTTGTTTTTATTCCCCTGCTCTCCATACAATTTAGCTTTGTGTTTTTTTCTAAAGCTAGATGTGTATAAATGCCTCGGGTGGAGTTAGTTAGTATGTGCTGTTTTTAACGAGCTGCAAATTTAGAAAATTTATTTGACTGTGGAAGTAAAATTTTCAGAAAATTTATTAGAAACTTTAATAAAATTTTTTACATTTGCACCGTGTTAAAGGAAAAGATGTTTGACTACCATTAAATATCTCTTTATTGCGTTGAGACAATTGTTTTTGTCTCTGTCTGCTAAGCCCGGATGGCGGAATTGGTAGACGCGCTGGTCTCAAACACCTGTGGGAAACCGTGCCGGTTCGACTCCGGCTCCGGGTACTTAAAAACCTCTTAATTGATTGATTAAGAGGTTTTTTGCTTTTCAAGGGTGGCTAAAAGGGTGGCTAATTTATTTTTAAATTTTCAACTTTAACTGTTTACGCTATTAGATTTTGGAATAAGTCTAAAGTAGGGTCAATGCAAAAACCTGTGGGCTGACCATAATTAAGCATACATATTAGTTAGCCTAAAAAGGAAGTATTCTATATTCCTGACACCTCTGAATTTTGATCTGAA
>WSSedL1CaDRAFT_10001735_pt1 | contig 12140 bp, 15 predicted proteins | sample WetSurSL1Cattail_FD_9464 | JGI IMG/M metagenome (IMG submission 9464)
TAGGAAAATAGCTGCCCCGGAATAATCGGTAGCGGCGTATTGATAAACCAACTTCGAATAGGGATAAATGGCCTCCTCTGCTTTATCGGCAAAAAGCGCATAATCAATTTTGGGCCAAAAACCGCCGGCCGCTTCTTTAACCGATGTTCCGGCAATTTCAACCCGTTTCGTGGCCTCTTGAATCTGCTGGCTATTATGTAAAGCAAGTTTCAAGCATTTTCCCAATGTTAATGCTTCTTCCGGCTTTATCTGAGATTGAAGATTCTCAGCCGCTAAAATTTTCAGCGGTGAAACAAGCATTGTGATAATGAGCATCATTAACAAAAGGTTACGATACATTAAACAACCCCCTTTTTATAGGTCTATAGACGTTATAGGTCCCATTTCATCGTCCAAACGCTTTTTTTCCTTCAACAAAAGTGTTGGAATAATGGTTAGTATTGCTATCGCCGAAATAACTAGCATGGTATCGTTGAGCGCTTGAAGCCGGGCCAGCTTTGCCGTGAGAGAATAAACCAGGGCTATGGCGCCGTTTTGCGCGTCCGTCTGGGAAGCTCCCCCATAAAAAATCAGTCGCTGCGCTTTTTTTAAAAGTTCCACACTGCCTAAGTTGAAGCTATTCACTTGTTCGGCCAGAGCGGCATAGTTAAAACTATTGCGATGCTGCATAACGCTAGTAATAATTGTAATGCCGACGGAGATGCCGATTTGCTTCACCGTATTCATCAAAGCGGAAGCATCGGCTGTCGCTTCTTTTGGTACGGCATTAAACCCCGCCAGTTGCACCGGTATCATGATAAATCCGATTGCCAGACCCCTCAGCATTAAAAGCAGCGTAATCGTAGTGTTAGAAGTATCAAAGGTGATTTTCGACATATTGTAGCCGTTGATCGCCAAAAAGAACAGAGCTAAAACGGCAAAGATCCTTGCTTCCAATTTCCCGCTAAGTTTTGAGGCGACCAACATTGCAACCGCCGTGGCGATCGCTTCCGGGAAAAGGATCATCCCGGTTTGCTGTGGAGTAAGACCTTTAAGCTGTTGCAGGAAGATGGGCACCAGAAATATACCGCCATAAAGTGCTAAAATGGCGATATTCATTATGATAATGCTCATGCAATAAGTATAATTTTTTAGCAACTTCAGATCCAGCATCGGTTCAGAAACCAACAGCTCATTTACTACAAACATCAGCAGACTATAACAGCCGATAATCATTAAAATAATGTTATTTAGATCGCCCCAATCAATATTGTCTTTTCCCAGTACATATAACACACATCCCAAGCCGGCGCTTGAGGTTAGGAGCCCTATCAGATCAAAACGCTTTGCCGGTCGTAGTTCCGATTCTCCTAATAATACAAAGGACAATACGGTGCCCACGACTCCAATCGGGATATTGATGAAAAAAATAAGCCGCCAATCAAAATTTTCAATGATGTATCCGCCTAAAGTCGGCCCAAGGGCTGGGGCCACCATAGTGGCAATGCCTAATATGGCAATGGCCACTCCTCTTTCCTTCTCTTCAAAGGTATTCATTAAAATGGTCATGCTGATGGGGATGATCAGTCCGCCCCCCACTCCCTGAATAATCCGGAAAGCGACAATCGATGCCGTATTCCAGGATATTCCACAAAGTAAGGAACCGCCCGTAAAAAACGCCATTGAAATGATAAAGACCTTTTTGGTGCCGAATTGATCCGCCAGATATCCGGTAACCGGCATAATGATTCCCATGGTTAAGGTATATCCGCTTAAAACCCACTGAATCTGGTCAAAGGTAGCATTAAAGGTCTGCATCATTTTGGAAATGGCTAGGTTTACAATACTCATATCCAGATTGACCATAAAAAGGCCAAACAACACCACCAGCAGGACAAACCATTTATTGGAGCTCTTCGGTTGGTTTTCCATAAATCCACACCTACTTTACATGAATTCTGACCACAGCATTGGTTCCGGGCAAAAGATTTACAGCAGTTTTTTCAATATTGATCTTAACAGGCACTTTTTGAATAACCTTAGTAAAAGTGCCTCCCGAGGTGGACGGAAGCAATGAAAAGGCAGAAATAGCAGCCTCACCGATGGACGTGACTTTGCCTTGGAACTTTCTGCCGTCGAATTGGTCAATACTGATATCCACCAGCTGCCCCGGGCTAATCCGTTCAAGTTTGGTTTCTTCAATATTGGCGCTGATATAAACTTGTTCCGGGTCGACCATCAATGCTAACGTAGGCGCTGCAGTGCTTAATTCATATTCGCCGACAGTCGCCTGCTTCTTCATGACGATTCCGCTGATCGGCGCTCGCAGGAGCGACGTATCAATATTGGAATCAACCATTCCAACCGCTTCCATGCGGCCGATAATTTGATCTTTGACAAGCCTGTCGCCTTCCTGAACATTGAATTCCAACAGCTTTCCGGATATCTGGGGCGTCACTTTCACAAAATCGCCGGTCACTTTGGCGTCATCCGTAGAGACATAATATGTATTATCATACCAATAATGGAAAACGACTCCTCCCATGCTTACTACCATGGCGATGAATATCGCCAGAATGATCTTTTTGCGTTTTTCAGCCATTTTCTCCACCGTCCTGTCCTCACTTTATTAGAGCAATTTCCGCAAACATTCCCGGTTTTAAGAGCGGATCTGGATCGCTTAATTTCACTTTGACCCATATATTTTTGCTTTTAGAATCAATTACCGGGGCAATTACCGATATTTCGCCGTTAAACTCCCGATCGGGAATTTCCGATATCTTAACGACAACTTGCTGCCCGGTTTTTATCTGAGTAATGAGTGCGGCAGGCGCATAGGCATCGATAATGATCGGATTGGAATTGACCACTGTGACCAAAGGGACTCCGGCAACGGCCAATTCGCCATTATTGATATTTTTGGCGCTGATAATCCCGGAAATGGGCGACAAGATCATCCCCTTGTCAAGTTGAGTCCTGGCAATCTTCAACGCCGCATTGGCCGACTTTGATGAAGCATCGGCAACAGCAAAGGCGGTTTGATATTGCTCAAATTGAGATTTAGAAATCAACCCGGCATTAAAAAGCCGTTGATTGCGCTCATAATTGCTTTTGGCATTCTGATAATTACTCCAGGCGCTGTCCAACCCTGCTTGTGCTTGTGTCACCTGGGCTTGAAGATCATTGGAATCAAGCTGAATAATCACCTCGCCCTTTTGGACGAAAGAACCAACATCAACCTTTATCACGGCGACTTTGGCGGTAATTTTAGAGGTTATATCCGCCTTTTCATTCGCTTCGATTTTGCCGGCCATTAGGTACACTGTTTGTTTATTGTGAATATCGGCTGCAGGGATGGCGCTTGTCTGCACATTTTTATTATTGCCGCAGCCCCGCAAAACGAATATTCCTGTTCCTACGACTAGCAAAATGATCAGCCCGACCATACTTTTTTTCACGCGATTATCCTCCTTTATTATATTAACTAACCACCTAGTTAATTTCAAATAAAAATTTATTTTTATAAAATTGACATAAGACTATTTAACATGAATCAGTACTTGCCGGATTCTGTAGAAAATCCGATCCGGCCAATTTTTCTGAGCCACTGCAGGAAAATTGCAATGTACTTGCCGGATTGAGGTTTAATTAACTAACCGCATAGTTAAAAATCTATAAAAAATTTTTTACTCCCCAAGATGAGCGGCAAGATGTGTTTTCTTGAAGGATTGGTAAAATTGTTCCCTCAAATCTTTTTCACTGATATGGTAGATTTTTTGCCATTCATCCCCATATAAAGCATAACTGATTAACGGCATGAATCCGGTAAAAAACTCCGTTACCAAAAACTCCTGTTTATTCACGGAAAAATGAAGCCCTTTGCTTTCATAAGCTTTACGAATACTTTCAATCTCTCCGTCAATAATCAAAGTCCCAACTTTCATAACCATTGAAAGTTTGGTTGAGGCCTTAACGGATTCCCCGATGACAATTTTAATAATTTTTCTTTTGCGGAACATAAAATCCATAAAGGCATCAATGAGCGGCCGGTAATCTCCATTTATAATATTATCTTGGATTTCAGGTGTGCCTGCCACTGTTTTTTGAATTAATACTTGTTTAATTTCATCAATCAGGGCTGAAAAAAGCGTATCCAAAATTTCATCCTTGCTTTTAAAATAATAATAGATAAGCGCCTTGTTGACACCGGCTTCTTTGGCGATATCATCCACTCTGGCGCCGTCAAATCCCACTTCCGAAAAAAGTTTTTCGGCGGTCGAAAGTATTCTGGTCTTTGTTTCCACAGCATCCCGTTTATTCATGATGACTCCTACTTTTAATAATTAACTAACTGCATAGTTAATTATATCTGAATTACTTAATTTGTCAACACAACTTCGACTACGAGAAATCTCATCATCCTTTTTATCCGTTCGTCAGATACTCCATGCCATCATAGACTTCATATTTCTTCCCATCGACTAATTCCTGGCGAATACTGATATTTTGGGAAACATTCTCGAATGCCCCCTGCGTTCAAATTTTATCTCCCTCCTTGTGATGGATATCCGCTAGCGCCTCAAAAAATAAATACGGCTGGTCCATCATGGTCATATGTCCGGCATTCGGGATTAAAAATAAATTTTTATGCGGAGCCTTAATTTGGTTGAAGTATTCTTGGGCAATAATATAGGGAGTTTGCCAGTCATTTCCGCCTAAAATGTAATAAATAGGCACTTCATATTCGGCTGATTCCGGCCTTAAATCAAAGGCACCTAAAAATTCCATTACTTTTTCATTCGCTTTATCTCCCTTTAAAAATGCAGCAATATCCGATAATTTAAAAATCGGGCTTTTGAATATATTTAAAAACAGCGCAAAGTTCCATCGAATGGCTAAGTCATATTTACCTTGAAGTTTCCGTACTTTCATACACTTTTTTAAGAATTCACGATCAAATTCCAGCCTCTCACCGGGGTAATCGCCCACTGCTGCAAGTTTTTTTAGAGACTTTCCATCATCCGCCTTGATAATTAATTCCTTCAGTTTTTCATAACCCACACGCTCATTTTCAAGCATACAGATAACTTGTCCAACTCCAATATAATAAGCGACTTCTTCCGGATATTTTTTGATAAAAATACTTCCTAAAACGCTCCCCCATGAATGACCCAGCAAAATAATTTTCTGCTGATGATATTTTTCCTTCAAATATTGAATGATTTCCAATAAATCTTTTAGCATCAAATCCATGGTTGGATAGGCATCCGGATTTTTCGAAAGAGTTTTTCCGGCGCCCCGTTGGTCCCAATGAACAACCGTCAAAATGTCCTGCCATTTTTCTTGAAAAACGTGGGCAAACAGTGATTCAGCGTTTCCAGGCCCCCCGTGTAAGAACAATAAGACCGGATTATGATCATTGGTGGTAGAATGAAGTAGATATTGATTGATACCATTAATCGGTACATATTCTTCAAAAAAATTTAGTTTTTGGGATTTTTTATTCATGACGCTTACTCCTTTTTAACGATTTACTTTCGCTTTTTTCACGCATGCGCCGTCTTTCAAATTCTTTTAAAGCCCTGATCTGGGCTTCATTTTGTTCCGCGCTAATATCCAGCGCGGCTTCTGCTTCAAAATCATCTTGAGGTTCGCCATCGAAACGGTACATTTTCTTTAACAGCTCCCATAATAACTCCATTTCTTTCGTGGTAAAATCTTTAAAAAGATCGCCGAAAAAGTTGAGTCCCTTCGCGGAACACTCCAGCATAACTTGTTTCCCGGACTCCGTAATGTTAATATTCACGGCCCGTTTGTCCTTTCGACTTGAGACCAAAGTTACATAACCTTTATTTTCGATAATTGTTATCAATTGTTTCACGCTCTGCTTGGAAGTGCCCAACTTTTTGGCAATATTATTGAGGGTTGTTTCATCTTCCGGCAAGTGAAGAATGGCTATCATTGCCATAAATTGCCTTGATGTTAAGCTTTGAAAGTATTGATCTCCTTTCATCTGAATTTTATTGGCAAGCGAAAACAGCGTGGCGTAAGTTTGTTGCATTAAAAATATCTCTTTATGTGTATCCATAAGGTCTCCTTTTTAGACAGTATACTGTCTTATATAGTATAAGCAATTATTTTAATTTAGTCAATATCCTGTCTAAATTATCTTTACAATATATGCCTTAATCAATGCTGGAAAGTCTATTCTCATATTGGATTTGGTTCAGTCATGAAGCAGTCGCGAAGAGTATTTATAGTGGTTGATCAGATTGTAGTATCGGAAAAAGAACATGCGGTTATGTTCAGTGACGAATTAGCCGATATGGTTGAAAGGTATCTCGTAGGCTAACCGATTTCAATGACGGGTCGTCAGCCAATAGAGAATCATCATTGTAATGGGAACAATGAAGTCCATTATTGCCGGAAACGCATTGTCAATATGATAGTTCTTACCTTTCAAAACATGGTATAAATGCAAACAGCCAGCCAAAACCCAAAAGATTGTAATAAAAATAATTGTCGCCAGCCAAAAATCTCCATGACGCCAGAAACCAATAATGGCCACAAAACCTGCTGCCAAATCCCAAAAGCCCAGTTCCTTTTGAAATGGATTGCCCGAAGGCCAGCCAAGCAACCGGGCGGCGGTTTCCCCGCGAAATACATGTCCAAAAAAAGCAATCACCGAACTAAAGCCAACACTGATTAATAAAAAATACTGTAATAATATAGCAGCAGCCGTTGTAGTTGTTCTGGGATCTCCGGTCAACATGACGGCAATAGTTCCGCATAGGATGCCAACAAAATATAAGGTTGTGATTACCACGGTAAACTCCCTTTCAATTCAAGGATTGAACTTATGCCGACTGGCTGAATTTTTTGCCGGTGAACTTGTGGACAAACCGGTAATAAGAATTTCGCGGCAATAGGCCGAGCATTTTCACAAGCATTTTGGTATGGTTCCCCGGTATGCACACTACCTTATTTTTCCTTAGATCCCGCAATGAAATATCTACCACTTCTTCAGGGATCATCCACTTGAGCATTCCTCTATTCCTCTGCCTCGACTTTTCCATGCCCATTTTCTCGTGAAAGTCGGTCCGGGTTAACCCGGGACAGACAACCTGCACTTGGACACCGGTCCCCATTAAATCCAGATGCAGCCCTTCACTAAAAGTCTTGACGAAAGCCTTCGTTCCCGAATAGATGCAATTTTTGGGGAAAGGCAGCAATGCGCTTTCAGAGGATATATTGATAATAATCCCTTTTTTCCTGGCCACCATTCCCGGTAAAACCGCATGAATCAACTTTACAGGCGCCGAAACATGGACTGCAACCATAGCCAGTTGAATATCGAGATCTTGTTGATATAGTAACCGGCTAGCGCCGAAGCCGGCATTATTCACCAATACATCAAGCGGACGATTACCGATTCTTTGAATCAGCTCGTCAATCCCAGCCTCATTCGACAATTCAACCAAGACGGTATCCACTATTACACCATAGTGTTGGTGAATTTGTTCCGCCCTTCCATTTAATATTGCTGCCCTGCGTCCCGTTAATATCAAATTGTATCCTTCTTTGGCGAATCTTTCAGCGTAAGCCGCGCCGATACCACTGGTAGCGCCGGTAATTAAAGCGGTTATCTTTTCCATATCGATATCACTCTTTTCGTAAAGGTTTTAATCTGACAAAAGTTTTAGTTTCATCAGTGATCTGCCATAACTTTGATTGGCTGATTTTCTTTCTTGTAGCTTCCCGGCTTTGATGGCCGTCTTCCAAATATAAAAAGCCTTCTTTCTTGATAATCCGATAAATTTTAGCTAGAAATTCCAGCGGATCAGCGACTTGATGAAACATATCCAGAGCATAAACCAAATCTGCCGAGTGTTCTTCAAGCGATTGGTCTTCCTTTCCTAGCAAAACCGGAGTTACATTGAGGTTCTGGGATTGAATAAGTTTCCGTACATTTTGAATGGCCAACGGATGCACATCGGCCCCATATACTCTTCCCGATTTTCCTACAAGCTCCGAAGCCTTTTTTAGATAGCGGCCGGGTCCGCAGCCGTAATCGATAACTGTATAGCCGGTTTTAATGCCGAATTGTAATAAGATGTCACCCGGCTTGCCGAATGAATCCTGAATCTTGTATGTCCATATCATCAGTTGATACATCGCATTTGATTTATTGGGCATGTTATCAATGCTCCTTTTGCATTTTTTCAACGTCAATTCATCAGCTATTTAGGTTTGCCACCAATTTGCCTAAAAGCCTTATCAATTCTTGGCGTTCTTCCTTGGTATCGAAAGATCCCAGCACCTTTTGCCATAAAATTGCTTCGTTTTTTTGATGCTCAATCTGTGCCAAGATTCCATCCTCGGTAAGTTCCAATCCGAATGAGCGGCGGTCGCGTTTACTAATAGTTCTACGGATCAAACCTCTTTTTTCCAAGCGGTCGATCGCATTGGTGAGGGTGCTGCCGGGTATCTCCAAAATACCGCTAATATCCTTTAGAATAACATCCGGATTATGTTCAATAATGCTTAAGATACTGATTTCAATCGTTGTGGCTCCCTCAAGTCTATCATTCCACAATTCTTCACTCGTTTTTTGCAATACGTGAATCATCCGATGCCACACTTTATCCAAAACATCAATCTCATCCCTGGTTATTTCATCCTTCAGCTTGACCACTCCATTCCAAATCTATTCCCATTATCGTAATTTACTATATTGGTATTATATAATAAGCGGAATCAAACTGTCAACTTGTTTAAAACTACATTGATATAAAAAAATCGATCTATTACCTGTTTATTTTCCACCCGGCAGCCTCTTCCCGTATACTTACAAAGTCTGCATACAATCCTTTCTGCCGGATCAAATCACTGTGTGTCCCCTGTTGAACAATGCTACCGCCGTCCAATACCAATATTTGATCGGCATTGCGAACGGTTTTCAGCCTGTGCGCAATCATAATAATCGTCTATGTGTCAGCGCTTCAATTGCTTTTTGCAGCTTATCCTCATTTTCCGGGTCTACATTCATAGATTTTAATTTATATATATATTAAATGTTATATATTGATATCTATATAAGCTAAGTCTAATATGGAAATATAAAACAAGGAGGAATAAAAATGCAAGCAGCAATGACCCAAAGAGACCTAATGTTTCGCAAATTTCAAATCATGAAATTTAACAGGAAAAAAATGGCTCCGGCTGTAACCATGACAATTAATGTGGATGCCAGTCAAATACTGAAGCTGAAAGATAATTTAAATAACCAAAGCAGCGATGCATCGCACATCACAGTCACCCATATCATCATGAAAGCGGTCGCGAGTGCTCTGATGCAGTATCCTATTCTTTACAGCTTCTTTAACGGCAAAGATATCGTTGAAAACAAGGAATTGATTTTGAACATACCTGTCGATGTGGAATCTCATGTCGAGTATATTGTAATCCACAGCCCTGAATCAAAATCCCTGGCAGAAATAGCTGCAGAATGCCATGAAGAACTGAACAGTATCCATTCGGGCAACGGTACTTTTATGAAATTTCTCCTATCCTTCAACAAAATGTCAATGGTTCGGAAAATAATCCATTTCTGTGGACCCAATGGAGCGATACGCTTTTTAAGAGAGGGTTATGGCAATTTCCCGTTGTCAAATTTCGGCTCGTTCCATATAAATAGTGGTGCTGTAGCCATTTCCCGGCCGATGATCGCGGGGCTTTGCATAGGCGTGATTGCAAAAGAACAAGAACGCAAGTCTATACCGTTGACATTGACCTTTGACCACAGGGCAGTGGATGGAGCATATGCCGGAAAATTTTTATACGACGTCAAGACACTTTTGGAGCAGTCTGACCCAATTATTTCAGACAGGAAGTGATAATTTGGAATTCCAACAACTTCAATATTTTCAGATTGCCGCTAAAACGCAAAATTTTTCCCAGGCAGCCAATGAACTAAACATCTCTCAGCCGTCCTTAAGTATCACGATTTCAAGACTGGAAGATGAACTGAAGGTTCGTTTATTTGATAGAAAAGGCCGGAATGTACAGCTGAATGAGGCAGGAACCATATTTTTGCGTAGGGTCAATAATATGTTCTCCGAGCTGGACAGCGCAAAAAGAGAGGTTGCTGCTATAACAGGAAAGCAAGCCAGACAAATATCGCTGTCAACAACAGGGGCTCCATTACTCTCGGGCGTTTTAAAAAATTACATTCAATCCCATCAAGAAGTGGTAATCAATCAGAAGTGCGGAATACTGGATGCGGTCAAAAAAGAGCTTGTTTCGGGGGAGAGCGATTTTTGCATTACACTTCCGGCTATACGAGGCGAAAACATAGAATGCAGAATTCTAAAAGAGGATGAAATCGTCCTGATCGTCCCCGAAAATCACCGATTTGCTCAAAGAAAATCCATCAAACTGGCTGAAGTCGCCGACGACGACTTTATTACGCTACCGCTCAATTATAACTTCAGGGAAGTGGCTGATTTACTCTGCCAAGCTGCGGGATTTATGCCGAAAGTAGTGTTCGAAGTCGACGACATACTGATGCAGGAATTAATCGAACTGGAAAAAGGGATTACTTTAATGCCGCTATATCTTGTAAACCGCCCCCATGTCAGAAGACATAACCTTAGAATGCTAAAAATCACGGAACCTGACACCCATATTCAGATAGGCCTGTCCTGGTTGAAAAACAGGTACTTTTCTGAAACAGCAAAGCAATTCTATGATTTTATCATCCAGAACTATCAAATATAGCACAAGCTTAATTTCCGCATTTATTACAGTGATTTCTTTGCAGTATAATCGAAATATATCTCTTGGGGGCGGCTTCAATGACGGGTCGTCAGCCAATAGAGAGTCATCATTGTAATGGGAACAATGAAGTCCATAATTGCCGGAAGTGCATTGTCGATATGATAGTTTTTAGCTTTTAAAACATGGTGCAAATGTAAACAACCAGCTAAAACCCAAAAGATTGTAATAATAATAATTATAGCCAGCCAAAAATCTCCATGTCTCCAGAGGTGGATAATAGGCAGACCCTCGCAGTACAAACATTGGGCCGTTCACACTGCATCCCCCTTATTCCGTCGCTTTAACTTTTAATAGGTTGGCCAGCCAGTTGTTGCCTTATTGAATAATTCGCAGGATGACCCCAATATTCCAGTTTATTATATTGAGGATGACTCGAATGAAAGCAAATCCACAGCGGAGCCCAATCCAGTTCCGGATGAGCCCGGAAAAACATCCTATCGCCATAGCGAATCGCTTTCAAAGCCAAAGGAAGCTCCCGTCGGAAGATCCTATCCCGGTCCGGGGTATTAACAGCAGAGGTCCCATCTACTTCAACATATCCATAGAAATAATATCCATCACCATCCTGTCGCCATTCGGCCAAAACTTCATCCCGCATTGGGTTGATTTTGTCCCAAGCGTATTCCGGGGCGATGGTTAAAAAAAGATCGGCAGTAATGTCGGAATGGGTCAAGGTATAGTGCCGATGCAGAATAGGCATTCTCGGATTGACTCCGGTCCGGAACTCCACAAATAATTTTTCGGGATTCAGATTGGTTTGTTCCCTCATGTCCCCCACCCAAATTGATATTGAACTGATGGAATATAGTACTCGGGACATGATGATTGGGTTCATTTCAATCATCCAGCGTTTGAACCACCATATTACAGACAGAGATGATTACCGCGGTGGCCAAAGCCGGCCAGAAACCGGGGATCTGAAGGCCCGAGAGAAACTTGTCGGTAAGCATGACCATCCAGGTGTTTAACACCAGTGAAAAAAGGCCTAACGTTAATAAATTAACCGGCAAAGTAATTAAAAACAAAAGCGGCCGAATTAGCAGATTGACGCCTGCCAATATCATTCCGGCCCATAATGCTGTTTCCATGCTACCTAGATAAATCGCCGGAAACAACTTAGCGGCGCAATAAAAAGCTACAATATTGCCAATCACTTTCAGTACTAGCTTTCGCATCGAGTTGCCTCACTTTAATCTTGTTGACTATCCCATTTACTCACTCAGGAAAAAATTTAAATATTTTTACCATGAAGAGCATGAAGGTCATGAAGTTTTTTAGTAGAGCTTCGCTCTAGTTCTTCATGTTCTTCATGACCTTCATGG
>WSSedL1CaDRAFT_10001736_pt1 | contig 12128 bp, 12 predicted proteins | sample WetSurSL1Cattail_FD_9464 | JGI IMG/M metagenome (IMG submission 9464)
TTGCGTTACGAGGGGATTTGTTTGAGCGGCAGCGAGTTTATCCCCGCAGTAGCAAGCCGTAGAATTTTTAGTCAATTTTCAGGAAGTCTTGACCTTTTGGTACCTTTTGTGTCAAAACAAAAGTACATAAGAAAAAGATTTTAAGATTCTTTAAACATAGCTTGATTCCGGAATGCCAAAGAGCGAAATTTTAAAGTACCAACAAACAGGGCTTCATTATGCTCAACGAGCCCAATATGAATTTTTGTGTTTAGGTTTTTCGTAAAGAAACATATAAATTTGTATAACAAGAACTGTAAGATGGGAACCGGAACGAAGTAGAGCTTTTGACGGAAGAACATAATATCAAGTAGATACTGTGAAAGTCTTTGGCTGAATAAAAAAATTCTCATGTAAAGATGAGAAATATATGTATTTGCACCCTAGTCTTTCCTCCGTTTAAAACACGCATCCAGTCTTGATTTAAATGTCTGATAACTAATAAAAGTTAAAAAGTAACGAATATAAAATATGGATTATGCTATCTAAAATTTTATCCTCTTCCGGTTACCTGATTGCCGTTTTAGGATTTTCATATCTTACCTATAATGGTTATATAATTTCCGGGAATTTTATAATAAGTACAATTCAAATATTAGCTTTTTGTCTAATGATTTGGGCTCGGATAATATTTAAACATAGGAGTTTTCACCTTACCTCCAATACTACAAAAGGAGGAATAGTTACTACGGGACCCTATAAATGGTTGAGACATCCAATCTATTCTGCTGCAATGTATTTTAGTTTTGCTTGTCTATTGGCATTTCCAAAGCTTGAAGTTTTTTTAGCATTTTTCTTTATTGCCTTTGGATTATTTGTTCGTATAATTTTAGAGGAAAAGGCATTAAGACAATCATATCCAGAGTATATAGAGTATTCAAAAAAAGCAAAAAGGATAATTCCATTTATTTATTGAGTAGAATATAAATAAGCATAACCACCTAATGAAAAAGACTTCGTGTGGCTTAACGAGCCAAATATGAACATTTAAAGTATTTCTATACTTATAGATAAACCCATGAATTAATCGTAACTCCGAATCTCCGACCTCTTGAAAATGACGTTAAGAAAATTCGAAGGATTGCGTTACGAGGGGATATGTTTGTGCGGCAGCGAGTTTATCCCAGCAGTAGCAAACCGTAGAATTTTTAGTCAATTTTCAGGAAGTCTTGACCTTTTGGTACCTTTTGTGTCAAAACAAAAGTACATAAGAAGAAGATTTTAAGTTACGCTAATTGTAGCTCAATTCCGGAACGCAAAAGAGCGAAATAATAAGGAGCCAATAAACAGGGCTTGTATAACTTATAGTGAGTTAGAACGATGATATTAAAAGTTTTGTTTTAATAAGGACTTGATGGCTTGCTTAATATTTTAGATATTTGTACAAAATATTTGGATTTATGCAACTTGAAAAATACGAGTTAAGATCAGGCGAACAATTAGCGGTTTTTGAATTCGTTAGTATAGGCATTAATGGTCGGATTAGTAAACTTGTTCAATATACTCCTACCAATTACAAGGATTTGTACAATCTGGGTTTTGGTGACAAAAATGTTGATAATGTAGAAATTGATGATAATGTAATTTCAAATAACGGTGATAGTGAAAAAGTTTTGGCAACAGTTGTAGCTACATTGTATGCATTTACTGACAAACACAATGATGCAATGATTTATGCAACAGGAAGTACCAAATCAAGGACGAGATTGTATCGAATGGGAATTACCAAATATTTAGACGAAGTTCAAAATGACTTTGAGATTTATGGTGAACTTGAAGATGGTTGGGAAGAATTTAAAAAAGATGTTGATTATTCAGCTTTTTTAGTAAAACGTAAATTTTAAGATTAATGACTATGAATATAAAAGATTTAAACACAAAAAAGAAACCAGTTATATTAATTGATCAATCACTGGATTTTTTTAATGATAAAATTCTTTTTCCTGATAAATTAGCGAAAGCAAATGAAATGCTTAAAAAAGTTGGACTACCTAAAATGAAAAATACACTGTAGTCAACAAACAGGGTTTTCTGTGACTCGCAGAGCCCAACATGTACTTTTTCATGAGCGATAGCGAATAACCCGGCGTTGTACTGCAATCCGCTTATAACAAACTTAAAAAGAATGTATGCAATATTCAGCCTTTTTAAAGAATTTTATTTGCTAGGGTTTAGAGCTTCTGGATGTATTAAGTATTGAACCCATATTTATAAATAAGCCAATGTATTATCCGTAATACCCAATGAATATATAAAATTAGTAGCCACCCTAAATTCATGATTCTGTCATTATTCCCCACGTTAAATCACCCAAAATTATCCTGTTTTTTTCATTTTTAAAGTTTAATTATTATCTTTCTCACGCTAACAAAACAACTTTATATTACGGCATTACGCGTTTGTTGCAGGTAATTTTTTACAAACTTATTTTTTACAACTGTTATTTCTAATATTATGGAACGATGCTTAGCGTTACCCATTATCCGATCACCTGTAAATATCAGGTGTTTTTTTATCCAGACTGTTAGTTTACTTACATGGAAGTGTTTTGCACCGGTGTGAGTTTTTTCGTACATCCTGTTGAGCGCTTATTATTTGGTAGAAAAGGGTTAATGCGAGGTGAGGATGTGTTATTTTTTGGTCAGAAACCTCAGTTGCAAATTATGAACCCGGTTTTTGCTGCCAAAAACCATCCCTGCAAAATGTCGACACTGTTTTAAACGGTTCAAAACGGCTCCTTCATTTTGTAAAGTATTGTTTTAACCGCCCAAACTGCCTTCTCATTTTGTAAACTTTTGTTTTAACCTTCAAAATCAACCTTTATGTTATGTAAACAAGCAAAATAAGTATCAAATAAAACCAACATTATTAATTTTTACTAAAACCCCAAAAATATGTTAGAATCTATCAATTATTCGTTAATAGAAAGTAACCAGTTATTAACATTTGCTGGTAAAATTGCAGGTTTTTTCGGCAATTTCGATGCAAAATCCGACAAATATGTATTGGCTTCGTTTATATCGCGTTTAAACCTGTCGCTTGAGGAATACAGTAAGGCCTACGAGCGTGAATCTAAAAATCCGTATACCTTAAAAATTGATGCAGCTGATCGCAAACGCGACAGTTCATTCCTGGCATTCCGGAATTACGTGGTGGCATGCTCCCATCGTACCGACGAAGGCTGGGGCGATGCGTCCTCGCACCTTCTTGGTGTTATAACCAAACACGGATGGAGGGCCAACTATTTCGGGTATAAAGCCGAAACAGCAGCACTTAACAAAGTCGTAAATGAAATTAACGATTTATATGCCAGCGATATCAACCTGTTGGGAGCTACCCTTTGGTTTAACCAGTTGGCATCGGACGAGCAGGCCTTCGAACAAATACAGAAAGAAAGTGATACCCGCGAACCTTCAAATTTGCCCATTTTAACTGAGAAACGTCCGGCATTAGTAAAAGCCATACGCAACCTTTTTTCGGTAATAGATTCGCATTATTCCGAAAATACTACAGATTCGGTGTTGGTAAATTATGTAAATGCCCTTAACGAGATAATCATCTCCACCATGTCGTTAGCCCGGGCCAACCAAACGCGGGTAGAAAACCAGAAAAAGGCTACCCCGGTAGCTGTTCCGGGAGATACAACCGTTGTTCAATAAAATAAATATTTAAACGAATATAACCGGCAGATGAATACCTGCCGGTTATATTCGGACCCAACCACATACTCCATGGCAACAATAACACTTCAACAAGGCCAATACTACCATTTATATAACCGTGGAAACAACCGTGAAGATTTGTTTCACAGCACAAACGATTATAAACATTTTTTGAGACTGTACGAGAAATATATTTTCCCGATAGCAGATACCTACGCCTGGGTACTGATGAAGAACCATTTTCATTTGTTGATAAGGATAAAGGACAGGGAGGATATCGGAGAGTATAAAATAAGGCCATTTAACTGTTTAAATGCTGACGGGACGCTGGACTACATCAGGTTTAAGGATGAAAAGTGGGAAACAATTCCCGGCAACCTGTCAGGTTCCGGTAACCTTACCGGCTCCTTCGGGCCGGGAAGCATTACCGGAACTGACAGCGTTGCCAGATATAACAGTAACGCTCCGACTGAATACGATGGACAGGTTGCCAGATTTAACAGTAACGCTTACCAGGCCGATGTTACAGGAAACGTTACCAGTTCCACCCGTGTTACCTTCGGTAATTTCAATAAAATTCCCAATCCAACCCTTCATTTCTCCCATTTATTCAACGCGTATGCCAAATACGTGAATAAAGTTTACGGCCGTACCGGGTCGCTTTTCGAAAAGCCATTTCGTCGTAAACAGGTAACATCCCGTGAGTATTTTCTTAACCTGGTAATATATATCCATCAAAATCCGCAACATCATGGCTTTACATCTGATTTTAAAGACTATCCATGGTCGAGTTATGGAACCATCCTTTCCCATAAAAACACGAGGTTATGCCGCAATGAGGTCTTAGGATGGTTTGACGATCATGCCAATTTCATCGAAGTACATGGTAAAAAAAACAATTTTGAAGACATCCAGGATTTAATCATAGATTTTTAATACAAACACGTCTGCGACCCCTGTGTACCTGTCTGCATCCCCTGTGACCTGTCTGCGTCCCCCGGGACCAGACAGCGTCACAAAGATTAAAAACCAACAAAACCAACAATAATAACAGGAATCCATTTAAACTATTACCAGGTATGTCAGCACCAAACTGGAATTGAAACCTTTCAGCACAAGCTGAAAGCGTTGAAAGCGTTGAAAGAATAAACCTTATTATCGTATCAAACAGAAATTCCTAGCCATTACGCTTGTAGTTTAAATTAAAATCATTATTTTTAAACGCAAAACAACAAATTGGGTGTTTTAAACAAAATCTTAAAGACTACTTTGTACATAAGTTATCGGACATTCTAAATTTATTGAAACAATAAACAGAAACATTAACTAAATTAATATTAATTACTTAATTACACAATTAATTATTCTAACTATGAAAAGATTAGCTTCAATTTTACTGTTTTTATTCTTGTCTTTTGGTGCTTTTGCATCGAAACCTAAGGTTATTGAGAATCCTTCCTATGAAGTGAAAAATACCGGCCTCTTTAATGTTGCTAAAATAGTACTAACAGATACCTCTACAAGGGTTTATATTCATATAACCTTTATCCCCAAATGGTGGGTTTTATTAAATCAGAAAGAAATTAAGATAAAAGATTCGAATACCGGAAAGTTATTCCCGGTAAGGGGAATTGAGGGTGCTGAATTTGATAAAAAATTGTCGATGCCCAAATCGGGAGATTCTACTATTGTGCTGATTTTCCCGGGTCTGGATAAAACAACAACAAAAATTGATATTGTCTCATATTCAGAATCAAATGTTGGAGAGGCCATTTATGGAATATCATTAACAAATAAAAAAAATACTTCTGTAAATAATTCAAATGCAGTACCAGAGCCTGTAACAACATGGCTAAACCATTGTTTGGCTAACAATACAAAAATGCCTCTTGTTGATTATAATGCTGCATTATTTGTTAAACCGGATACAGCACGTTTAGTAGGTTACATTAAAGGCTATGATCCTCGGTTAGGTTTTAGTACCGGAATCATTTATACCGGAAATGTTTTTACGAAGGAAGAATTCCCAATAGTTATGCAAATTTATCCGGATGGCCGTTTTGAAGCTAAGATATTAACAGATATGCCGGTCTATTCATCTGTTTTCTTACAAAAACAATGGATACCCTTTTACCTTGAGCCGGGCCAGACTTTATCAATGATTATTAATTGGGATGAGTTTTTGTTAGCAGACAGGTTTAGAAATGTCAAATATCAATTTAAAAATACTATATATGACGGACCTTTAGCAAAAATAAACAGCGAATTGAACAGTTTTCCCAAAATACAATTCAATAGCAAGGAGTTTCAGAAAGAGGTTAGTACCCTTTCTCCTCAAGCGTATACTAAAGTACAGAATGAAGCCCTTAATCAGAATTTAATGAAACTTGATAGTTTCATTAATAAAAACTCAATATCGTCCAAAGCTTCCCTTATCTTAAAAAATCAGATATATATTGAAAATGCAAACCAACGATTTTATTTTTTACAATCTCGTTCTAATAATGCTATAAAAGATACTTCAAATTCAGTTCTTAAGATAGCTGCCTCCAACGATTATTATGATTTTTTACAGAAGTTACCATTAGATGACCAAAGCCTTTGTGTTATCAATGATTTTAGTGTATTTATAAATCGTTTTGAATATTGCGATCCTTTTAATAGTTGTTATTTTCGGAAAAAATTATATAATTTTAAAACAAACAATACCGATTTATGCCGATGCTATTTAAAGGATTCTGTTTTGCAAAATGTACTCCATTTAGCCCCGAACTTTACCTATGAAGTTTCCAAAATAAGGACGTTGTCATCTATAAAAAACATGTCAAAAGATTACGCTCATGAATATTGGGATAGTTTAAAACTCGGGATTCGAAATTCCTATTTAATTAAAACAGGTGATGAATATTTGGCAAAACTTTTTCCCGAAAATAGTTATCAATCTTATGTACTGCCCAATGGACATGCAACTGATGTTTTTAAAAAGATAATAGACCCCTTTAAAGGTAAAATACTCTTTATCGATTTTTGGGCAACAACCTGTGCTCCATGTGTTGCCGGGATAAAAAGGATGCAACCTGTACGCCAAAAATATTTAGACAATCCGGATTTTGATTTTATTTTTATTACTGATGAGAAAAATTCTTCAGAAGAGGATTACAAGAAATTTGTAAGTAATCAGGAATTGAAAAATACATTCCGTATATCTAACGACGATTTTAATTATCTGCGTCAATTGTTTAAATTCAACGGCATTCCACAATATGTAGTAATTGATAAAAACGGAGATGTTTTAAATGATGAATTTCAAATGTATAATTTTGAAAATGAATTAACTAAAGTATTGTCAATTAAATAAGGTTTGTAAATTCATGCCTTTTTATGCGGATTTTGGTCTGTTTATTATTTAATTAGTTATAAATTTTAGACGGTTAGGTTCTGAATTTTAATTTCTTGTATGTTTTAATTTATTGAATAATATTGATATTAATTAATAAAAGAAAAAGTGATGATAACTGCCAAATTTTTTCACAGTTTAATATTTTCGGCTATTTTAGCTCTAAATATTACTTCTTTAACAATGGGACAAACCCTTAACAAGGAGCTTAAAGTAGGTGATCTGAAAGTTCACAAACTGCAGGATGGACAAATTTTTCTCCCGGTTTCTTATCTCTCGGGGATTGAACATTCTGATGCTGTCAGTATGGTTGGTAGCGACTCTGCTGCTACTCCCGTTAATGCGTTTCTGATACAAACTACCCAACATACTATTCTTGTGGATGCTGGTATGGGAGCTGTACCAGGCAAAGATGCCGGTCATTTGTTGGAGCAATTGTCCGATGCCGGGGTTAAGCCCGAGCAGGTTGATTTAATTCTGATTACTCATTTTCATTTTGATCATATCGGGGGACTTACATCCCAAGATGGAAAAAGAGTTTTCCCTAACGCTACTGTGAGAGCTTCACAGTCTGAATATGATTTCTGGTTTAAAAATCCCGATTCGATACCTGAAAAACTTCGCGATCGCGCTAATCAATTGAAAGCAATATTTGGACCTTATATTTCAGCTAATGCTTTTAAGCCTATTTTACCCAACGAAGATTTAGGCAATGGGATACAGGCCGTGCAAGCTTTTGGACATACCCCCGGGCACACCGTTTATATTTTTTCATCCAAAGGGAAAGAATTTTGGTGTATTGGCGATTTAATTCATTTTGGTTCTGTTCAGTTTAACAAACCTATGGTTAGTATCGTATTCGATAGTAACAGTACAGCGGCTGTCCTTTCCAGGAATATATTTTTTAAGCGTGCTGCAAAAACAAATTCTATTCTGGGTGGTGCTCATTTATTTGATATGGTTCAACTTAAAGAAAAAGATGCTATATTTGTCCCTACCCCAATTAAGGATTAGTTTAATTATATTTGTTATATGTGTATGAGAATTAAGTTATTCGCCCTGGTTATGCTTACATTACCTTGTGTTTCTCTTTTAAAAGCTCAGGAATTTACGGTGCCTCGCGATTATGTTTTGGCAGAAAAAGAAGATTATTCCAAATATGAAAAGGATATCATAGCTTGTGCCAACTGGCTCGAAAATACACCTTTAGGTACTGAAGCTGATAAACACAAGGAAGCCAATGTGTTTTTTATGAAATGGTTAAAAGGGAGTCCTTCTGTAAACATAAGTATTAGTGAAGATTATGTTTTGAAATATACCGAAGATAACCCCGACCTTTTAATAATTTTTCTGGCCGGTTATACCCGTTATGCGTTAGAGAATAGCAATAACAAAGAAATACAGGATTGTTTTTATGAGGGCTACAAAAGCATGATCAATGTTTATAAAAAAGGTGTAGGCGTTAAAAAAGATAAAAATCTGGATAAACTTGTTAAAATGTTCGACAAAGATGAACTGCAGAGTTGGATTCATGAAAATATAAAATAAAGGCACAAGATTAACTTTTAGTTTGATTTTGGTCTTTTAATGTAAATATTTTAGCATATTATTTTATTTTTTTAATTACAAAAGCTGATTCGGTATCTACTCGGGTCAGCTTTTGTGTTTTTTAGAGTTTGGGATTAATAATGTAAATATTTATTAAAGTTAAATAACTTTGCAAATATATTTAATTAATAAAATTAAGTATATTTATACATTGTATCTGTTTGAGTGCTATAATTTAATCCGGATATCATGAGTTTTTATTTTCTTAAAAGGTATAGAGAGTTGGGATATAAGTTTACTGCCGGTTTTTATTTTTTCTGGTTAGTTCTGGAAGTATTTAATTTTTCGGGAAATTCTATTAGTGCACAAAATATTTGGTTGGGTTATGAGAATTTGTTTACTAGCGTCCGAAATTATTCAGTTTATAAAACTAATAAACAGATCGATATTGATGGAAAGCCTAATGAATACAGTTGGGAAAATTGCCCTTGGAGTGATATCTTTACTGATATACAAGGAACTTCTTATCTGCAACCATATTTTTCGACTCGTTTTAAAATGTTGTGGGATTCTTCGTTTCTTTATATTTATGCAGAACTAGAGGAGCCTCAGATATGGAGTTATTATAACCAACATGATATGATAGTTTATCATGAACCTGATTTTGAAATTTTTTTAAATAATACGAATGATTCACGAAATTATTTTGAAATTGAGGTCAATGCAATAAATACAATATTTGATTTGTTTATGACACAGCCATACAGAGATGGCGGAATACCGCTTATTACCTGGGATGTTAAAGAATTAGACAGTAGAGTGGTAGTAAAGGGTACAATAAATAATCCCTCTGATATTGATACTAGCTGGAGCATTGAAATGAAAATCCCTTTTGCATCTTTACAGGTTGGGCTTCAAAATCCATGTCCGCATCCCGGAACTATTTGGAAGATGAATTTTTCCAGAGTAGAGTGGGATACTGAAATAGAATCGGGGAAATATTTTGTAAAAAAGGATAAAAATACCGGAAGAAAATTACCGGAACATAATTGGGTTTGGAGTCCACAAGGTATTATTGATATGCATTATCCGGAACGATGGGGAAATATCTGTTTTTCAGGAGAAGAAGCAAATAATGCTAAATTGGGGAATAATGAAAATTTTTCTATACCAATCATTAATAATTTGATTTGGCTAATTTATTATAAACAGAGGGATTTTATGAGAAAAAATAATAGATATGCAAGAAATATTAAGGAGTTGAAGTTACCTAAGGTGTTTGATCAGAATGATATGTGTTTTGTTTTGTCGATAGAAGGTACTTCAAATCAATATATAGCCAAAGTAGTGGATTCCGTTCATAACAGATTAGTTTCAATTACCGAGAAAGGCTGGCTTTTCCAGAATTGACATAGTGATTGTTTTGCATTTGGGGAATGATTATATTTATTTAAAGCTCCATTGTGGGCGAAAATTCAAAGTAGTACTATGGATATTGGTTTCTCTAAAATTATTTAAATATTTTAGACTATGAATAAAAGAAATTTCATAAAATCTGCAGCATTTTCTTTGGCGGGAGCTTCCGCTCTTTTATCTTTAAATCCCGTAATAGCTGCAGGAAATAAAACAAAAGGGTATAAAAAAATAAAACATTGGATTTGGGAAAATCCTGATTTTGAAGAATCAAAAATAAATCAGGAAAAACGTTTTAATAAGTATTATGATTCTGGTATCAGAGGTGTTTTTTTTGAACAAGACAGCGAATCTCATTTTAAAAGTGCTAAAAATGCAGGTTTAGAAACACATCGGTGGATGTGGACTTTAAATAGAGGCGATAAAGAATTGCTAAAAAACCACCCCTCTATGTATGCTGTAAGTCGCGATGGTAAATCGTGTGCGGACAATCCGCCCTATGTAGATTATTACAGGTGGCTGTGCCCTTCTAAACCTGAAACATACCAATATTTGAAATCTCAGGTTGAGGAAATTCTTAAAAATGATTATGTTGATGGAATACATCTTGATTATGTCAGATATTGTGATGTGATTTTGCCAGTTAACTTATGGGATCATTATAATATTACTCAACATCAGGAGCTTCCTCAATATGATTTTTGCTATTGTGAATCGTGCAGAAATCTTTATAAACAAGAATATGGCAAAGATCCATTGGAAATTAAGTACGTAGATCAAAGTCTTTCATGGCGGGCATTTCGCTATCGCATGTTAAACAATATTGTCAATAATTTAGCGGAATTGGTGCATTCTAAATCGAAAAAAATATCTGCTGCAGTATTCCCTACTCCCGAAGTTGCTCGCAGAATTGTGCGACAGGATTGGACGAACTGGAATCTAGATGCTGTATTTCCTATGATTTATAATGGATTTTATTCAGAACCAGTTAAATGGATTGGCGATGCGGTTGAAGAAGGTATTCATTTTCTAAATGGAAAATTTCCAATATATTCAGGGTTGTATTTGGCTGATTTAATGAATGATAATGATTTTGAAATAGCAGTAAAATATGCATTAGATAATGGAGCTTCTGGGGTTTCTGTTTTTGGAAAGCCTTCAGATTCACAACTTGATATTTTAAAAAAATCTTATTCGTTATTCAATAAATAAAGTTTGGTTTTAAAATAAACCGTATTAATAAATAAATGCCAGATTATTAATATATTTCGTGTGGAAAAAAGTTTTTATTTGAACCTGTTTTTTAATTTTTCAACTTTTATCCTGATTGCATTATATGCCATTTCCGGATTATCAATATCTTTCACAGCATCTTCCATTGGGCATGGACCGGTGCCGTTTCTGTTTATAATGGCAGGAGTTAAGGTTTTATAAGAGAATGTTAGGTTGTGTTTTAGAAGTATTTTTACGGCTTCTTCACTCATTACTGTAGCATAAACATTTGTAACCCCGGCATAAACAAAAAGTAATGCCGCTGCTTTGCCAACAATTTTGTCAGATGCAGAGAATCCATTTAAATCAGTTTTATCATTCAGAAAAGTAAGTAAGGGGGAAATACCCGCTAAAATGCTAGTGTGTATTTTTTCACCTTTGCAAAGAACACAAGTGTATTTCCCACTTTCAAAAATTTCTTTAGTTTTATCAATATCAGTCATTATTTGTTTGCTGTGTTTTTAAGCCAGAAAATTAATAGAGGCAGTAAACTCCATTGTAAAATTATGCCAGGAAGTCCTGATAATATAACACTCCAGCTTTGGGTAATATTCATATTGCTGCCAAAAGCATAAACAGCAATGGCAATGGCTAAAAACCGGGCAACACGACCAGAAATCTGAACCATAAGTATTTTAACAAATAAATTCATGTCCACAGAACTTAACCAGCCTGCTACCAAACCATAAACTGTTAATTCAGTAACCATAAAAGGAAGCATTGCCTGAAAAGGCATCCCCGTTAGGGTATAACTCAATAAAGGACTTATGGCACCGGCAAAAGCGCCAACCATGGGC
>WSSedL1CaDRAFT_10001737_pt1 | contig 12127 bp, 8 predicted proteins | sample WetSurSL1Cattail_FD_9464 | JGI IMG/M metagenome (IMG submission 9464)
CGGAAGCAGATGATGTCCAGCACCACATCTTTGCGGAATTCCATGCGGTAGTCCAGCGCCCACTGCATGGCCATGACCACGGCTTCGGGGTCGTCACCGTTGACGTGCATGACCGGGGCTTCGATGCCCTTGACGATGTCGGTGCAGTACAGCGTGGAGCGGTAGTCACGCGGGTCGGAGGTGGTGAAACCGATCTGGTTGTTGATGATGATGTGCACCGTGCCTGCCGTGGTGTAGCCACGGGTTTGTGCCAGCGCCAGGGTTTCCTGGTTGACACCTTGGCCAGCAAAGGCCGCATCACCGTGCACCAGCACTGGCAACACCTGGCGGCCGGTCGGGTCAGCACGGCGGTCCATGCGGGCGCGTACCGAACCTTCGACCACCGGGTTGACAATTTCCAGGTGGGATGGATTGAAGGCCAAACTCAAGTGCACCGGGCCACCGATGGTGGTGACATCGGAGCTGAAACCCTGGTGGTATTTCACATCACCGGCGGTTAACTCCTCTGGGGCGGTGTGGTCAAACTCGGCAAACAGGCCACCAGGCATCTTGCCCAAGGTGTTCACCAGCACGTTCAGACGGCCACGGTGCGCCATACCAATCACAATTTCCTGCACGCCTCGGGCGCCAGCCTGTTGGATCAGTTCGTCCATGGCTGCAATGAAGCTCTCACCACCTTCAAGCGAGAAGCGCTTCTGGCCAACATACTTGGTGTGTAGAAACCGCTCCAGGCCTTCAGCGGCGGTTAGGCGGTCCAGAATGTGCTTTTTCTTCTCGGCGTCAAACTGGGGTTTGCTGCGGACACTCTCCAACCTTTGCTGCCACCAGCGCTTTTGCGTCTGGTCAGTGACGTACATGTATTCAGCGCCAATCGTTCCGCAATAGGTCTCACGCAAAGCATTCAGAAGATCACGCAATGTCATGACCTCTTTGCCAAAAAAGGTATTGCTGGTGTTAAAGACCGTTTCATGGTCGGCATCGGTAAAACCGTAAAACGCCGGATCCAGATCGGGAATATGTTCGCGTTCGGTGCGTTTGAGCGGATCGAGATCGGCCCAGCGCGCACCCACATTGCGGTAGGCCGCAATCAGTTGCTGAACGGCGACCCGTTTGCGGCCCATGTCGGAGTCTGCTCCGGTGGCAACCACCACCCGGCTGCCACCTTGTTTGGCGCGTTCGGCAAAGGCGTTGATGACAGGCTGGTGCGGCACGTCGCGGGCGTTGCTGCCGTCTACCGCAGGCACATGCTGCAGGGCGTCAAAATAATCGCGCCAGGTATCGGGAACACTGCCGGGGTTGGCAAGGTAGTTTTCGTACATCTCTTCGACGTACGGAGCATTCCCACCAAAAAGGTAGGTATTGGCCTGGTAGGCTTGGTAAACCGAGTTGGTTTCACTCATATTCGCTGACTTTCACTCCCCTTCAGGGAGCTTTAGCTGGTTAAAGCTGGGTTAGTTAACCTTCCGCGTCACGGCTTGACCGTTTGGCGGATGCGACAGTGGCGTTGGAAGGGCCTGCAATCAGAGCGGAATTGTGCCACTGAAAGGAGGCACAACACACAAGACTTTTGATTTACTTCAATTTAGGCAGAAACCAGATCCTTGATTTGCTGCAGGGCTGCGGGGTCATCCATGGTGGTCAGGTCGCCCGGGTCACGGCCTTCACACACCGCTGCAATGGCACGGCGCAGGCACTTGCCACTGCGGGTTTTGGGCAACACGGTGACAAAACGTACCCGTGCCGGGCGCGCCACGGCACCCAGGTCCCGATCCACCAGTTTGAAAACCTCAGCCTCCAGCGCAAGTGCGCTGGCCTCGTCGGTGATCAAGCTGGCATTTTTCACCACAGCAAAGGCCATCGCCACTTGCCCCTTGAGCTGGTCCGCAACCCCCACCACCGCCACCTCGGCAATATTTGGGTGGGCAGCAATGCTCTCTTCAATTTCGCGGGTACCCAGGCGGTGACCCGCCACATTGATCACATCGTCGGTGCGCCCCAGAATGAAGTAATACCCATCGGCGTCGCGGATACCCCAGTCAAAGGTGCTGTAGACCAAACGGCCCGGCACACTCTTCCAATAGGTTTCAACAAAGCGGGCGTCATCGCGCCACACGGTTTGCATACAACCCGGCGGTAACGGGCCTTCCACCGCGACCACACCCTTCTGGTTGGGTGCTGTCAACTCTTCACCGGTCTGGTCGTCCAGCAACTTGACGTCGTACCCGTACACCGCCTTGCCGGGTGAGCCAAACTTGGTGGCGGCTATTTCCACACCGTTGCACAGCGACAGGATCGGCCAGCCAGTTTCGGTCTGCCAGTAGTTGTCGATGATGGGTTTGCCCAGGCCAGTGCTGATCCACTGCGCAGTGGGTTCGTCCAGTGGCTCTCCCGCCAGGAACAAGGCCCGCAAGGAGGACAGGTCGTATTTTGTCAACAGTGCCGGGTCTTGTTTCTTGAGTACGCGCACGGCGGTCGGCGCGCTGAACATCACGGTGACCTTGTATTTCTCGACCAGACTCCACCAGATGCCACCGTCCGGGCGGGTTGGCAGGCCTTCGTACATGATGGTGGCCATGCCAGCGATCAGCGGGCCATAAATGATGTAGCTGTGGCCCACCACCCAGCCGATGTCGCTGGTCGAAAAATAGGTTTCACCCGCATTGCCGGCGTAGATGTGCTTCATGCTGGCAGCCAAGGCCACGCAGTAACCACCGGTGTCGCGCTGCACCCCTTTGGGTTTACCGGTGGTGCCGCTGGTGTAGAGCGTGTAGCTCGGATGGGTGGCGTCGACCCATTCACATTCGACCACCGTGTTCAGGTTCTTTTCGCGCAGCGGCCTCCACAGAAAGTCACGACCTGCGATCAGGTCCATCGCAGCCAAACCACGATCCACGAGCAACACCGCTTCGGGTTTGTACTTGGACAGGCGCAGCGCTTCGTCCAGCAAGGGTTTGTAAGGTACCGGTTTGCCACCGCGCGAACCGGCATCCGCGCTGACCACCACTTTGGGTTCTGCATCTTCAATACGTGATGCCAACGAACCCGAGGCAAAACCACCAAACACCACCGAGTGAATGGCGCCAATGCGGGTGCAGGCCAGCATGGCAAACGCGGCCTCAGGGATCATCGGCATGTAGATCAGCACTCGGTCGCCTTTTTGCACACCCAGTTCTTTCAGAACCGCCGCCATGCGTTGCACTTCAAAGTGCAACTCTTTGAACGAAAAGACGATTTCCTGGTTGGTCTCGGTCGAGACAAAAATCAGCGCCGCTTGATCGGGGCGGGTAGCCAGATGTCGATCCACCGTGTTGTGGCACAGGTTGGTGGTGCCACCCACGAACCATTTGGCAAATGGCGGCTTGCTGTAGTCACAGATTTGTTGTGGAGGCACCTTCCAGTCCACCAAAAGCGCTTGTTCTCCCCAAAAACCGTCGCGGTCAGTCAGAGAACGCTGATGAAATTCGGCGTAGGTGCTCATGGTTTGTCTCCGGTGGTGTTGTTTGTTTAATTGAATTCATAATTATGTTTAATCAACTTGCAGCATGCTGACTGCAAACACCCGACTAACACGCCAGAGACAACCTATCTATTTCACAAATAAATAGCAGACAGCCCAATCAATATAAGGGCTAGAAGCTTATTTGATCAATGCTTGAACCGCTTTGAATTGTGGGTGTTCGGCAGATCGCAACCACTCGAACGCGACCATTTCAGTGGTAACCAACTCAGCACCCGCGCCGGCCAACCGGTCAAAGGCCGCATCGCGGTTGCGCTCGGTGCGTGAACTACAGGCATCGGTCACCACCCAGACTTCAAACTCGTCTTCCAGCAAATGCAACGCGGTTTGCAGCAGGCACACATGGGCCTCACACCCAGCAATCACGATGGTGCTGCGTTCGGTGGGTGTGTTCGAGGGTTTTTGCAGATGTTTGGGCAAGCTGCGGGCATTGCCTGCGGGTAGTTTGACGGGTGGGCGCAACCACTCGCCCAAGCCTTCTTCAACACCGCTGAACTGCATCTTGGCCAACGTGCGCTGACACAATGCCTTGATTTCCGGGGCGTTTTCGCCCAACTTAGACGGATTCTGTTCAGTTCCCCACACAGGAATCTGCAGCAATTGAGCCGCTTGCGCCAACCGGAGCGCGTTAGCCAGCACCAACGGCGCATCAACAATAGCGGGCATCAGTCGTGCCTGGTAATCCACCAGCACGAGTTGGGACATTTCAGCTTCAAGCAACATGGTGGTCTTTCAACAATCGACGACGGCAGCATTAGACCGCAGGATTCACGCGCTACGCGACTACATACAACTGTCAGCCGCCAGAATATTTGTCAAAGTGATGGCAGGAGAAACAAACCATGAACCTAAAATCCTTTTATATTCATACGGTTAAATCGATTTCCGACAATCAACTTTAATTGAAATTGAATTGACACAAATGCAGTTTTGCAAGTAAGCTACGGCCCATGCGTTTTTTTGCCCTCGTATCAAGCCTGCTGATCTCCAGCGCCGTCCATGCTGCACCAGCTGATTCTCCCGACGATATCGGCAAATTTCTGGCTGACAAAGCCGTTTTGCAACACCTCCAGGAAGCCGGACAGACGGTGTCCACCAAAGCATCGGCGCTGGTCGTTAATGCGCTGAGTTTCCTGGGTGTTCCCTACCGTCGCGGCGGCACATCTGCCGATACAGGCTTTGACTGCAGCGGGTTTGTGAGGACGGTGTACGAAGATGCTGTGGGTTTGGTACTGCCACGTGTTGCAGCACAACAAGCTGCTCATACTGAAAAAGTGGCACGCACTGATCTCAAACCAGGTGATTTGGTGTTCTTCAACACCATGCGTCGCACCTTCAGCCATGTCGGCATTTATATTGGGGACGGCAAGTTTGTTCATTCCCCCAAGCCTGGTGCGGAAGTGCGTATTGAGAATCTGAGCATGGCCTACTGGAAGCGTCGCTTTACCGGTGCGCGTCGCGTCTTGACTGGCGCAGAAGACACGCCAGAAACACCTGCGGCGACAGCTGTCGAACCTGTATTGCGCTGAGAGCGTAGCGCCCCATTTCTTTTGTTTGCGCTGAGAGCGTAGCGCCCCATTTCTTTTGTTGTTGTCGCTCCTGACCCGTCAGGCAGCCTGTGGCGCGTAAATCTGTCTGATATAGAAAAATAATATTTACAAGGGCAATTAGCTATTTCTCTTATAACATTCATCACATCCCTCAAGACCGAGCCAATGCGTCTACCGGGTCCAGACGTGCCGCGTTGCGTGCTGGCAGGAAACCAAACACCACGCCAATCAGGGTTGAGACACACACCGCACCGGCAATGGCCGTGCCAGAAATCACCACACTGAAGTCGCTGACAAAATGGTCAAACACCAGACCACCCAGCACTGCCAGCGCGACCCCCAGGCCACCACCAATCAGGCAGACCAACACCGCTTCAATCAGGAACTGACGCAGAATGTCGCTTTGGCGGGCGCCGACCGCCATGCGTACACCAATCTCGCTGGTGCGCTCGGTGACCGACACCAGCATGATGTTCATCACCCCGATGCCACCGACCAGCAGCGAAATCAGCGCAATCGAAGAGATCAGCAAGGTGATGGTCTGGGTGGTCTGCTCGATGGTCTTGCGGATGCTGTCGGTGTTCATCAGGAAGAAATCGGTCTTGCCATGGCGCTGTGTCAGTAGTTTGGAGATACCCTGCTCGGCCGCCGCATTCGGCACCGCATCACTGACCCGTACCGTGATGCCACGCAGGTAGTCTTGCCCCGTCAGGCGGCTCATGGCGGTTGTATAGGGCAACCAGATGTTGATCGCGTCGTCGTTGCCAAAGGCACTGGCCTTCTTGGCCGTGACGCCAACAATGCGCACAGGCACTGATCCCAGCAGAATCACCTCACCCAGTGGGTTGCCACCATTGGGGAACAGCGTTTTGAGCGCATTGTCATCAATCACCGCCTCTTGCGCTTGAAGCTGTTCGGCTTCGGCGTCAAACCCCTGGCCTTTCGCAAAACTGTAGCCGCGTACCCGGAAATACTGTGCACCCACACCAGTAATAGTGGCGCTGACGTCAATGTTGCGGTAACGCAAGCCAGCACTTACACCCACTGAAGGGGTGACGCTGTCAACATAGTCCAGTTGAGCGAGCGCCGTGGCGTCGCCTGCCCGCAGGGTACGGACGGCGCCGGAACGCCGATCACCAAAACCACCGCCGGGCATCACATCAATGGTGTTCGTGCCCATGGCGCTGATATCGGCCAGTACTTTCTGGCGCGAGCCTTCGCCCAGCCCCACCACCGAAACCACCGACGCAATCCCAATGATGATGCCCAGCATGGTCAAAAGGGTGCGTAACCGGTGTCCGGCCATGGCCCGCAGCGCCATGCGCGTGGCCTCGGCCACCCTGCCCCAGACGGCGCGCCAGGCGCTGTCATTGTGCGGCACACTTTCGCGCTGCAGTACTATGGGTGGCTTCGCGTTGGTTTGACGGCGGTCTGCAACGATCTCGCCATCACTGATTTCGATCACCCGCTGCGCATGCGCCGCCACCTGAGCAGCGTGGGTCACCAGGATGATGGTGTGACCGTCGGCGTGGAGTTCTTCCAGGATCTTCATCACTTCTCGGCCACTGGCTTGGTCGAGGGCTCCAGTGGGTTCGTCAGCCAAGATCACGTCACCGCCATTCATCAGTGCACGTGCGATAGACACGCGCTGCTGCTGACCACCTGAAAGTTGGCCCGGCCGGTGGTGCAGCCGATCGGCCAGCCCCAAGCGGGCCAACAGGTACTCGGCCCGTGCATGACGCTGCGCCGCCAGCGTGCCGGAGTAAATTGCGGGGATCTCAACATTGCCAACCGCGTTGATGTCACCCAGCAACTGGTAACGCTGGAAGATAAAACCAAAATGCTCGCGCCGCAGCCGTGCCAGTTCGTCGGGATCCATAGCCCCGGTTTCCTGGCCGGCCACCTGGTAGCTGCCCCGGGTGGGCCGATCCAGGCAACCCAGGATGTTCATCAGGGTGGACTTGCCCGAGCCAGAGGGCCCCATGATGGCCACCATTTCACCGGCTTCGATGCTCAGGCTGACATCACGTAGTGCCGCAACAACGCCGTCACCAGCCGGAAACTCGCGGGTCAGGCCGCGGACCTCAAGAAGTGCGGCCATGGTCAGAACATCGGTGGGCCGCCGCGCTGGCCACTGCTGGTTTCACCCACCTTGGCTTCACTGGTTACCACCTTGTCACCCGCTTGCAAACCTTCCAGCACCTGGGCACGCACACGGTTGTTCAAACCAATCCGTACGGTTTTGTCAACAATGTGCTCACCCGACATCACCTGAACGCGGTAGCCGCCCTTGGCATCTCGCGGACCCAAGGCCGTGGCTGGCATGGTCAGCGTGTCCTTGGCTTGTGCCAGCACGATGGTGGTTTGGGCCGTCATGTTGATGCGTAGCTTTCGATCTGAATTGGGTACGTCGAAGATGCCGTTGTAGTAGATCGCGCTGGTTGTGCTGCTGCTTGAGGATGTGGAGCTGCTACTGCTGGTGGTCGTTGTTGTTGTTGTTGTGTCAGCCAACGTGGTGTCTCCCGGCTCGATGGCGCGCAGTTTGGCCTCAATCCGATGATCTGGCTCACCCAGCAGCGCAAAATAGACCGGCATACCGGGTTTGACACGGGGCACATCCGCCTCGGAAATCTTGGCCTTGATGGTCATGGTGTCGAGCTTGGCCAGTTTGACAATGGTGGGGGCTGACTGACTGGCGTTCACCGTCTGACCCTGCTCGGTCACAATCGCCACCACGGTGCCATCCATCGGCGCCAGCACGCGGGCATAACTGAGGTTGACCTGGGCACTGTCCACGCTGATGCTTGCCTGCGCGACCAAGGCCCGTTGCGAGGCCACATCAGCACGGGCGGTGTCCAGCGTGGCCACCGCCGATTCCAGATCGGTACGGGCGCCAGCCTCGGCGGCATTGAGCTCACGTTGGCGTTGTGCGGTGAGTTCAGCCTGTTGCAGGGTGGCCTGTTTGGAGACCAATAGCGCCTCGGCACTCTGGAGCGCAGCCTGCGCATCACGCAAGGTGTTTTGCTGGGTCAAGGCATCAATTTCGGCGATCAGCTGGCCTTGCTTGACCTGATCTCCCAAGGCGACATGCAGACGCTTGACCTCACCGGAGGCACGTGCACCCACGCTGACCAGTTTGTAGGCATTGATGGTGCCGGTGGCCAGCACCGCGTCCTCAATATCGCCTTTTTCAACCGTGGCCGTGGTGACCTGAGGAGGTATCGGCGCCTTGAAAAAAACACTGTGCACAATCAGAACCATCACCATCAGGACAACAACCACGATGGCCAGGCGCCCTGGTTTTAACCAATTTTTCATCTGAATGTCAGCTTTCTTCATTGTTGTTTTTCCAACCGCCACCCAACACCTTGTAAAGGGTGATGCGGTTGCTTTGCTCAGCCAGGAGCAGTGAAATCATCGACTGCTGGGCGGAATAAAGTGAACGTTGCGCGTCCAACACGTCCAGCATTGTGGTGCTGCCAGCGCTGTATTTCGCCTGAGCCAGCTGCAATTGGCGGGTGGTCGAGACGTTGAGCGCCTGCTGGGCGGCCAGACGTTCCGACAAGGTCGCCCGCACCGCCAGCGCATCAGCCACCTCACCAAAAGCCGTTTGCACTGTTTTGTCATAGGTGGCCAAGGCGATGTCACGACTCACTTCGGCCGAGCGCAAGCTGGCGCGGGTGGCGCCACCATCAAAAATCGGCAACGAGATGGACGGGCCGTAGCTCCACACGCCGCTGCCGCCCTTGAACAGATCAGACAAGGCGCTGCTGCTGCGGCCGGCACTGGCAGTCAACGAGATGGTCGGAAACAGCGCGGCGCGCGCGGCACCAATGTCGGCATGGCTGGCGATCAGTGAATGTTCTGCGGCCAACACATCCGGTCGCTGCAATAACACGCTGGAGGGCACGCCCGCAGGCAGCTCCACCAAGGCGCTGACCGTACCCTGGGCGTCGTCAGCCGTGGGTTGCAGATCCTGCGGCAAAGCAGTACCCAGCAACAGTTCCAGCGCATTGCGATCCTGCGCAACGGTGGCCGGGTAGGCCGCCGCATCCACACGCGCCGACTCCATCGCAGTCTGCGCCTGAGCCAGAGCCAAACCGGTGATGGCACCCAACACATATTGGCGATGAGTCAGCTCCAAGGTGCGTTGGCGGCTTTCCAGAGTTTGCTGGGCCAGACGCTGGCGCTCCAGGTCAGCGGCCAGCGTTAACCAGGCATTGGCCACTTCGGCTACCAGGCTGATCTGGGTACTGCGACGTGTCTCGACGGTGGCAAACAGACTCTGTTGGGCCGATTCGCTAAGATTTTTGACCCGACCAAACAAATCAATTTCGAAACTGGAAAGTGCCAGTTGCAGGTTTTTGGAGCTGGACGACTGCGTTTTGGTTGCATCGGCGCTAGCGGTCACCGTCGGTAATCGCCCAGCGTCGGTCACCTGGAAGGCGGCCCGGGCCTTGTCCACCTTCAGTGCGGCCACACGCAGATCACGGTTGTTGGCCAAGGCCAAGGCCACCGTGCCACGCAGGCGCTCATTGCTGAAAAACGCGCGCCAATCCAGCGCAGACGCATCGCTGCTGGCAGACGGTTCAGCATGTGGGACGGCTGCCTCTGGCCGGGTATAGCCGGGTGCCAGGTTGGCGCAACCCGTCAATGCCATCAGGCTAACGGCACTCAGCAGGCCCAGCACGGTCTGTCGACAGTCAAGTGGAGGTGAAATCACGCCAATGCGGGTACAGGAAAACAGTGTGCAAAGTCTCATACGGCAATGTTGCCTCACCTGTGTAAAGTGATGGTATCGCGGGTGTTGCTCGATGGTAAGTATTTGGTAGCAAGGCCCGGCTGGCAATTGGCCACAACAACCAGCACACATGCCTTGATCATCACAGCCACAGCCGGGTGTGCTGCAGGTTTGTGTCGATACGCTGACAACCGTCTCAGGGTGGGCATCAATAGCTATGTTTTATATAGCTATTAGTGCTTTATTTGATTGGGCTAGAGGGGCTTTTCTTTTGCAACCTCAGGAAATTCAATACACCTTGACCCGCCTTGACACCACTGGCCAGGCAGGCCGTGAGGAGATAACCACCGGTGGGCGCTTCCCAGTCCAGCATTTCGCCAGCGCAAAACACGCCGGGCAGAGCTTCGAGCATCAGCATGTCATTGGCAGCCTCAAACAACACACCTCCGGCGGTGCTGATAGCCTCGTCCAGTGGTCTGGTCGCCTGCAGCGTGATTGGCAAAGCCTTGATCGTTTGCGCCAATTGCACCGGATCGTGCATCTGCTCTTTGGACAGGGTTTCGTGCAGGATCGCCGCTTTGATGCCCTCAATATGCAGTCGGCTCTTGAGGTGGCTGGAGAGAGAACGCGTACCCCGCGGGTAAGCTGCCTGCGCCAACACCCAGTCAGGTGAACGATCCGGCAACAAATCTAGGTGAAAAGTCGCTTGCCCGCTGGCAATGATCTCGTCGCGCAACAGATGTGAGGCGGCGTAGATCAGGCTACCCTCCACCCCGGTGGCCGTAGCCACAAACTCGCCCCGGCGCTGGAACTGGACACCTTGTGAAGTGGTCAGCGAGATCGCCACCGACTTGAACGGCTGCCCTGCAAAATGGCTGACAAAGTACTCGCTCCACCCCCCTCGCACGTCAAAGCCACAATTGGCAGGCAACAGCGGAGCCACTGCCACACCACGGTCACGCAGCCAGGGTACCCAGGCACCGTTGGAGCCGAGCCGCGCCCAGCTGCCGCCGCCCAGCGCCAGCACTACCGCATCGGCCTGCACTCGTACCGGTCCTTGGGGTGTCTCAAAATTCAAGCGGGTCAAGGCATCGTCACCTGTGTGCCAACCGGTCCAGCGGTGCCGCATTAAAAACTGCACCGCAGGCCCGCTCTCAGGATGACGCAGGCGGCGCAGCCAGGCGCGCAGCAGGGGTGCGGCCTTCATGTCGACCGGAAAAACCCGGCCAGAGCTGCCAATATAGGTCTCAATCCCAAGTGAACCCGCCCAACTGCGCACGTCAGCAGCATCAAAGGTCTCAAAAATGGCCTCAATCTGCTTGCGGCGCTGTCCATAACGTGAGGCAAAAATGTCCGCTGGTTCAGAGTGGGTCAGGTTCAACCCTCCTTTGCCCGCCAGCAGAAATTTGCGCCCCACACTAGGCATCGCGTCGTACAGGGAAACCGCCACGCCAGCTCGTAATAGCACCTCGGCGGCCATCAGGCCAGCAGGGCCGGCGCCAATCACACACACATTTTTCATAGAGTCGTCAGCTTTCTTTTGTTTGCCTACGCGCAGCATGGCTGCACCGGGCGTTGCAGGTGGGCCAGGGATATTTCTGTCACAATTTCACTATTAATTTTTTTTAAAAACCTGTAACAGGAATAAACATGGCCAGTGAATTGATCAAACATGTGTCCGATGCCTCTTTCGAGACGGATGTCATCCAATCTGATGTGCCGGTGCTGGTGGATTACTGGGCCGAGTGGTGCGGTCCCTGCAAAATGATTGCACCGATTCTGGACGAAGTATCGACGGCTTATGAAGGCAAATTGCAGATCACCAAAATGAATGTCGATGACAACCGCGACATCCCGGCCAAGTTTGGCATTCGCGGCATTCCAACCCTGATGTTGTTCAAAAACGGCCAGCTGGCAGCCACCAAAGTTGGCGCCTTGAGCAAAGCACAACTGACCGCTTTTATCGACCAGCAACTCGCCTAATCCACGTCAACAGCGGGCCGCGCTGCGCCCGCGTTCTCTGCAGCGCAAAACTCAGCGTTTTTTCCTGTCATAATTCGCATACTCGTCAGCCTTCAGAGTGGGTTGGTCAGAGTTCCCGACAGAGGCTTATGCGACTTCTCACAACAAGTCCGGCCACCAACTCCTCCCCCTCTTTTGCTTTTCACATTGATTGCGTCAATCCATGCATTTAAACGAACTCAAGGCACTGCACGTGTCAGAAGTCCTCAAGCAAGCTGAAGATCTTGAGATTGAAAACACCGGGCGCATGCGCAAACAGGAGCTGATGTTTGCCATCATCAAGAAACGCGCCCGCGC
>WSSedL1CaDRAFT_10001738_pt1 | contig 12123 bp, 12 predicted proteins | sample WetSurSL1Cattail_FD_9464 | JGI IMG/M metagenome (IMG submission 9464)
GTTAATCCTACAAGCAGCGCGCCTACAAGCCCTGGACCCGCCGTTGCGGCTATTACGTCTATTTCATCTAACCTTAATTCCGATTTTTTTAACGCGTCTTTTAACAGCGGTATAACCATTTGCAAATGAGCTCTGCTTGAAAGCTCAGGAACTACGCCGCCGTACTTTGTATGAAATTCCTGTGATGAAACAAGATTTGCGGTTAACTTATCATTTGATATTATTGCAACGGAAGTTTCATCGCACGAGCTTTCTATACCTAATATGTTCATTTTCTATTCTTTGCCAAAATATTCTTAAATATGTATCCTGCAACTTCAGGATTCTCTTTTAATCTCCTCACCGAGTACTGATACCAGTGAGAACCAAATGGTATATATATTCTTATTTTATACCCTTCGGATTTTATTTCATCTCTTAAATCTTCTCTTACGCCTAACAACATCTGAAACTCTGACTTATCATTCTGTACATTCATATTGCGAAGCATGGCTTTAGCCTCATACAACAAATAGTCGTCATGCGTCGCTATTCCAACATAGTTCCCTGCGCCAAGTATAGATTCAAGAATTTTAAGATAATTGTCTCTTATCTCTTTTTTATCTTTATAAGCTATTGATTCCGGTTCAATATAAATTCCTTTACATAACCGGTAATTAACGCCAATTTTATTCAATTCAGTCACATCGTCATACGTTCTGTGCAAATACGCCTGAACTACTACGCCGACGTTATCATATTTCTCTTTCACTTTTTTTAAGAGGTCGAACGTCTTTGTAGTATAAGGAGAGTCCTCCATATCAATCCGCACAAAGCAGTTAATCTCTTTTGCTTTCTCAGTAATTTCCAGAACCTGTTCCAGGCAAAATTCTTCGTCAATACCAAGCCCCAACTGAGTAGGCTTAATAGACAAATTTGAATCAATTCTAAATCTTGTAGCGGCTTCCAAAACCTGAATACAATCATTTTTTGCGGCGACGGCTTCTTCTTTATTCGTAACTGCTTCGCCAAGAACGTCTATAGTAGCGCAAATCCCAATTTTATTTAATTCTCTTGCTGCGTCAACGGCGTCTACTAGTTCGTCGCCTGCTATATATCTGTTTGCAAATAATCTAACAGTAGACTTTGGCATTAGTTGAACTCCCCCAACTATCATCCTATTAAAAAATGACGCCATAACCGCTCCATTTACAATTTTTATAGTTTAGTTTTGAAAACAACCGATACAAAATTAAAAAACTATTCGCTTAACTGCGAAATATTTTTCCTGTCTCATAAGCGCCAAACTTTTTAACCGATACTGCAATTTCCTCTAAATGATTTATTGCATTCTTAATTTTCTGCTCCGAAAGATCGGCATATAAGTCAACGTAAAAAACATATTGAAATGGTTTTTGCGGTATAGGACGCGATTCTATCTTGGCAAGGTTTATATCTCTTAATGCAAATATGCTCAACGCCTTAAATAACGAACCGGGAACATTTTGCAGCTCAAAACAAATAGAAGATTTTGGACTTGCGATTTTTTGTTTATTGCTTTTTTTACTTATTACAAGAAAACGAGTATAATTTTCTTTATTGTTCTGAATATTAGCTTTTAAGATTTTTAACCCGTATATAGCAGCCGCATTTTTGCTTGCTACTATGGCTACCGGCTCCCCTTTTTCAGGGCCGGAAATTATTGCTGAACCCGCCGTATCATAAGCGGGATGAATCTTTGCATTTTTCAGAGTTTTTAAAAATTCTGACGACTGGCCAAGAGCCTGCGGATGCGAATATACTTTTTTTATTTCGTCAAGCTTGTATTTTTTTTCGGCAAGAAGATAATGGTTTACCTGCAAATTAAGCTCGCCAGTTATAAAAAGATCATATTTCGAAAGATAATCGTAAGTCTCAAAAATGCTTCCAAACGACGAATTTTCTACAGGCACTACGCCAAAATCAGCTTTGCCCGTCTTAACTTTATTAAAAACTAAGTCGATAGAAAATGAAGGGGAAAGTTTTACTTTATCGCCAAAATATTTTAGAGAAGCTATTTCGCTATAAGCGCCATGTTCTCCCTGAAATGCTATTATACTCACTTTGTCCTCAGAATTCCATTTAATAAATTTATTAAAAGGTCGGCTTTAGTTTTAAGCTCTTCAACCGAACCGTTATTTTCAAAAACAAAATCAGCTACCCCGGCTTTTTCTTCGTCTGGTATCTGATTTTCCTGCCTCCGCTCTACTTCTTCGGCGGAAACATTATCTCTTTTCTGTACTCTTTCTTTTTTTATTTTGTTATCAGCCTTAATCAAAACGACGTAATCGAACATTTCTTCCATCTCAGCCTCATATATTAACGCGGCTTCTACAAATACTAAATCGTTTTTTTTATGCTCTTCAGATACTAGCTTTTCAACCGCCCGGCTAACTGCCGGGTGAACAATTGAATTTATAAGCTGTGTGTTTTCAGGATCAGAAAAGACTACATTTGCAAGGAACTTTTTATTTAGTTCTCCTTCCTTGTAGGACTCCGCTCCAAAAGCGTCTATAACTTTTTTCTTAACCAAAGCGTCGCTCTGAAGGATGTTTTTCGCAAGGTCGTCGGCATAAATAACGGGTATTTTTTTTTCGGCAATATAATTGCAGAAAGACGATTTCCCTGAACCTATTCCGCCGGTAACCCCTACGCGCAGTTTTTTCATAATCAGTTTCTCTTAAATGCGTTAATTAGTATAAATGCCAAAGCAAGGTTCCCTCTAATTTATAAAAAAGGAGAAACCTTGCTTTTAATCTCAATGCACGGATTTTACTTATTTAGCGTATCCGATTTTCCTAACTTCTCTTATAACCGTAACTTTAATCTGCCCTGGATAATCAAGCTCGTCTTCTATCTTATGAGCTATATCATGGGCAAGTTTTTCCGCTACTGTGTCGTTAATCTTATCCTGTTCTACCATAACTCTTATTTCTCTGCCGGCCTGAATAGCGTAAGTTTTAGCCACGCCTTCAAACGATTTTGCAAGAGCTTCAAGAGTTTCAAGCCTTTTTACATAACCTTCAAGAGGCTCTCTTCTTGCGCCTGGTCTTGCGCCGCTTATTGCATCGGCTGCCTGAACAAGAGCCGCAATAGGATGTTCCATTTCAATATCTTCATGGTGACTACCAACTGCGTTTACTACAATAGGATTTTCTTTATACTTCTTGGTAATTTCATAACCAATCAGCGCATGCGGACCTTCGACAGTCTTATCCTGCACTTTGCCTATATCATGTAACAAGCCTGCTCTTTTAGCCAGCAATGGATCAAGCCCTAATTCGGCGGCCATAATGCCAGTCAAAAAGGCTACTTCAATACTATGCTGCAACAAGTTTTGTCCGTAGCTTGAGCGGTATCTCATCTTGCCAATTAAACGAAGAAGTTCGTTATGCATTCCGTGTAAGCCAAGTTGAAGAACAGTATTTTCTCCTTCATGAAGCATATCTTCTTCAAGTTCGACTTTAACTTTCTCAACAATTTCTTCTATTCTAGCCGGATGGATTCTTCCGTCTGTAATAAGTCTTTCCAACGAAACCCTTGCAACTTCTCTTCTGAATTGATCGAACGAAGATAAAATAACTGCTTCGGGAGTATCGTCCACAATAACGTCGACGCCGGTAGCGGCTTCAAAAGCGCGTATATTACGCCCTTCTTTACCAATAATGCGTCCTTTCAATTCGTCGTTTTGAATTTGTACGACAGATACTGTAGTTTCTATTGAGTGATCTGCTGCGGTTCTTTGGATAGCCTGAACGATAATTTTCTGAGCTTCTTTTTTAGCTTCGTTTCTGGCTTTTTCATAAATTTCTTTAACGGTGTGAGAAGCTTCTACTTTTGCCTGATTAACTAAATTATCAATAAGCATTTTTTTAGCTTCTTCAGAAGTAAGACCGGATATCTTCTCTAAATTTTTATTCTGTTCAATCTCCTGACGCGCAATTTCTGCCGATTTATTTTCAAGATTCTTCTTAGTTTCGCCTAATTCTTTCTCAAGAATTCGGTTTTCTTTTTCCTTTTTTAGCGAGGCTTCTAATTTCTTTTCAACGTTCTCTTCCCGCACGGAAATTTGTTTTTCGGCATTTTGAACTTTCTGTCTGTTTTTATTAACTTCTCCGTCAAATTCAATCTTCTTTTTATACCATTCGTCTTTAACTTCAAGTAGTTTTTCACGTTTAGTATTCTGGGCTTCCTTTTGAGCATCGGCAATAATCTGTTTGGATCTTTCTTCTGCGGCAGCAATGCTTCGTTTACCGACCTTGGAGTTAAAAACCCACCCTGCATAAGAAAAAAGAACAGCTATTACCAAAATCATAGGAATTAATATATATAATTCCATTAGCGCTTAAGTCCTCCGTATTTTAATTTAAAATTATAATCGTGCTGTCCGGTCTCTGATTTAACAGGATAAGAACCCTATTGAAATCAGTGCGGGAATACGCCCAACGTTTTTCACTTCCTCTGCCGCCCAAGGCGGAAGACCGGTAAACCGGAATTGAGGCCTGCAATAGACGTTGTAAGTCAAACTCCCTGTTTTTAAAGAGTTAGTTCTTTTTTGTTATTAAAGACCGGACGCACGAAAAATACTTAAGATGGGCTCGGCATGGTAATATTGTTTATTAGAAGCTTTATTTTCTTTGCCTTGTCATTGGCCTGGATTAAAAATTCACGATTTTTATTCTTTTCCATAAATAAATCATAAGCGATATTCAGCCCCGCAATTATTGCTATTGTCTGAGCAGGTTGATCTGGTAAATCCTGTTTTGTTTCTTCCATTACATTATTTACATAAGTCGCAAGCTCTTTTGCTACTTCTTCGTCATCAACCAATAGCGAATATTCTTTATCAAATATTTTTATTTTAAGCTTCTTTTTTTCTGACATTTATGCCGTTCCATCTAACAAAATAATTAACCTAAATGCCGGTCGATTTTCTCGACCATTTCTTTAAGTCTTAGTTTAAGAGATTCTCTCTCTTTATTGCTTAGTTTATCTGTAAAATTTGCGCCTAACTCTACGCTGGCCTTTTCTTTTCCTTGTAATTTAATTTGTAAAATTGCGTTGTCTTTATGTAATTCCGCAATTTGTTTTTCAAGTTCTTTATTCTTACTCTGAAGTTCGCTATACGAATTTGAAAGAACTAATAGTTCTGATTCTATCGAACTTAGTTCGCTTAATAATATCTCATATTTTGAAACTTCCGGCAACTTCTATATTCCTCTTAATTCGGCGTTGAATTTCTTTTTTACCGATAAAGTTAGTTCTGTAAATTCCTTATCGACTTCTTCGTCTGTTAAGGTCTTGTTTTCATCATAAAACTCCAACGAATATGCAAGACTTCTCTTTGCAGAACCGAAGGTTTCACTTTCAAACAAGTCGAATAACCTTACGTTTTTCAACAGTTTAGATTTACAACTTAGAATATAATCTTTTATTTCAGAATTTGAAATATTTTTATCAAAAATAAATGCAAAATCTCGCTCTATTTTTGGAAAGCGTAAAAGCTCTTTGAATTTGCTTTTTATATTCAGTAAACTCTTTAGTTTATCTACGTCAAATTCAAAACAGTAAACGTCCTGGTTTATGTCAAATTGTTTAAGCAATTCTTTCTTTATTTTTCCGCCGGAACCCACTGTTTCTTTTCCGCTTTCTTTAGTATAATAATAACTATATATACTATCGCTTTCTTCGTTATATGAATCGCGTAAAGCGCTATTCTGAAATAAGTTGCCTAAAAAGCTATCTACTAAACCTTTAAGATCGTAAAAGTCTATGGCTCTTTCTTTTGAATGCCATTCTTTTTCGGCGTCGCTGCCTGTTATAGCCAATATTAGTTTGGTGCTCTCAGAAAAATCGTCAAATGATTTGATTATATCCGCTTTTTTTATGAACACATTGCCTGTTTCAAATAGCCGAAGATTTTTTTCGCCGACTTTTATATTCTTCGATATAGTCTGTAACATACCTTGAAGTAAAGAAGTTCTCAAATTGGACATATCTGCGCTTTGGTAATTTAACACCTGTATGGATTTGCCCATTAACTCTGCGGCTTTTTCGCTAATCAAGGAATTGTTTAGTATCTCGTAAAAACCTAACGACGTCGCGGTATTCCTAGCCTTCTCAATAAACTCCGATTCGTCAATTTTTGCGTCTAAACTATTTGCAATTCTTTCTACCGCTGGAATATTTTCATATCCGTGTATTCGCGCAATTTCTTCAATTACGTCAATTTCACGCTCAATATCAGGGCGATATGTAGGAATTAATATTTTGAATACGTCCTCTTCTTCGGCAATTATTTTCATACCGAGATTTAGAATGATATTCTTTATTTTTTCTCTTTCAATTTTGTAGCCAAGTATACGGAACGTTCTGCTTTCGCGCAGCCGTACTGTTTTTTCATTTATCTTTTCAGGATAAACGTCAATGCTTCCTTTTAAAATTGTTCCTTCGCCAAGCTCAGCCATTAGCTGTGCGGCGCGTTCTGCTACGTAAAGGGTATTATTAGGATCACAGCCTCTCTCGTAACGATATGAAGCGTCAGTGCTTAGCCCAAGACGTTTAGAAGTCTTTCTGATGCTTGAAGGATTAAAATATGCGCTCTCAATAAGTATGTTTTCTGTCTGTGCGCTAATCTCTGAGTTTTCTCCTCCCATTACTCCGGCTACCGCTACTGGTTTATTGCCGTCGCAAATCATCAGCGATTCAGCTTCTATTACTCTTTCTTTTGAGTCTAATGTTACAAATTTGTTATCGGCGCCTGCTTTACGGACAATTATTTTTTTGCCGCCAACTTTATCCAAATCAAACGCGTGCAGCGGCTGACCTGCTTCATACATAACATAATTAGTAATATCCACTACGTTATTTATTGGTCTTAAACCTATGGCTTTTAATCTTCTCTTCATCCATTCAGGCGATTCTTTAATCTTCACTCCCTTTACTACTTTTGCCGTATAACGGGGGCAATCGACAGCGTCAATAATTTCAATTGCCGCTTCTGTATTAACGTCCTGAGCAGATTCTTTCAGCTCAACCTTAGGTATTTTCAATTCTCTGTTAAATATAGCGGCCAGATCTCTTGCAACTCCAATGTGCGATAACGCGTCGGGTCTGTTAGGCGTAATGCCAATTTCAAGAACAACGTCGTTAAGACCAAAGGCCTCGGCAAACGATTTTCCTATTTCGTAGGAATCGTCTAAAACAATAATTCCGCTGTGGTCGTCGCTAAGGTTCAGCTCAGATTCAGAACAAATCATTCCAAATGATTCAATTCCTCTAAGCTTGGCTTTTTTAATTTGAAAACCGCCATTAGGAACAATAGCTCCCTCTTTAGCAAAGACTACTCTTTGCCCAGCGGCAACGTTTGGCGCGCCGCAAACTACCTGATAATCTACTTTGCCGTCTGTTAGCTTACATAACGAAAGTTTATCGGCGTTAGGATGTTTATCTTTTTCTTTAACATAAGCTATTATAAATTTATCGTATAGCTTTGCCTGATCTTCATAATCTTCTACTTCCAAACCGCTCATAGTCAGGTTTGAAATTACTTCTTCATCAGAAATTCCGGTTAAATCAATATAATCTTTTAACCAATTAAGTGAAATTTTCAATTTTTACTCCACATCAAAACTGTTTTAGGAATCTATAATCATTTTCAACGAACAAACGAATATCCGTAATTCCGTTTTTCAGCAAGGCCGTTCTTTCAATTCCCATTCCAAAAGCATAGCCCGTAAACTCTTCAGGGTCTACTCCTGCATTTTCAAGCACGTTAGGGTCTACCATACCGCAGCCTAAAATTTCCAGCCAGCCTGTATGTTTACAAATTCTGCATCCTTTGCCTTTGCAAAGATAGCAGGTAATATCCATTTCTGCGCTTGGCTCTGTAAACGGGAAAAAACTCGGTCTGAACCTATAGCTCAGATCTTTGCCGTAAAACTGTCTTGCAAATGATATTAACGTTCCTTTTAATTCTGCAAATGTAACGTCTTTATCCACATATAAGCCTTCAATCTGATGAAAGACGCAAAGGCTTCTTGAACTAACGGCTTCGTTTCGGTAAACCTTTCCTGGCATAATAGCTCTTATTGGCGGTTTAACCTTTTGCATAACTCTTACCTGCACAGGCGAAGTATGCGTACGAAGCAGAAAATCTTCCGTAATAAAAAATGTATCCTGCATATCTCTAGCCGGATGATCTAAAGGAAAATTTAAAGCCGTAAAATTATTATAATCCGACTCTAATTCCGGACCCTCAAAAACCGAAAAGCCAAGCCCTTTGAAGATAGATTTCATTTCTTCAAGAGTCTGCACAAGAATATGTTTGCTGCCAATAATTCTATTTCGTCCAGGAAGGGTTAAATCAATTTTTGAAGATTCTTCGCTTGAATTTTCTTCAATCGAGCTCTTAAGATTGTCAAATTTTTCCTGTACTGAATTTCTAAGCGCATTTAACTCTTTGCCAAGGCGGGGTTTTTCTTCTTTTGAAGCGTTTTTCAGCTGCTCAAACAGACCGGCCACTATTCCGTTACGGCTGAGATATTTTATTCTGATTTCTTCGAGCTGTTTAAGATCTTTTACCCCTTGCAGTTCTGTATCGAAATCAAGGCCAATACTATCAATATTTTCTAACATAAAAGTGTTTTAAAAAGTTTAAAAAAATCCCTCTTATCCTTATTAACAATTCTAAGAGGGATTAAAAATTTAATTAATTGAAAATTTAACTAAATCAGTGAATACTGAAGGATTTTCAGTAGCCAGACTTGCAAGAATTTTTCTATTAATGTTGATACCCTTAACAGATAATGCATTAATTAATCTTGAGTATGTAGTGCCGTTAAGTCTTGCTGCGGCGTTAATTCTCACGATCCAGATTTGTCTGTAAGTTCTTTTCTTTAATTTTCTATCTCTAAATGCATGAACATAGCCTTTTTCTACGTGGTTTTTGGCGACGGTGTAAACTTTACTCCTGGCGCCCCAGTAGCCTTTGGCTTCTTTTAATATTTTTTTTCTTCTGCGATGCGAAGCAACTTTATTTTTTGAACGCGACATATTATCTTCTCCTTCTTATTGAATCATTATTTTAACACGTTTAAAATCACCATCGGATACCAAAGTAGCCGTTCTCAGTTTTCTTTTTCTTTTGGTGCTTTTTGAAGACAATATGTGGCTTTTATAGGCCTTTTTTCTTTTTACTAAACCGGAAGCAGTTTTTCTAAAACTTTTGGCGGCTCCTCGGTTACTTTTCATTTTTGGCATAGATTTAATCTACCTTTATTATTGATAATGTTATTTAGTTATTTAAGTTTCTTAACTTTTGCAGGAACTAGTATTACGTTCATATTTCTGCCTTCCATCTTTATAGGGCTTTCTACTTTTGCAAGTTCTCCGGCGCTTTCTATAAAACGGGTTAACAGTTCTGTTCCTTTTTCTGTATAAGCGAGCTCTCTGCCCTTAAACATAACAACCGCTTTTACTTTATGCCCTTCTTCTAAAAAGTTTAGAGCATGTTTTGATTTAAATTCAAAGTCATGCACGTCGGTTCCTGGATGAAACCGGATTTCTTTAAGAAGAGAAACATGCTGATTTTGTTTTTGTTTCTTTTCGCGTTTTTGTATTTCGTATTTGAATTTGCCGAAATCAATTATTTTACAGACTGGAGGATCGGCCTGCGGCGCAATCTCTACAAGATCCTGTTTTTTCTCCTGCGCAACCTTTAACGCGTCGCGGATGGCAAAAATCCCTAATTGAGACCCGTCTGAATCGATTACGCGAACTTTCGGGACTTTAATTTCTTCGTTTATACGAACACTTTCTTTTTGAGCGATAGGAAACCTCTCTAATTGTTTATTTTATTATTGTTTTATCTCTTATTTCAAGAGTTAGTTTATCTATAAATTCTTTCAAATCCATGCTGCCTACGTCGCCTATTTTGTGCTGTCTGACAGTTATATTTCCGGCTGTTTTTTCTTTCTCTCCTAATATTAACATATAAGGAGCCTTTTGAGTTTCCCAATCTCTAATTTTGTAGCCTATCTTTTCATTTCTTTCGTCAAGTTCTACTCTAAGCCCGGCTTTCTTTAACGCCGCGGCAACTTCTTTAGAGTATTCTACAAAGTTTTGAGAAACTGGTATAACCGCTACCTGAACAGGAGCTAACCACAATGGGAATGCTCCGCCATAATGCTCTATCAATACGCCAAAAAATCTTTCAAGCGAACCAAGCAACGCTCTGTGAACCATATATGGTCTGTGTTCTTTGCCGTCTTCGCCAATATAGCTCATATTGAACCGTTCCGGAAGATTAAAGTCAAACTGTATTGTGCTCATTTGCCATTCTCTTCCAAGAGCGTCGTTAATTTTTATGTCTATTTTAGGACCGTAAAAAGCTCCGCCGCCTTCGTCAATTTCGTAGGCTAAGTTCATCTTTTCTAATGCGCTCTTCAAATATGAAGTAGCTTTGTCCCACATAAGATCGTCGCCTACTACTACGTTTTCGCCTACGGCTTTTGCCGGTTTGGTAGAAACATAATAAGTAAGTTTTTCAAATCCAAAAGAAGTCCACATATATTGTGCAAATCTTACAACTTCTATAATTTCATCTTCCATTTGCTCAGGAGTACAGAAAATATGAGCGTCATCCTGCGTAAATCCTCTAACGCGCAACAGGCCATGAAGAACGCCGCTTTTTTCGTATCGGTATACTGTGCCAAGTTCCGCCCAGCGTAATGGCAGGTCTCTGTATGAGCGCAATTGGGATTCATATATCATTATATGGAACGGACAGTTCATCGGTTTAATATAATAATCAAGATCGTCTACTTTCATCCCAGCGTACATGCTGTCTTTATAAAAGCCTAAGTGACCGCTAGTTTCCCACAGCCAGCTTTTGCCCATATGAGGAGTATAAAGAATTTCATATCCGTTATCTAAATGCGCTTTGCGCCAGAAATCTTCTATTTCAACTCTTACTCTTGCGCCTTTTGGATGCCAGTATACTAAACCTGCTCCTGCTTCGTCATGCAGACTAAAAAGGTCTAACTGTTTGCCTAATTTTCTGTGATCTCTTTTCTTTGCTTCTTCAAGCATTGTAAGATAATCTTCTAGTAATTTCTTTTTAGGGAATGAGATACCGTAAATTCTTTGAAGCTGTTTATTCTTTTCGTCGCCTCTCCAATATGAGCCGGAAACTGTAAGAAGTTTAATAAATTTAATTTTACCGGTTGAAGGCAAATGAGGGCCTACGCATAAATCAGTAAAATTGCCTTCTTTATAAATCGAAATTTTTTCCGCTTCTTCGTTAAGACCGTCAATAATTTCGAGCTTATAATTATCTTTTTTCTCGGTAAACAGTTTCACTGCGTCGCTCTTAGATAGTTCGCAGCGAACAAATGGAGCGTCTTCTTTAGCTATCTCAAGCATTTTATTTTCAATCACTGCAAGAGTTTCTTCCGATAACTGTTCGTTAATATCAATATCGTAGTAAAAACCGTTTTCAATTGCAGGACCTACGCCGAACTTAGCTTCAGGATAAAGAGATAAAATAGCATGAGCCATAAGGTGCGAAGTTGAATGCCAGTATACTTCTTTCCCCTGTTTATCTTCAAACGTATAAAATTTTATTGACGAGTCGCCAGTAATAGGAGAGCTCAATTCTTTAACTTCGCCGTTAATCTCAGCCGCCAACGCGTCGTCAGCTAAGCGATGAGATATTGATTGCGCTATCTGCAAAGCGGTTACGCCGCTTTCAAATTCTTTTCCGTTTCCGTCAGGAAATGTTATTTTTATTTTTTCCATAGTAAAAAATATCCAGAGCTTATTTTTCTCTTCGTATAAAGTGTGGGCCCTATAGGATTCGAACCTATGACCTTCTGCACGTCAAGCAGACGCTCTAACCAACTGAGCTAAAAGCCCATACCACAAAATTATAATTTAACTTATAAATATATGTCTTTTTATGACTATTTCAAATAATTTATTGCAAATGAGTAAGTTTTCACACATCCGTCCAAAACGAAGAAAAAAAAGGACTACCTTCCGACGGTCTATTAGATAAGAACTAAAAGCCGTAAATTTGTTTAGCAAGAACAAATAAAAGGTAGT
>WSSedL1CaDRAFT_10001739_pt1 | contig 12123 bp, 6 predicted proteins | sample WetSurSL1Cattail_FD_9464 | JGI IMG/M metagenome (IMG submission 9464)
CTTCCCGCCGACCGAGGCGGGAGCCAGCTCGAGGAAGGCGCCGAGCAGGGCCTCGACGGCTGGCCTCGCGGCGCCGGCCTCGACGAAGGCGTAGGCCGAGGAAGGGATGGCCTTCGCCGCGATGGCCGCCTTGAGGCCGAGGTCGTGCTTCTCGACCAGGGCGCCAGCGGCGCCGGGGTTCGCGACGACCCAGGCGATGCTCGCGGCGTAGGCTTCCATGAGCGCCTTTACGGCTTGCGGCTTTTCGGCGGCGAGCTTGGCCGAAACCACGAAGGCCGTCATCGGGTAGCTCGCTTGGCCCGTGAGCTTGGTCCATTGCGAACTGAGGTCCATGAGGGGATGGAGCTTGGGATTCTGCATCTTGGCCATCGTGGCGAAGGGCTCGGGCAGTATGGCGTATTCGATCTTCCCTGAGGCGAGGGCGATGGCGGCCTCTGCATAGGGAAGAGAATAGTCGAGGCGAATATCTTTTTCGAGATCCATTCCCGCGGCCTTGAGCAGCTTTCGGAAGAGGTAGTCCGGCGTCGCGCCTTGGCCGGCGACGTTTACCTGCCTGCCCTTGAGCTCGGCCACGGAGGCGAGGGGATCGCCGCTGCCCAGGAAGGACAGCATGCCGTTCCCCACGATCGCCGCGAGCTTGATCCCGATACCGGAGTTGTAGAGTTTGGCCGCGACGTTCACCGGCAGGACGCCGGCCTCGTATTCGCCCGAAACGAGCTTAGCCGTCATGAGGTCGGCGCTGGCCACGGCGACAAGCACGAGACTTGTCCCTTCCGCGCCCTGGGGCGGCGATTCAAAGAGGCGGACCATGCCTATGCCCGAGGGGCCCTTGAGGGCCGCCACAGTGATACCCGGGGCTTCGGCGAAGGCGGTCAAGCTTGACATGGCGATCGCGGCCGCTACCGACATGAAACATAGATGATTGCGCATTCGAGAAGCCTCCGACCACCATGATAACGCCGATCGCTGGCCTTTTTCTATGGCTTCGGCTATATTCCACAGTGTGATCTGCGCTCAGTGCGGGAAACGCGAGGCCGTCGTCTTCATTCGCAGAAGAGGCGGCGGTAGCGATGGCTGCGACCTCGTCCTCTGCGAGGATTGCGCCAAGGGCCGAGGGATCATGGCAGGCAAGGGCGTCATCGATCTAAATATCGACGATCTCATCGGGGCCAGCCTCGAGGCGCGGCCGCAAGGGGCCGCCTCGGAAGCCTGTTCCCGCTGCGGGCTCTCCTTCGATGGGTTTAAGCGCGAGGGCCGCCTGGGCTGCGCCCTCTGCGCCGATGCCTTCGCCCTGGACCTGGGTCGCATGCTGGGCCGCAAGTCCGCTCCGGACGCCCAGTACCTGCAACGCGCGCGCCAGTCCCCCCTCGCCTCGCTCGAACGCGACTTGGAGGCGGCCATCGCCTCCGAGGATTACGAGAAAGCCGCGGCCATCAGGGATTCCATGGCCAAATCGCCTGGAAGCCCAGAGGACGATGGACCTTACGCCGCGGCCGATTTCCCGCTCGGCCCCTCGTCCTTCTCCTACTCGGGAGGGCCCGACGACGATTGCGTGCTCTGGAGCTCGGCCTATACCTATCGGAATTTGGAAAGCCTGCCCTTCCCGGGCTCGCCAGGCGGATCATCAGCCCCTTCGCGTGACCTTCTCCTTGAGCGCTTCGCCGCCCTGCCTCCTTGGAGCGCGACGCGCATGGCCGAGCTGAACCCGGCCGAGAGGCGTTCGCTCTCCGAACGAGGCGTCTTGCCCAGAGGCTACGCCGCCGACGACGGCGCAGTCCTCGTCGCGAAAGCCTCGAGGGCCTGCTATGCCCTTCTTGACGATATCGATCACCTGCGTATCCGCGCGGTTCGGCCCGGTCTCAATCCCGAGTCGGCGCTCCAGGCCGCCATCGGCGAGGCGGCCGCGATAGATTCGATCGCTTCGGAGGGCAAGGGCGCCTTCTCCCAACGCCCCGGTCTCGGCTGGGTCTGCGCGCGCGCCCTTGACTGCGGACTCGGATCATCCGTCTCAGCCCTTCTCCACCTGCCCGCCCTCGCGGCTGCAGGCATGCGGGACAGGCTCTTCCGCTCGCTGATGGCGGACGGCATAGTCGTCAAAGGCTACTACTCGACGAGCGAGGAATCCTCCGGCTCGCTCTACGAACTCGCGGTGGAGCCCAGGCTCTACGCCAGTCTCGAAGGCATGGTCGCTGCCCTTCGATCCTCGGCCTTCAAGGCCGTCTCCGCCGAGCGCCGGGCGCGCGCCGAGCTCGCCACCCGGGGCATCGAGGCCCTGCGCGACGCCGAGGGCCGGGCCTTCGGCATAGCACGGCACTGCGGGCTCCTCGGCGCCGAGGAAGGCGCCTCGATCGTCTCGATCCTCCGCCTCGCCGCGCTCAGGGGCTCCCTGCCGGGCGCGAGTCCCCGAGCCCTCGGTACCCTTCTCATGGAGCTCGGGTCTGGCTCGGTCAGCGCCTCGGCCGGCCTTCGCGAGCTCGCCCCGGCGGAGGCTGCCGAGGCGGCGCGAGCGCGATTGGTCAAGGTCGCGATCGCTAAGGCCGAATATAGAAGCGAGGAGGGCTCACCATGTTCAAGGGTTTGACGCATCGAGCCCAGAGAGTCCTTACTGTCCTGGCCCAGGAAGAGGCGAAGCGCACGCGTTCCGAGCAGGTCCTTCCCGAGCACGTCATCCTCGCTATCGTCAAGGACGGAGAGGGCGTGGGCTTCAAGGCCCTCAGAAGCCTGAAAATCGACACCCTCGAGCTGGCCGACGAGCTCGAAGCCTCCCTCGAAAGGCGCCGTTCGAGCCTCGTGGTCGGAGACCTACCCCTGTCGCGCCGCGCCAGATCCCTCCTCGAGGGAGCCGCCGAGGAAGCCAACATGTCCGGCTCGGATTATATCGGCACCGAGCACTTCGTCGTGGCCGCCGCGAGGGAGCAGGGGGCGGCCTTCGAGTCCCAGCTCGCGCGGATAGGAGTGTATTACGAGCAGCTCCGGGCGGCCGTACGCCTCCTGCGCGAGCCCTCCCCGGACGAGCGCAAGGATCGAGCCCCAAAGGCCCCCGAGACCCGAGAGCCAGCGCGCATGGACGCGAGGGGGGAGGGCAGGGCCGCCGCGGGCGGACGCACGCCCCTCCTGGACGAATTCGCCCGCGACCTCACGGCCATGGCCCGAGAAGGGAAGCTCGATCCCGTCGTCGGCCGGGAGCGGGAACTCGGTCGAGTCGTACGCATATTGTCGCGGAGGACCAAGAACAATCCCGTCCTCATCGGCGAGCCCGGGGTCGGCAAGACCGCCATCGTCGAGGCCCTCGCCCAGAGGATCTCCAAGGGGGATGCGCCCGAGCCTTTGGCGCACAAGCGCATCCTGGCCCTGGACCTGGCGGCCGTCGTCGCGGGCACGAAGTACCGCGGCGAGTTCGAGGAACGGCTCAAGAGGATCATGAAGGAGATAGCCCAATCAGGCGGCATCGTCCTCTTCATCGACGAGATCCACACCGTCGTCGGCGCCGGTAGCGCGGAAGGCACGATCGACGCGTCGAATATGCTCAAGCCCGCCCTGTCCCGCGGCGAGGTCCAATGCATCGGCGCCACCACTCTCGACGAATATCGCAAGCGATTCGAAAAGGACGCCGCACTCGAGCGCCGCTTCCAGCCCATCATCGTCGAGGAGCCGGGACCTCTCGAGTCCATCGAGATCCTTGAGGGAGTGAAGGCCCGCTACGAGGACTTCCATCGCGTGTCTTATACCAGGCGCGCGATCGAGGAGTCCGTCGAGCTCGCCCGGCGATATGTCTCCGATCGATTTCTCCCCGACAAGGCCATCGACCTCCTCGACGAGGCCGGGGCCCTCAAGCGCGTCGGCGGCACGGCAAGGCCCCCTGAGCTCGCCGTAGTCGAGGCGGAGATCCGCCGCCTCACCGAGGACAAGCTCGCCCTCGTCTCGACCCAGAACTACGAGAGGGCGGCCGAGGTCCGCGACAAGGTCCGCAAGCTCAAGGCCAGGCTGGAGGGCCTCAAGGCCGAGTGGGACGAATCAGCCCGAGCCGAGCGTGCGACGGTCACCGAGGAGGAAGTGCGCGTGGTCCTGTCCGAGGCGACGGGGATCCCCCTGTCCCGCCTCGCCGAGGCCGACGCCGAACGCCTCCTGCACCTAGAAAGGGAGCTTCACAGGCGCGTGATCGGCCAGGACGAGGCCATCGCGGCCGTCTCCTCGGCGATCCGCCGCTCCCGCTCGGGCGTGTCCGACGGCCGCCGGCCCATGGGCTCCTTCATCTTCCTGGGGCCCACGGGCGTCGGCAAGACCCTGCTGGCCAAGAGCCTCGCGGAGTATCTCTTTGGCAGCGAGGAGGCTCTCCTCCGGATCGACATGTCGGATTTCATGGAGCGCCACAACGCCTCCCGCCTCGTGGGCTCGCCCCCCGGCTACGTCGGCTACGACGAGGGCGGCATGCTCACCGAGCGCGTTAGGCGACATCCATATAGTGTTATCCTCTTCGACGAGATCGAGAAGGCCCACCCCGAGGTCTTCAATCTCCTGCTGCAGCTCCTCGAGGAGGGCGAGCTCCGCGACAACCTCGGCCACGCCGTCAGCTTCCGCACCAGCGTGGTGATCATGACGAGCAACGCCGGGGCGCGCGAGATATCCTCGGGGGGCCTCGGCTTCAGGACCGAGGAGCGGATGCTCTCCTACGGCGAGATCCGCAACTCGGCCCTGGCCGAGCTCAAGCGGCGCTTCAATCCCGAGTTCGTGAACCGCATCGACGACATCGTGGTATTCAAGCCCCTCGACCGGCCCGAGGCGAGGGCGGTCCTCGAGCTGCTCCTGGCCGAGCTTTCCCGCCGCCTCGGCGAGAAGGGCCTGGCGCTCGAGGTTAGGGAAGCGGCCAAGGCCTATTTGGCCGAGAAGGGCTACGACCCGACCTACGGCGCGCGCCCCATGCGGCGCGTGATCCAGTCCGAGGTGGAGGATCCGCTCTCGGCGATGATCCTCGCCGGCGAGCTGCTACCCGGATCGGCAGCCATCGTCGACCGGAAGGGCGACATCATCGGCATCAAGGCCAAGCGCGCCGGGGCCGTGGCGCCCAAGCAGACCGTGCCCAAGGCCTAGTCCTCGTCCCCCATCAGCGCCCGCAGCTCGCGGATGCGCGCCTCGTCGACCTTCACGAAGAGGTTCTTTTCGTGGCTGGGCAGCACGGTGCCCTTAGGCGCGTCCTTGGCCCTACGCAGGTTCTTTACATAGGTATAGTAGAGATCCCCGCCACCGTTGGCGCGGCCCTTCGAGTAGTAGATCGCGAGCTGGCCAGCGTCCAGGAGCAGCTCGAGGGGGACGCTCTTGTCCTTCTTTGCCTTGATGAAGACATAGGAGCCAGGCCAGTCCCGGGCGTGAAGCCAAAGGTCTGAGCCTCGGACGCAATGCCGGAGGAGCTCGTCGTTCTCCTTCGCGCTCCTGCCGACGAGTATGGTCCAGCCAGATCGCTCGAGAGACAGGCAGGGAAAGGATCGGCCCTTTCCGGAGCCGGGCGATCCTCCGCCGGAGCTCCCCGAGGCCCGCGCCGCGCCGCCCTTCGCCAGGGCCCGCGCTATCATGAAGGGATCCTCCTCGGCCTCGAGGGCCACGAGCTCCCGATTCGACCGATCGAGCGCGGCCTTAGCCAGCTCGAGCTCCGATTCCACCTCGGCGAGGCCGGACTTGGCCTTGCGGCAATTCTCGTAGCAGGCTTGGGCGTTCTCCACGATGGACCGGGTGGGGTCCACGGGGATGAGAACCTCCCCGCCGCGATAGAAATCCGCGCAGACCAAGCGCCGGCCCTCGAGGGCTAGGCCCTGGTTGGCCATGAGTATGTCGCCAAGCTCGCGCATCCTCTCGGAGCCGCGGAATTCTGCGGCGATCGCGGAGAGCTCGGCGACGCGGGCTTCGAGCGAGCGCGCCTTCTTGCCGTAGCGTTCCCGCGCAGACTCGAGAAGCCGCTCGCGGGACAGCTCCCCGACATGTGAGGAGTAGAAGGCCTCCACGCGCTCGTTGAAGCCGCCCCCCGAAGAAGAGCCGGGGGCTGGGGGAAGCTCGCGGACGGCGAATTCCTTGCGTGGAGGATCCTTCGGGTCGGTAAGGCCCTTCTCGATGGAGCAAGGCTCTCCGGAGAGCTCCCCGCGCTTCGGCCGCCTGGCTATGGCGTCCACCACGATGCCTTCCTCGTCCACGAGCAGGACGTTGCCGGCGCCGCTCCATAGCCTCGCGTAAAGGCGGTAGCGGACGAAGGCCCCTANCTCCTCCGAGCGCCTCTCCGCGTCCTTGCGCGCGGCATCCTTGCGCGCTCCGTCGCCGATGGCCTTGTAGACCGTCGCTCGCGAAGATAGGCCTTCGGTCCTCGGCGCCACTAGCTCGAAGCGGACGATGCGTTCGGAGCCGAGTTGCGCGGCCGACTCGATCACCGAGCCCGGGAGCCTCGCGCGCAGGCATTCCTGGAAGCGCAGGGCTCGTGGGGGCCTGGGCGGGGAGGATCGGAGGGAATGCAGGCGGCAGGCTCCCTGGGCAATCGAGATGAGGAGCTCGGTAGCCTTGCCGCCTTTATAGAGCCCGATGACGAGAGAATCGTAGGAGGGCTGGACGATGCGCTCTATTTTGGCGCCGGCGAGCTCGAGCTCGGAAAGGACGAGGTCGATCTCCTTCCAATTCAGGGACATTATCTACCGTGGCAATGCTTGTATTTCTTGCCGGAACCGCAGGGGCAGGGATCGTTGCGTCCCACCTTGGCGCCCGAGCGCACGACGGTGACGCCCTCGGGCTTCGAGGCGTTCGCAACGGCCGACCCGCTACCGGCACCGCTCGTCTTCGTGCCTTCCGCACCGCCGAACTGGCCCACCTGGTCGTGGGAGGAACTAACCGATACCGGCGCTGCGGGCCTCGCCTGCCTCTCGTCGGGAGTCTGGATATGCACGAGGAAGAGCCGCGTCGCGATCAGGCGGCGGATGTCCTCGATCATCTTCTCGAAGATGTCGAAGCCCTCGAGCTTGTACTCTACCAGCGGGTTCTTCTGTGCGTAAGAACGCAGGTAGACGGCCTCGCGCAGGGCTTCCATGCCTTCGAGGTGGTCGAGCCACTTGTTGTCGATGGCCTGGAGGTATTGGAAGCGCAGAAAATGGTTCAGGTTATCCTGGCCCGCGAATGCGAGCTTCTGGGCCATGTCCGCGGCGAGGAGCTCCAGGGCCTTGGCCCTGATCGCGTCGGGGTTCTTGGCCTCGGCCGAGTCGGACTTGAAGGGGAGCTGAATGTTGAACTGTTCCTTTAGGCTCGACTGCAGCTCGGAGTAGGCGCGGGGGCCATCCTTGCGCTGGGTGTCTTCGAAGGCGTCCACGAGATTCTCGACCATGTCCTCGGCCGAGTCCTTGACGCGGGCGCCCAGGTCCGGGTCCTTGAGGATCTGGTTGCGCTGGTCGTAGATGAACTTGCGCTGCTCGTTGAGCACGTCGTCGTACTCGAGTAGGTGCTTGCGGATCTCGAAGTTGCGTTCCTCCACCTTCTTCTGGGCGTTGGCGATCGTACGGTTTAGGAGGGGATGGTAGATCGGCTCGCCCTTTTTCATGCCGATCTTGCTCATGAGTGACTTCAGGTTCTCTCCGCCGAAGAGACGCATGAGGTCGTCGTCCAGGGAGAGGAAGAACTGCGAGCGCCCGGGGTCGCCCTGTCGGCCCGAGCGGCCGCGCAGCTGATTGTCGATGCGCCTGGACTCGTGGCGCTCCGTGCCGATCACGTAGAGGCCGCCGAGCGAGCGCACTTCCTCGTAATCCTTGCGCCAGGTCTCGTACTCGACCGCGAGGGCCTTGAGGAATTCCTCGTCGCTCGCCTCCGAGCCGGCCTTCCGGCGAGCCCGGAACTCGGGGTTGCCGCCCAGCTTGATGTCCGTGCCGCGGCCCGCCATGTTCGTCGCGATCGTGACCGAGCCCTTGGCTCCCGCCTCGGCGATGATGATGGCCTCGCGCGCGTGGTTCTTGGCGTTGAGGACCTCATGGCGGACGCCCTTGCGCGTGAGCAGGGCCGAGAGGCGCTCGGACTTCTCTATTGATACGGTGCCGACCAGCATGGGCTGGCCTTTCTTGTGGGCCTCGGCTATCTCGTCGCAGATGGCGTCGAACTTCTCGGCCTCGTCCATGAACACGAGATCGTCCTCGTCCTTCCGGACGACGGTGCGGTTCGTGGGAATGACGCAGACGTCGAGGTTGTATATCTTTAGGAATTCCGGCGCCTCGGTGTCGGCGGTGCCGGTCATACCGGATATTTTTTTATACAGGCGGAAGTAGTTCTGGAAGGTGATCGTGGCCAAGGTGCGGTTACGGCGCGCGATCTTGATCCGCTCCTTGGCCTCTATCGCCTCGTGGAGGCCGTCGGAGTAGCGGCGACCGTGGAGGATGCGGCCGGTGAATTCGTCGACGATCTGGACCAGGCCGTCCTGCACCACGTAGTCCACGTCTTTCTCGAAGAGGATATGAGCCTTCACGGCCTGGGTGAAGTAATGGATGAACTCGAAGTTGCCCTCGTCGAAGACCGACCCCTTGATGAGGTTCCGCTTGAGGAGGAGCTCCTCAATCTTGTCCATGCCCTGGGGCGAGAAGGAGATGCGCTTGCCCTTCTCGTCGATCTTGTAATCGCCCTCGAGGGTTTCGCCCTCGTCCTCTTTGGGATACTCGCCAGTATCCGGGTCCTTCTTGCACTCCACGAGCTGGACGGCGAGGTGATTCACCTCGTTGACCTTGAAGGTATCGTCCTCCGCCGGGCCGGAGATGATGAGGGGCGTACGCGCCTCGTCAATGAGGATGGAGTCGATCTCGTCGACCACGCAGTAGTTGTGCCCGCGCTGAACCCGGCCCTCGGGCGTCCAGGACATGTTGTCCCGCAGGTAGTCGAAGCCGAATTCATTGTTGGTGCCGTAGGTGATATCGCAGGCGTATTGGCTGCGACGAATCTCGTTGTCCATGTTGGAGAGGATGACTCCCACGCTTAGGCCGAGGTATTTGTGGACCTTGCCCATCCACTGGGAATCGCGCTCGGCGAGGTAGTCGTTGACCGTGACGATGTGGACGCCGTCGCCGGAGAGAGCGTTGAGGTAGGCCGAGCTGACGGAGGACAGGGTCTTGCCCTCTCCGGTCTTCATCTCGACGATTTTGCCCTGGTGCAGGACGAGGCCGCCCAGGACCTGCACGTCGAAGGGCCTCTCGCCCAAGACTCTCCGCGCCGCCTCGCGGACGAGGGCGAAGGCCTCGGGGAGCAGATCGTCGAGGCTCTCTCCGGCCTTGTACCTGGCCTTGAGCTTGTCGGTCTCCTGGGGAAACTGCTCCGGCTTGAGGGAAAGAGCCCAAGCCTCTTTCGCGTTGACCTTATGGAGAATCGGGAGGAGCGCCTTGACGTCGCGCTCTTTTTTCGTGCCGAAAAGCAGGGCCAGGATATTCACGCTCATGCCCCCTACAATACCTATTTCAAATAAGGGGGGTCAAGCGTTACTGGGAGCCGGAAATCAGTCCGTATAGCCCCCGCCGGTGATGATGGGGAAGGACCTGGCCCCCGACCAGAGGTAGTCGGTCGGATCGAGGTAGCGCCTGCCCATGATGACCTCGTAGTGCGTATGCGGCGCGGTGGAGACGCCGGTATTGCCCAAAATGCCGATCCCCTGCCCCTGCTTCACCATCTGGCCGCTATGGACGAGTATCCTTTCCATGTGCCCGTAACGGGTCATATAGCCGTAGGCGTGGGCGATGATGACGCATCGACCGTAGCCGCCCTCGACCCCCGCAAAGATGACCTTGCCGTCTCCGGTCGCGACCAGGAGGTCGCCCGATCGGTAGGTCGAGCAGTCTATGCCCGTATGGAAGTAGCTTTGCCCGGTAAATGGGTTGGGGTTGGTTCCGAATGTGGTCGAGATATGGCCGATATTGCCGTTGATGGGCCATATCGCCGGGACGGTACGCTTGACGGCGCTCATGTTGCCCAGCATCGAGCCGTAGTCCGAAACCACCGGGCCCGATTCGTCGAGCATCTCCCTGATCTCGCCGATCGATTGAGCTTCGCTCGCCCGTTTCGCGAATATGGAGGGAAGGGAGATATTCCTGGTCTCGCGGGCGGCGTCATGGGAGCCTCCAGTGGCCATGATGGGGCTCAAGGCGGTCTGGAAATCCTTATAGGCGAGGGATAGCCTCGCCGTCTCGTCCTTGAGCGAATTGAGCTCGGCCCTCGCCTGAGCGAGCTCGTCGCTGGAGGCCGCGACCTTGGCCCTGGCGCCCCCGAGCCCGCCAGAGAAGGCGAACACGAGGACGATGACCGCGAGGGTCAGCATGGATACGCCGGCCAGGCCGAATATCGAGATGCGCAGTCCGCGCGGAGGCTCCTCGTCATGCGTGACGACGAGGATCGTGATGCTTTGGCTTCCGCCGTCGAAGAAGCGGCGCCAGAGCGTAGCTAACCTGTGCCATGCCCGAGCGAGGAACGAGGTGACTCGCCGGTAGTGTATCCGCTCCGCGTTCTTGTATCGCTGTAATAGAGTGGGCATTGAACCTTCTGCGGCGGAAGCCGACGTACGAACTTTACCGACAAATAAAGACCATGTAAAGGCGGCATCGTTGACAGGCCTCTCCGCGGGGAGCTAAAACCTTTATATGATAAGGATCAGGGCAATAAGCCTCCACACGGAAAAATGCGGCCAAGGACGTTCCGTCACCTTCATCCTCGCCGCCGCCCTACTGTCGGCCTTGGCCCTCTCCTGCGCGGGCAAGGAGGGGCCAAGCGTCGCGGTGAAGCGCGAGCAGCTTTTCTCCCTAAGCTACGGCCCAGCCGAGGACCAGCTCAATCTCTTCCAGATCGATGGAGCTCAGGCCTCACAGAAGACCTGCCTCACGATGCGCGAAGGTATCTTCTACATCGCGAACGGCGCCGGGGCCAAGGTCGTCCGATTCTCTTCCTTCGGCGATCCCCTATCGATGATCTACAACGCGGACCTGAATCCCGAGCCCATCGTGCTCAAGGCGGCCAAGCCCGAGAAGCCCGGCTCCGCCAAGCCCGATTCCGACGGTCTGGGCCGCATGGCGCTGCCCTATCCCTTCAGGTCGGTCGGGGAGCTGGCCGTCGATTCCCGCCAGCGGCTTTACGTGGAGGATCGCCTACCGCCTGAGCGCCGGGTCCAGGACAAGGACTCAGGAGCCCTCCTCGACCACGTGATCCTGCGCTTCGGCAAGGACGGGCAATTCATCGACTACCTCGGCCAGGAAGGCATCGGAGGCACGCCTTTCCCCTTCCTCCTCGGCCTCTACGCGGTGGCTTCCGACGACATCGTCGTCGTCTCCATGTCGCAGAGCGCATGGTTCGTCCATTGGTTCGACGAGAACGGCGTCCTGCTCAGCGTGCTGAAGCTCCGCAGGAGCGAGCTCCCCCAGCCGGAGGCTTCGGCCGAAGCCGGACAGGGCCTCATCGCCTCGCTGGACAGAATCGTGCCTGACGTCGCGGGCAGGGCCCTCCTCATCAAGGTCGATTATTATAAGGATGCGATCGATCCCTCCACGAAGGCTTCGGCCGGCGCCGAGTTCTCCAGCTCCTGGATCTTCCGCATGGATCTGAAGGACGGCAAATACGTCGATCGCTGGCAGATCCACGCCATAGAGAAGACGGCCAAGGCCGACGGCGGCCAGAGCGTCAAGTACTCGCGCATCCCCGGGCTCATCGGAGCGGCGGGCAGGGTCTTCTTCTTCATCTACGCCGACGACGAGGGCAAGACCTTCGTCTCCACCTACGATCGCGGTACGAGGGCGACGGCGCGCTTCGGGATAGACATCGCCGACGACGAACTCTACTACAACGCCTACTACCTCTCCGGCGACGGGGTGCTCAGCGCGATCCTCGGCACCAAGTACGAGGCGAGGATAGTCTGGTGGCGCTTCGACAAGCTCATCGCTTCCTCGAGCTCAGGGATCGTCAAATGAGCGCGAAGTGAAAAGCCTCGTGAGCTGCGCGGAAGCCCTCCGCCTGGATTCCGCGACCTCCTCGATCGCTGACCTGCAGCCCATCCTGCTCATGGAAGACGCATCGCTGCTGCTGTGGCAGGCCCTCGCTCCCCTGGCGGCCAAGCTGGGCGCGGGCTCCTCGAGCCTCCTATTGGCGGTCTGC
>WSSedL1CaDRAFT_10001740_pt1 | contig 12115 bp, 12 predicted proteins | sample WetSurSL1Cattail_FD_9464 | JGI IMG/M metagenome (IMG submission 9464)
AGTTTTCAGGCTTTGGAAGCTTCGCCCGGCATATTGGGCGGCAGTAAATTCCTGTAGAAGAAACCCCGACGAAAAAGCGGCCGTCGAACCGCGTATCCTTTGACTTAAGTGCTGCATACCAAGCCCGATCTTCACCATCTAACACAAATGCGACCTCCCTTTTCATCAGTATAACATGTTCTTACAAAAAAGCTCGCCATTTTCGGACATGTATTCTTAGGCTCGGTATTAACCTTGAAGGATCGATGCCGTGCGTTTGCAAAGGGGTGGATTTATGAGGATTATCGGAACAAAGGCATGTGACTTTAAAATGCGTTATTCGTCATCGTTTCTCTAAATTCGCTGGGGGAANTCCCTTTTATTTTTTTAAAAGCACGGTTAAATGAAGATATGCTTGAAAATCCCGAGTCAAATGCAATATCAATGATATGGGCTTTTGGATCCGAAAGCAAAAATTCTGACCGCTTGACACGCTCGGTAGTAAGGAAATCTATAAATGTCATATTCGTATATTTTTTGAATAAATGCGAGAAATGGGATTTGCTAACCCCGATGTGATGAGAAATATCGTCGAGTGTAAGGGATTTAGTGCAGTTTTGTGATATGTAAAGGCAGACTTCTGTCATTAGCTTAATAGACTTATATTCTGTGTTTGCATCACCAGAGAATTCTTCTTTCTTCGCATTGACGCAGTATTGTCCAAGCTTTACAAAAAACTCTAGAAGAAGTGAATATATACGCATTTCATTAAAAAGTGTGTCGGAATAAAAAAGCTCGGGCAATTCTTTTATTAAAAAAATCATTCTATCGGCATCAATATTTGATGGATCATATTTAATGTAATGATACTGGTTAAACACAGAAAAATTGCTATTAAATTCACTCATAATCATCAGTAAGTCAAGAGGGAACTGAACAAGAATAAAAGCATTTTCAGCTACATGATCAAGCGAATGCAAGTCACCAGGGTAGATTATGACCAGGTCATTCGTTTTAAGAACATGTTTGGTGAAATTAATCGTTACTTCATTATTGTCATAAAGGCTTACCAGTATTTCAATAAAAGGATGCCAATGCATCCTGTCGGAAAAATTGATATCGATTTTGTTTGATACTTTAAATTTCTTCCCACTATCAAAATTCAACCTCTCGAAATAGCTATTCATAAGCATAATCGATAATTTCCTTTACTGGTTATATAAGAGTGTCGATGCATATGGACGAGGTTTTATATATGATTAGATTATCATTTATGATGTCAAATAGCAATATTTGATATGCATAAAGGAAATATATGCATACAAAATTGACAAAATGCCTTAATATCAATGTTTTCTTATGGACGCAATATGACAAAATACGCACAGGTAATACACGATTTTTAAAGAGCAAGTTGTATGTAAAATTGATAACATATAAATGAAAAGACACATTGAAAGATGGTTTGCGTAGATAAATTGAATAAGAAAGGAGCGATATCTTGCGAACATTCAAAATAGGTATACTGGGATCCGGAGTTATCAGCAGAACATATCTCGCCGATATAAAAGCATTTTACAAAAATCTTGAAGTAATCGCTTGTGCGGATATCGATGTAGCGCTTTCGCAAAAACTAGCATCGGAGTTTGGTATCAAAAAGACATATACGACGGAAGAATTGTTACATGATGATGAAGTTGAGATAGTCATCAATCTCACACCACCCCAGTTTCATGTTGAGCTTAACAAGCGGATCATAACAGCCGGTAAACATCTTTTTAGTGAGAAACCCTTTGCACCTAATTTAAAAGCTGCCAAGGAAGTGCTGGATTTAGCAGATGCAAAGGGTGTTAAAGTTGGTTGTGCACCGGACACCTTTTTAGCGTCAGGTCTTCAGAGTTTGCGATATTATCTTGATGTTAATTTTATAGGAAAGCCTTTCTTTGTCACGGCCAATATGACCACCTTCGGGGTTGAAACTTGGCACCCTAACCCGGCACCTTTTTATATGAAAAACAGTGGTCCTTTATTTGATATGGGACCGTATTATCTCTCGGCGATTGTATCGCTATTAGGACCGATAGAGAGTATTGCCGCTCTTGATGCAAAGGGCAGTGAAACTCGACGTATATATGTGGGACCAGGGGCTGGAACTGATATTGAAGTAGAGATCCCTACGCACTACTCGGCGATATTGAGGTTAAAAAGCGGCGTAGTTGTGAATCTTAACGTAAGTTTTGATATTTACCGGTCGAACCTTCCGATGTTTGAAATTTATGGCGATGGCGGCACGCTCACCTATCCGGACCCGAATTTTGGCGGCGGCACTCCTAGGGTGTATCGGAAAGAACAGTACACGGATACGGTTTATCAAAAAACAGCTGAAGCTATGGCAAGAAAAGATAGGTTCTATGAGCTTCCAGAGCTATATCCCAGAGTTAAAGATTATTCAAGGGGCTTAGGCGTGCTTGATCTGGCGCAAGCTATCGAAACAAACTCGAATAATCGAGCCAATGGCAGTTTAATCATGCACATTACCGAAGCCGTCGAGGGAATGATGATTTCATCTAAAAATGGCGAATTTTACAAAATGAAAACTACCTGTGAGAGGCCAGAGCCTTTAAAACCAGGTGGATATATGGATCAAGTTTAATATTAAATTCAGCAAAGGATTGAAAGGAGACATGAATATGTCAGGAGTAGTAGGAACGAATTTAGTGGCACAGGTGGGATTTATCGTAAAAGATGTTGAGGAAACAAAGAAAAAGTGGGCTGAGTTTTTAGGCGTTGACGTCCCTCCGACACAACCGATTGGTGACTATGCGGTTACCGGAACAGAGTTTAAGGGCGAACCTGCTCCAAATGCCTACTGTTGGATGGCTTTCTTTGAGGTTGGTCCGGGACTGCAGCTTGAACTGATCCAGCCTAACGAGGAACCTTCAACATGGAGAAACTATCTTGAGGAGAAGGGCGAGGGCATTCACCACATTGCATTTCAAGTTAATAATTCAAAGACTGCTGTTGCAAATGCGGAGGCTGCTGGTTTAAAGCTGGTTCAAAGAGGTGTTTATGGTGATGGCAGCGGCGAATATAATTATCTTGATGCTCCGGATTTAAAATGTATCGTTGAGCTTCTCGAGAGTTACAAAAAGTAATATTACCCGAAATATAAAGAGAAAGACAGGATACTCACTATGAGACTTGGGACATCATCACCATTAAAACATAGCAGTCCACAGGAATGGGCTATGAAACATAAAAGCTTAGGACTTGAAACTGTAAATTTCCCTCTCACTTACAAAAGTGATGATGCGCTTATTGACGAATATGTTAAAGAAGCAAAAAAAAACAACCTGGTAATAGCAGAGGTTGGGGTTTGGCGCAATCCATTGGATTTAAATGAAGATGCACGGTTAAAGGCGATTCAGTATGCCGTAGGGCAGCTTGAGCTTGCGGATAGGATAGGTTCCCGCTGCTGTGTGAATATTATCGGTGCCAGAGGCCCTCGCTGGGATGGCGCTTATAAAGATAATTTTACAAAGGAAACATGGGAACTGGGTGTAAAGACGATTCAGGAGATTATCGATGAGGTAAACCCTAAGAACACGTATTTTACAACTGAGTCCATGCCGTGGATGTTCCCGACTGGACCGGATGAATATTTGCAGTTGCTTGAGGCGGTGGACAGAGAGCGATTTGCTGTTCATATGGACATTTTTAACTGGATAACTACACCAAGAAGGTATTTCTTTAATGAGGAATTTATAGGCGAATGCTTCGAGAAACTGGGTGAGCATATCAAAAGTTGCCATCTGAAAGATGTCAAGATGGAGGACGATTATACGCTGCGTTTTAGGGAAACCAGTGCTGGAAAGGGAGGAATCAATATCAAGCACCTAATCGAAAAAGGATTATCCTTTGATGAAAATATGCCGTTTATCATAGAGCATCTTGATACCGATGAAGAATATTTAAATAGTGTCATGAACATAAAGGCTATAATGACGCGCTAAGCGTTTATATGTAGCGAATACTATTAAAAAAAAGGGAGGAAGTAAAATGAAAAAAGGAAGAATTATCGTAGGGGCTTTAGTTGCTTTAATGGTTATGGTGGGAACTGTACTCGCAAGTTCATCTGAAACGTCAGGCACAGTAGTTTGGTGGGGCTGGACACCGGGTTCTCCAATGAATGAACAATATATTGCCCAGTTTAACAAAGTATATCCAAACATCAAAGTTATTTGGAAACAAATAGCAATCGCTGATTATGACGCGGCGATAAGACCGGCTTTAGCAAGTGGCCAGGGTGTTGATGCTTTTCAGGTTTCAGCGGGTTCGGGAAATGGCGGCATTCATGTTTATGCAGGGCAAGCAATTGACTTGACGAATGCTGTAAAAAAGGCTTTGGGTGATAATTATAAAGACAAGCTAGGCAAGGCAGCAATCACCACAATGACTGTCAATGGCCAGTTGAAAGCTTTAGGTGTCGGAAGTGTATATGCAGGAAATCTTTGGATTAACCAAGATCTTTTTAATAAATATAACGTAAAAGTTCCTACAAATTTAAATGAGTGGATAACGGCTTGTAAAGTTTTTAAAGAACACGGTATCATAGGTTTTGTACAGGGAGCAGGTCAAGGTCCATTTGACATGGACACTTTCCATGCAATCGCTGATAATGTAAGCCCCGGTACTTTCACAAAAGCAACCAGAGGTGAAGTAAAATGGACGAATGACTCCATTGTCAAAGCATTAGAGCTATGGAAAGGGCTGTTTAGTAATGGAATTATGCAATCGGGCGCTCTGGGCCTGCAACAATATCCGGAAGCAAACAATTTATTTATGTCGCAAAAGGCTGCTATGGTTATGATGGGGTCCTGGTATACATCAAACTGTTTGCCTGATACGATGAAGGCTGCTATTGGGTCTGCATCTTCGACAAAACAGCCGTTCACAATGGTTCCAATTGATTTCCCCGACATTGCGGGAACAGGAAAGACCGGATCGATGTTTGGCGATTTAGATTATGCAACCGCAGTGTCTGCTTCATCAAAGAATATTATGGCTGCAACTACATTTGCTGTTTGGCTGGGAACCTCTCAGCAAGGTCAGCAGATGATTGCCAATTCCTTAAACGTTATTCCTTCTCTAAAATCAGCAACTCAGGATTGGAGCAAGATAAAACTGGTAAATCCTAAGAAACAAAACGATGCCATCAAAAATTATACGAAAAAAGCAATGAATAGCGGTGATAACCCTCGTTTTGCCGATATAAATGCCGATATGAACCAAGCAATGATCGATGTATTGGCTGGCGTGGCAGCAGGAACTATCACTCCTAAAGATGGCGCTGCTCAACTTGAAGCGGCTCAAGGCAGTCGTAAGTAAGGGATACTATTTTTCAAGTAAGGGATAATATTTTTATAGGGGCTCTATTTTTTCTAGTGCCCCTATCATTTATTATTGAGGGGAATTATAAACATGAAAAACAAAACGAAGAATAAAACCTCGAGATTCACGAAGATAAACGGACTGCTATGGATTCTTCCGGCCTTTGTTTTTGTGGTAGGGATTATATATTATTCAATATTTTATACATTCAATCTGTCGACTTTAAATTGGAACGGGCTTGATCCCATTCCGATAAAAGTGGGGATAAGTAATTATACCAAGGCCCTTTTTTCCGACTGGATTTTTTGGAAAGCTATCAAAAACACCATTGTTTATTTTCTGATAACATTTTTAATTCAAAACTTTTTAGGTTTTATATTTGCCGCAATTTTGCATACAAAAGTTAAGCTTGCTACATTGCACAAGGTCTTGATTTTTATTCCAACCATCTTAGCACCGGCGACGATGGCGCCAGTGTTCCGATTGCTGTTCTCGCCTCAGGGAATGCTGCAAAATATATTCAACACACTTCATTTAGGCATAACGGTTGATTGGTTGGCGAATCCAAATTCGGCACTTTTCATTCTCATGATTGTGGCGATTTGGGAGTTCACAGGAATGAGTTTCATTCTATATTATGCGGCAATGAGTCAAATCGATAAAGAAATGCTCGAGGCGGCGCATTTAGATGGAGCAGGAAACTTTAGAACATTACTCAGCATTGTGTTGCCAAACTGCAAAGGTACGACAGTTTCTCTGGCAATGCTTGGAATCATAGGCGCTTTGAAAACATTTGATATTCCTTATCTGATTACAACCGGTGGGCCCTATCACGCAACGGAATTTTTAGGCACATATATTTATACACAGGGAATAAAGCAAGCTCATCTTGGCTATGCAGCTGCAATATCAGTAATGCTCCTTATACTCGCCATCTGTGGTGCCATACTTATTAATAGGGTTAATAAAGGAGATGCGAAATAGAATGTTTGAAATTAAAAGTTTAAAAAGTAAAGTCGTTTTGCAAATCATTCTACTGATATTAACGATACCTTATGTGATTCCACTTGTTCAAATGTTTCTTGGCTCTATCGGTGGAACAGGTTTTTTAAATTATAAGGCGGTTTGGGACACCGGTGTGGTTCCAATCTATTTTAAAAATTCATTCATCATATCAGCGAGCGTAATTTTGTTGGTTTATATATTCAGTATGACAGCAGGCTTTGCGTTTGCAAAATTACACATATTTGGGAAAGAAATGTTTTTTTGGGTGTTTCTTGTGGCATTAACTTTACCGGAAGTAATTTTGTTGTCGCCATTGTTTGTGACATTCCAAAAGATGCAGCTATTTAACACCTTTTTGGCGGTAATTTTACCGATTGCGGCATTGCAACTGCCATTTACAATTCTACTTGCTAGAACTTTTGACAATGGAATTCCTAATGAGTTAATGGAGGCGGCAAAAATTGACGGTGCGAGTGTTTTTAGGACGTTTTGGGATATCATCCTTCCGCTTACAAAGCCAATTGCATCATCCATTGTTGTTTTGACACTGATCGGCTCGTGGAACGAATATCTCCTGCCCCTTGTGTTCTTGCAAAGTCCGAATATGAAGACGGTAACGCTGCTTCCCCAATACTTCCAGGGTGAGTTTTCAAATGACCAGACGAAGATATTAGCGGCAGCTGTGCTCACTGCAATTCCGGTGATTGTTGTTTATTTGTTTTTGCAGAAGAATTTTGAAAAAGGCATGAGTGCCGGTGCTTTAAAATAATCCCAACAAGAGCAGCATAATCGTGAAAAGGAGGAGATAATGATGCCGCTCATTCAAGTTGACTTAAAAAGGTCAGTGTTTGAGGATAAAGGAAAAGAAATATCCAATGCAATTCATCATTCTCTGGTTGCAGGTCTCGGTATGGATACCACCGATCTTTTCCAAGTATTTCGACCGCATGACGAAGGGGAGATTATTTTTTCGCCAACGTATGACAATCGTGATCGACGCGATTTGATCATCATTCGGATTACCATGGTGAATATGTTTTCTCTTGAGCAAAAGAAAAAAACCTATCGAGAACTAACCAAGAGGCTTGTTGATACCGGAATCAGGCGCGATGATATTTTAGTTTGTGTTGTTGAAAACAGCGCTGAGAATTGGTCGCTTGGCGAAAGAGAAGTTTGATGGTAGAAGGGTTCGGGTAAAGTTATGGAAAATGTGAAAAAAGAATTTTTGCCGGGCAGGTCTTATCCGGTTCAGCTCGATGAAAAAATGCCGAATACGCATCGATGGGCTATCCTGGGTGCTGGCGGGATTGCCAGTTGTTTTGCCGCACAGGTAATCAAAGCCGGTGGCAACATCGCTGCGGTTGGTTCTCGTGACGCAAAAAAGGCACAGGCATTTCGGTGTGAGTTTCCGTCCATAAAAAACGCGTATGGTTCTTACGAAGAGCTGATGAAAGATCCTGACGTTGATGTGATTTATGTTGCAACTCCCCATGCACAACACCATGAGTGGGCGATGAAGTGCTTGCAACACAATAAGCCTATTTTAGTGGAAAAGGCATTTACCCAAAATTATCAGCAGGCGAAAGAAATTTTAGATTTAGCGAAAGAGAAAAAGCTGTTTGTGATGGAGGCGTATTGGACACGCTTTCTGCCACATATCATCAAGGTAAAAGAGTTGATTGATAAGGGTGAAATAGGGGACATTGTACAGATCATTGCCGACCATGGGGTTTGCTTTCCTTATGACCCTAAACATCGCTTATATGCGCCTGAGCTTGCAGGCGGAGCTCTTTTAGACTTGGGCGTATATCCCATTTCATTCGTGCAGTTTTTGCTGGGAAACCCAACGAGAATCATCGCTGCCGGCTCCGGGACGCCAACAGGTGTAGACTCAAATGATGCTGTTATTTTAGAATATGAAAATGGCCAAGGTGCACTGGCGATGGTAGCTTTTGGCTCCCTGGCGTCATCTCCCGTCACCGCTGCAATCTGCGGCACAAAAGGGCGAATAGAAATCCAAAGGCAATTTTACAGGCCGTCAGACTTCACTGTTTTTTATAATGACGGGTCAACATTGGAGTATGTTTCAAAAACCCATGAAAATCATGAAGCTGGCAGCGACGGGCTTTTTGGCATGTGTTTTGAAGCTGCTGAGGTGCAAAGGTGTCTTTTAGAAGGCAAGGTTGAATCTTCCGTTATGCCTTGGGAAGACACATTATCGGTGATGAAAATTATGGATGAAATCAGGCGACAACTCGATTTTCGATATGAAGGAGAAACATTATGAAAATCATAAATCCAGTTCTTACGGGTTTTCATGGTGATCCGTCCATGATTAGGGTGGCCGATACTTATTATATTGCGTCTTCTACGTTTGAATGGTTTCCCGGCGTCAGGGTTCATGAATCGAAAGACCTGGTGCATTGGAATTTGACCACATCGATTCTTGACAGCGTGGAGCTGCTTGATATGAAAGGCAACCCTTGCTCCGGTGGGATTTGGGCACCTGATTTGTCCTATGCCGACGGAAAGTTTTGGCTTATTTATACGGATGTGAAAGTTGTAGAAGGTGCGTTCAAAGATATGCACAACTATTTGACCATCGCAGATGATATCAAAGGTCCTTGGTGCAAACCCATCAAGTTAAACGGCGTTGGTTTTGACGCGTCGCTTTTTCATGATGATGACGGGAAAAAATATCTCATTCAACAAACTTGGGATCACCGTGAGTATCACAACCCCTTCCATGGGCTTACTTTAACGGAATACGATGCGGATAATAAGAGGCTGAAACCAGAGACCGCCAAAACTGTATACAATGGTACCGCTGTAAAGACAGTTGAAGGACCGCACCTCTATAAAATGAATGGCTACTATTATATATTTGCAGCACAAGGCGGTACAGTTTGGACCCACCAGGAAATTGTTGCCCGCTCCAAAAATCTGTGGGGACCTTATGAAACTGAGCCGAACGGACCATTTATAACCAACTTTGACACACCGGACCACTATCTTCAAAAGCAAGGGCATGGTTCGCTTGTGGAAACCCCTTCCGGCGAATGGTATTATGCTTCACTTTGCGCTAGGCCGCTTCACCATCCGACCGAGAATATTTATGACCCCAGAGGCTGGTGTACGCTTGGGCGTGAAACCAGTATTCAGAAAGTTTTTTGGGATGATGAACTTTGGCCGAGAGTTGTCGGTGGGCATGGCGGTTTGCAAGAGGTTGATGCCCCGAAAGATGTCGTATTAACGGAGGCACCTGAAACCCATGCTGTTTTTGATGATTTTTCAACGGATAAGCTTGATGGTGAATGGAATACATTAAGGGTTCCTTTTTCCGGGGAAATGGGAAATGTTGGAGGCGGAAAACTTGAACTGATAGGGCATGGTTCGCTTGCTAATCAGTTCAACCCGTCGCTCGTTGCCAGAAGATGGAAAGATTTTCAGTTTTCAGCTGTGACCAAGGTGAAATTCAGCCCCTATAGCTATCAGGCAATGGCTGGTCTTGTAAATTATTATAACAGCGAGCATTGGTCATGGATTTTTATCACCAAAGACGACGGGGGTAATGAGGTTATCGAAGTTGCAGAATGCGACAATCGCCAATACACTTCCGTTTTAAAAGATAACGCTGTGAGGATTCCTGAAGGCACGGAGTGGGTTTGGTTCAAGACCGTTGTTGATCATTTGGACTATTTTTATGAATATTCATGGGACGGGAGAAATTGGAACCGAGTGCCTGTTAAACTTGATGCCATGATTTTGTCGGATGATTATGTGAATGCTCATTATGGCGGCTTTTTCACGGGAGCATTTGTGGGCTTGGCTGCAGTTGATTATTCCGGCTGCGATTCCAAAGCTACCTTTGGGTTTTTTGAGTATATCGTTTAGTATGGTTAGTTTTATGCGATTTTGCGGCGTAACAAATGAAAGGTTGAGGTGAAATTTTATGAGTAAATTATTGGATAAAGAATTATGCGTGGTCACGGGTGCGGCCAATGGAATCGGCAGAGCAATCGCAGAACGTTTCATAAGTGAAGGCGCCGATTTGATTGTGGCTGATTTTGATGTTGAAACCGCCAAAAAAGTATATGCGGGAAACAGTCAGGTTGTTGACATTCTAAAAGTTGACGCGACAAATGTAAAAGATTTGGAAAGAATCGCGGAATCCGTTAAAAAGACCGGGCGTAAAGTAAAGGCGGTGTTACCAATCGTTGGTAACGGACCCCAAAACCCGATTCCGGAAATCACACCGGAGGAGTTTCATTTGACAATGGACCTTAATGTTTTTTCAGCTTTTTTCACGGTGCAGAAGTTAATTCCTTTTATGTCTGATAAATCTTCCATTGTTCTAATATCATCCATTGCCGGTTTTCAGGGTGGGAAAAACGCTATTGTCTATAATGCGGCGAAAGCCGCGGTTAGGTCGATGGCCCGTTCGTTCACAGGAGAGCTTGCCGAAAAGGGCATTCGAGCAAATGCTATAAGCCCTGGCCCAACGGAAACAAAGGCGTTTACAGATTTTGTGCACGGCGATGACGAAACACGAAACAATATCGTTTCGCAGCTTCCCATAGGGCATATCGGAAAGCCTAGCGAGATTGCGGCGGTTGCATTGTTCTTAGCCTCCGACGAATCTTCTTATGTGACAGGTGCTGAAATTATTACTGACGGCGGTTTCACCAATCGATAAACCAATAGAGATTAATACATAATATAAGGGAGAATAAAAATGGCATTATCATCAACGAAGATAGTGAAGGTTATTGTGGTAACAGACGATTTGGAAAAAACGGTTTCTGCATATAAAACCTTGCTGGGCACAGGGAAAGAGCCTGCTGGGCAGAATACAGAGCATAAAGAGGTAAGAACACCTTTTATGAAGTATAAAAGTGCCGCCATCACGGATACCCCAATGAAGGTAGAGAGTGTTTTCAGCGATAATTTCTGGTTTGAAATTATCCAGCCGCTAGGGAATAATGACCCATGGGCAGCTTGGTTAAAAGAACACGGCACATCAATTTGCTCAATTTGTTTGTTGTCGGACGGACCTTTGGAAGATGACGAAAAAACCATGAAAAATGCCGGGTTTGATTCACTTTTTAAACACGAAAAGGGCTATGAGGCGTATGAATATTTTGACACAGCAAAAGCGCTTGGAGTTTTAGTTGAGGTCAAAGAGCAGTATAAATAATGAAACGGGCTGAAGGAAGCCGGAGGCAGGGCCCCCGGCCTGACGAACAGAAACTGCCTATAAGGCATGTATAAGCCGGACGAGTTTGGCAATCAAAACGAAGTCCAATGCTATCCGAGACTTATGGTGTAAGGCGGTCCGGAAACATACCGACAATCCAGAGGTCATCCTACATTAGGCAGACCGTAGCGTTGATATTGTTCCAGTCGCGTCCAGAAAAAGTATTCCAGAACTTTAGTGCTTTCTGACTATCGAGGAAGTGGAAGCAGATCTGGGGATAAATGATTAATCTAGAAATTTCCCTGAAGCCAGAAATGATTTGGCAGAAATTAAAAGCTTTTCGCAGGAACTTTGTAATCCACAGGCTTAACCAAAGTACCGGGCCGCGCCTTATTCAACCTATGGATAACCCCCGCGGAAGCGGCGGATAATACCTAGAAAGCAGCCGCAATATGTCCAAAAGGAAAGTAATGGCAATGACCGCAAAATTGGCAGAATACAACCGCAAAAGGAATTTTGAAAAAACGGCCGAACCGGAAGGCA
>WSSedL1CaDRAFT_10001741_pt1 | contig 12105 bp, 7 predicted proteins | sample WetSurSL1Cattail_FD_9464 | JGI IMG/M metagenome (IMG submission 9464)
TTGAGTTTCAAAACCAAATTCTTGTTCGTCCATTTTATTATTATTTTTCCTCTCCCCGACCCTCTCCAAAGGAGAGGGAGCCGAAACTGGAGAATTGTTATTAATATTTAATTAAGCAAAAATATTTCTATTTATTTATTACTAGTTCCCCCTTCTTGGGTTAGGGGGATTCCGTTCAAAATCACTTTATAGTGAATTGTCGCTGTAGGCTCTATCGTTTTAGAAACCGAGCAATATTTTTCGAAAGACAATTGTGCTGCTTTAGCCGCTTTGTCTTCTTTTATATTTCCTTCCAAAGAAAAAACTACATGAATATCTTTGAATGGTTTTGCCTCACCTACTTGCACACGCTCGCCTTCTACCTCAGCTTTGAAAGAAGTAATTTCTTGACGTTGTTTTTTTAGAATCGAAATCATATCGATTCCACTGCATCCAGCAACACCCATCAATACTAATTCCATTGGGCTTGGTCCCATATCATTACCTCCAAAATCTGGACGTGCATCTACATTTACAATATGCCCTCTTTCATTTTTTAATTGAAAGTGGAAGTTTTCGTTTACTCTGTCTAATGTTATTTTCATTTTATTCTTTTTTTTTAAATCTAAATTCAAAAATCGTTAATCATAAATCTGCAGTCAATTATCCTTTATCCGATAATCTCAAAACATCTCCAAAAACACCTCTTGCTGTTACTGCCGATCCTGCACCAGCTCCTTGAACAACAATTGGTCTATCTCCATAAGATTCCGTATAAATTTCGAAGAAAGAATCTGAACCTTTTAATCCACCTAAAGCGGTATCTGTAGGTACAGAAACTAATTTTACTTCTAAAATTCCTTTATCATTTTGCAAATCACCAGACAATTCACCTATATAACGCAACACGTGATTCGGTTCTTGTTCTGCTTTTATTTTATTATAAATTGGGTCGAATTCTTTTAATTTTGTTAAGAAATCAACTGCACTTCCTTCACGTAAATGTTCTGGAATCAAGTTTTGAATATTGATTTCTTCAAACTCATTTTGCAAATCTAATTCACGTGCTAAAATCAATAATTTTCTACCTACATCATTTCCGCATAAATCTTCTCTTGGATCTGGCTCGGTAAATCCGTTATCAATAGCTTGTTTTAGAATATCACTAAACGGAACATCCTTGGCAGAAAAATTATTAAATAAATAACTCAATGTTCCAGAGAAGACTCCTTTAATCTTAGTGATATTTTCCCCTGAAAGATGCAATAATTTAATGGTATCAATCAATGGCAATCCAGCACCAACATTGGTTTCATATAAATAATTCTTTTGATTTTCAGCCAATACTTTTCGCAATTCCTTATAGAAACCATAACTCAACGTATTGGCTACTTTATTAGACGAAACCAAATCGAATCCATTTTCTACCAAAGAAATATAATTCTCTACAAATGCAGCACTGGCCGTGTTATCTATAGCAATTAAATTCTCTAAATGATGCTCATTTGCGTAAGCGATAACATCATTAATCGTATACGTAAATCCATTGGTTTGAATTTCGTTAACCCAATTTGGCGTTACACCGTCTTTGTTTAGCAAAACATTTTTAGAGTTAGCAATAGCAAAAACATTCAACTTAATGTCTTTTCTTTTCTCAATAGCAACTGCCGATTCCAGAATTTGATTAATCAAAGTTCCGCCAACTAATCCATGACCAAAAACAGCAATATTGATTTTTTTAGCCACTCCAAAAATCTCTCCGTGAATCACATTTAATGCTTTATTCAGTTCTGTTTTTTTAACCACTAAACTCACGTTTTTCCCAGTAACGGTATTATTGAACAAAATAGGCACAATTTTATTGCGAATCAAAGCCGTATACGGTTTGTGAAACGTACTCAAATCTTGACCAATAATAGAAATCACCGAAACATCATCAGTAACCGAAATTTTATTGACATCCTTAGAATAGAAATCATTTTCGAATTCTTTTTCCAATTCAATCATTGCCTTAGTGGCTTCACTAGAATTCACAACCAAACCAATTCCTCTTTCAGAAGAACCTTGAGAAATAATACTCACACTAATATCATTATCACCCATTACTCTAAATATACGAGCATCAACACCCGTTTTTCCAAGTAATCCACGACCTTCTAAGTTTACCAAAGCTACGTTTTCTAAAACAGAAAGTGTTTTGATTCCTTCTTGATTTGACTTAGAGGTTATAAGTGTTCCTTTGTTTTCATTATTAAACGTATTCAAAATACGCAAAGGAATATTTTTCTCTAACAATGGAATAATAGTTTTGGCGTGCAAAATATTAGCGCCAAAATTAGCCATCTCATTGGCTTCATTATACGATAAATACTCGATTTTTTTCGCATCCAAAACCATCTCAGGATTGGCAGTGTATATTCCGTCAACGTGAGTGTAATTTTGTAATTCTTCGGCATTGATATAATTCGCAATCAATGAAGCCGTATAATTACTTCCATTTCTACCTAAAGTAGTCGTTTCATTTTTGGAATTCGAACCAATAAAACCGGTAACAACCAAAACAGCATCTTTATTTTCTTTGAAAAATTGAATTACATTTTTCTTAGAAACTGCTTCTAAAGGTTGCGCATCACCAAAATTAGAATCAGTTATAATTAATTCTCTTGTATCAGCTAATTTTGCAGGAATCCCTTTTTGGTTCAACAAAAACACTAACAATTTAGCCGAAAGCAATTCGCCTTGAGCTAAAATTTGGTCTTGAATCTTAGCACTAAAATCGCCAATTAAACTCACGCCTTCAAAAAGTTTATCCAACTTATCAAATTCTTGAGAAAAATCAACCGCATCAAAACCATCTTTTTGATAGGTTTTAAAACTTTCAAGTAAAGGCTTGTAATTTCCGTTTTTGGCAGCAATTATAAGAATATCATCCAACTCATCTGTTGCTTTTCCTCTTGCAGAAACTACAATTGCAATTTTTTCTTCTTGTTTTATTTTATCAACAATAATATCTAAAACTTTGTTGATTCCTTCGCCGTTGGCCAAAGATTTACCGCCGAATTTTACTACTTTCATCTGTTTTTTATTTTTGAAAACAACCTCTAACAAATTGTCTAATTGTTCGTATTCCATCAAAAAGGCATCGTGCCCGTGTTGAGAATCAATCTCACTATAGAATACATTATTTTTAAATTTTTTAATCTCATTGTACGTCTCTTTATTCTCTTTTGCCGTAAAAAACAAATCCGAATTAATCCCTACAATGTATATATTGGCTTCCACTTTTGAAATAACAGCCTCTAATGACTCTCGATTGCGAGTAATATCAATCGTTTTCAACAATTGATTCATCATTTTATAAGCCGAAAGTTGGAATCGTTTTTCTAATTTCTCACCATGATAATTCAACCAACTTTCCACTTGGAAGGTTTCTAATTTTTCAGTAGTATTTCTATTGAATTTTTCTTTAAAAGATTCTGGCGTTCTATAACACAACATGGCGTGAATACGAGCATCTTCAATTGGTTTTTTAGAATTATTCAGTATTTTTTCTTGTAAATAACAATTAGCAATTAACCAATCTGTCGATTTCCAATCGGTTGCGATAGGAATAAAGTTTTGTGCCAGTTTTGGTTCCAAAGCCAAAATTTCCCAAGCAATTCCACCTCCTACAGAACCACCAATAAGCGCAAACAAATTATCGATTTTTAAAAGACGAAGTCCCTCGATAAAAATTCGAGCAATATCTCTAGCTATAAAATCATGATAATTTTCAATAATATCAGAGTTGAATCCATTTCCTGGCACGTCAAAAGCAACTATGGTGTATTTTCTAACATCAATGGTTTTGTCAATTCCCACCAAATCATTCCACCAACCCGCTTCACCAATAACTTGTGAATTCCCAGTCAAGGCGTGATTGATTAAAATAATAGGTGCTGTATGTAAAGGCGCACCAAAAACCTGATACGAAAGATTCAGATAGGGATATTCTGCACCGTTTTCGGTAACAAAATTAGATATGGTAAGATGTAATGGTTTATTTTCCAATTTCAAATCTTTAAATAGGATTGATGATGGAAATATTAGAAAGAAAGCTCAAATAAACTAGAAGAATTTGCGTTGTTATCTTTCCACAATTATGTGGTAGAATGCAGCACCTTCTTCGATGAATCGAAGGGTTGCTAAGGCTTCATCGGGTCTAATCCCTCGTCCTTTCTTTATAACATTTCAATACGTTTATGAACTTAAAGTTGCAAAGTAACTATTATTTTTTCAAACAAACAAATTTTGCTGATTTAGTTTTAAACCAGCTACTATATAACAAACAAACGCAAGCCACCACTGAACACTAAATCCAGAAATCACCTGCGTTTGAATCCTTTATTTACAAAACTATATTTAGATAAACAGTGTTTCATTTTCTTTAGAATACATCAAAAACATTAATGAATCAGATGCCTTTTTTAGATCTTTAAAATCGACACCCGTATTGATACCAAACCTTGTATTTGTTAACTCTATTCTACTCTCTTTTTCTGTACTGTTAGTTGCCCTTATACCTCTTATAAAGTCTAACGCCCTCGTAATCCTTCTTTTTGTGCTCATGATGTTTAAATTTAATTAATTCGACTTATTATTGTTTGTTGTTTGTATTATAAATATTTGCTAAATAAAAAAACCCTTTTGGTTCGTGTACCAAAAGGGTTTATCTATATAAACGATTCTTTTGGATATCAACAGACTAGCATCTGTGCGCAAAGCACAGTAACCGAAAATTGTTTATTTTTCTTATTACTAATCATAATCATTGTTTCTATTTTTAAATTTTAATTATTTGTGTTTTAATCAAAAAAGCCTCCCGATTACTCAGGAGGCTTTTGCTATATTTTAGTCTTATTTGAATAAAAAAATTAAGCTATCGCACTCCTGCAAATTTCCTTAGTTTGAACCATCGATTTTTTACAAATAATAAAATTCATTTTGTCTTTTTCTTTAGAGTCACAAAGATATAAATTATTCTTTATCACTCATCATTTTTTTAAAAAATTTTCAGTTAATAACACTAATTAACAGTTAATTGTATTTTTTGACATCAATTTCTAATAGCAATCTAAAAAAACAAATCAAACAAGAGCTTTTTACCAAGATAATTCAAAAAAACTAACTCCATTCCACTCTTCTGATTTGATATTTCAAAGATACTATCTAAATCTGCAATCGATGTTAAGCAAACTTTAAATTAGGCACTACAAAGTGTTAAAAACAGCTTGCAAATCAGCTTTCAAATCTTCTATGTTTTCTAAACCTACAGAAATTCGAATCAAATCTTTAGAAACACCTGAACTTAACTGCTGTTCTTCTGACAATTGCTGATGGGTAGTACTTGACGGATGAATAATTAATGATTTTGTATCTCCAATATTCGCTAACAATGAAAACAACTTGGTTTCATCAGCCACTTTCTTAGCAGCATCAAAACCTCCTTTTAATCCAAAAGTAACCAAACCGTTTTGTCCTTTTGGCAAATACTCCTGTGCTAAATCGTAATATTTACTAGATTTCAATCCCGGATAATTTACCCAAGCTACTTGTTCTTGCGCTTCTAACCATTGTGCTAAAACCAATCCGTTTTCACTATGTCTTTGCACACGAACAGCCAAAGTTTCTAATCCTTGAATAATTTGGAACGCATTAAACGGACTCAAAGCAGCACCATAATCGCGTAATCCTTCAATTCTTGCTTTTGCAATAAAAGCAGCTGCTCCTAAAGCTTCGTGATATACTAATCCGTGATATCCAGCATTAGGTTCTGTAAATTCTGGGAAACGACCACTGCTCCAATCAAAAGTTCCCGCATCAATAATAGCACCACCCAAAGAAGTTCCATTTCCTGCAATGTACTTTGTCAAAGAGTGAATTACAATATTCGCCCCAAATTCAATAGGTCTCAGCAAATAAGGAGAAGCTACAGTATTATCAACTACAAATGGCACTTTTAATTTTTTGGCTACTGCCGAAATTGCTTTTAAATCCAAAACATCCAATTTTGGATTTCCTAAACTTTCAACAAAAATCACTTTCGTATTTTCATTAGCCGCTTTTTCAAAATTAGCTGCATCCGATGGGTCTACAAATGTTGTTGTAATTCCTAACCTCGGCAATGTAGAACTAAACAAATTGAAAGTTCCACCATACAAACTGCTTGATGCCACAATATGATCGCCCGTTTTTAACATTGTCAATAAAGCTGTTGTAATTGCTGCAGTTCCAGAAGCAGTAACTACTGCTGCAATTCCGCCTTCAAGAGCTGCCAAACGTTGCTCTAAAACATCATTAGTTGGATTATTCAAACGCGTATAAATATAACCAGCTTCTGCTAATCCAAATAAATTAGCTGCATGTTCCGAATTATTAAACACATAAGAAGAAGTTTGATAAATAGGAACAGCTCTTGTTCCTGAATGTTGGGTAACATCGTGTCCCGCATGTAAAGCATTGGTTTCAAATTTCAAATCACTCATTTTATTATTTTCTTTAAATTATTATTATTTATTTTCCAAAAAAAAACCTCCCAATTTCTCGGGAGGCTTTGCTATATTGATGTATTTCAGTTTAAGCAATAGTGTACCCGCAGAAAGAATTCTGTTTGCACATACACATTGTAGACTTAGTTATTGTTTTCATTTCTTTTATTTTCGAAACCAAATTTGCAAACTTATTTTGAAATATCCAAATGTTTGGAATTAAATTAACATTTTTTTACTGACTAATTTAAAAGATTTTCAGGCACCAACAAAGACTTCAATTTTTTAATTAAAAAAATTAGTTGAGATTAATTTACAATTCGAAAATGGTTTCATACCTTTGCACCTCAAAATACAAGAGGAAAAATTTGAACTGATTGCAACCTCTTCATAATGAGCCAAATTCGTTATGAGTGCTGAATATTTTCAGTAGAAAAAAATGCTAAAGCAGAAACTCTCCTTTAGTCCTTTTTGCAATTATTTTTTCCTCGCTTAATATTTAAAAATTATATATTATGGCCTATTTATTTACGTCAGAATCTGTGAGCGAAGGACATCCAGACAAAATTGCCGATCAAATTTCAGACGCATTAATTGATAATTTCCTAGCATTTGATGCTGACTCAAAAGTAGCTTGCGAGACCTTAGTAACTACTGGTCAAGTTATTTTAGCTGGAGAAGTAAAATCAAATACTTATTTAGATGTTCAACAAATTGCTCGTGATGTAATCAAAAAAATTGGATACACAAAAAGCGAATACATGTTTGAAGCGAATTCTTGTGGGATTCTTTCAGCTATTCATGAACAATCTGCTGATATTAATCAAGGTGTTGATAGAAAAAGTCCTGAAGAACAAGGAGCTGGCGACCAAGGAATGATGTTTGGTTATGCAACTAACGAAACTGAAAACTACATGCCTTTGGCACTAGATTTGTCTCACAAACTTTTAAAAGAATTAGCTGAGTTAAGACGTGAAAACAGTGAAATCACTTATTTACGTCCAGATGCAAAATCGCAAGTAACATTAGAATACAGTGATGACAATACTCCAATACGTATTGACGCTATTGTAATCTCAACTCAACACGATGATTTTGATGAAGAAGCCGTAATGCTTGCTAAAATTAAAAAGGACATCATCGAAATTTTGATTCCAAGAATCATTGCAAAAAACCCAGAACACGCACATTTATTCAATGATAAAATCAACTACCATATTAACCCAACAGGAAAATTCGTAATTGGAGGACCTCACGGAGATACTGGTTTAACAGGAAGAAAAATTATTGTTGATACTTACGGCGGAAAAGGAGCTCACGGTGGTGGTGCTTTCTCTGGAAAAGACCCAAGTAAAGTGGACAGAAGTGCTGCTTATGCTACACGTCATATTGCTAAAAACTTAGTTGCTGCCGGTGTAGCTGACGAAATTTTAGTCCAAGTTTCTTATGCAATTGGTGTTGCTCAACCAATGGGTATCTTTATTGATACTTACGGAACTTCAAAAGTGAATTTAACAAATGGAGAAATTGCTAAAAAAGTAGAAGCTATTTTTGATATGCGTCCTTACTTTATCGAGCAACGTTTAAAACTAAGAAATCCTATATACAGCGAAACAGCAGCTTACGGACACATGGGACGAACTCCTGAGACAGTAACTAAAACATTCTCTGCTCCTGGTGGAAACGAAAAAACAGTTACAGTAGAATTGTTTACTTGGGAAAAACTAGATTATGTTGACCAAATTAAAACGGCTTTTGGGTTATAATATTTAACTGCAAAATTAAGCTGATATTTACAAACAAAAAGCCCTGACTAAAATTTAGTCAGGGCTTTTTTTTATCTTCGATTATGATAAAATAGCTCTATATATTATATTTCAAAGAAAATATTAAGTATCTAGGTTGCACCGTATATTGTGAAGTTCTTGTAGAGAATTGTGAAAAACTATCATCATTTAAAGATTTTGTATTTAATAGATTTGTTCCACTAATTTTATACTCAACCTTACTATTTTTCTTCTGATAAATTAAACTTGCCGTAAGAAAATCATACTGGTTGTCTACCGTTTTTTCGGTGTTGTAATAATGATAAAATTCGTATTCTGTCACCAATGAAAAACTATTTAAAAAGTAGTAATCCAATTTGGCAAAAGGTTTATTGGTATAATACACACTATTAGCATAATCGTTAATTACCATATTATAACCTAATTCTAAATTAGGCAATTTTTTATAATTAGTAGATGCTTTAAGGGTATAACTTTGGGTGAAACTTTCATTTGTTGACAAGACATTGTTTTGAATATTATTAAACAATGACCAATTTAGATTTGCCGAAAAAGAGGCTTTATAATTTTTCAAGAAAGAACGTCCATAAGACCCACTTCCAGAAAAAGTTTCATCTGCAAAATCAGAATTATAAGGGCTTGAGGACTGGTTTACTCCAATATAATTGGCTTTAGTTTTTACCGCGTCAATTCGTTTTGAATAGGTTAAAAATGCAGATATGTTTTCTAAATTAAACATATTGTATTTAAAATAGCGTAAGGAATGTTGACGAGATGTTGCGTTTTCAAGTGTTCGGTTTCCATTTTGTAAACTATTATAGTTAGAAAAAACCAAACCTTCTGCCAATTGATTTATATCAGTAAAACTATTGGTATATGAAAAATTATAAGTCAAGCTTTCTGCTTTTTTGATTTGATAAATGGCTAAAAAATCAGGCAAAATTCTGGAGAAATTTTGATTATAATTAGTCCCTAATTGCATATTAGTCATATTGTAACTATGAATACTTGCACCAGGTGTAAAGGTAAATTTCCCCATTAAAATTTTGTAATGCAATCCCAAAAAGGCATCATTGAATTTGTAATTCACAGTATTAATATTGGCTGAATCATCTAATTCATTTACCGTTTTATTATCTAGAATTTGATACATACTAGAATTAAAATTTTGATACGAATATGTATTTCCTAATGTAATATTAAAATTGCTTTTAGAAGTAAGCATGTAATAATAATCTATTTTCGCATCTATTTTATTGGTTTTTACAAAACGGTTTTGCGTAATATCATTTCTTTCTTGATCTGAATTATACCCTACTAAATCAAAAGGTTTCGATTTTAGATTGGCATTATAAAAAGGATCTTCTTCTTGATATAAATGTTGCATCTCGACAGCAAAAATATTTTTCTCGCTTGCCGTATAAAACAAACTTAGATTTTGATTTATCGAAATAGGCTCTTGTTTTTTATTCGTTAAAATATTTTCAGTGGTTGACACATTATCAACGATAGACTCCCGTAACAAAGGTGAACTTTCATCTTGTTTAGAAATCTTAGTCAAAACATCATAATCAAACTGAAAATTGGTGGATGGTTTGTAACTAGAACTGAGTTTAAACATTCCCAAATTACTTTTCTGATGTGCTAATTCATTTCTATTCTCTGTTGACTGAACTTCAGAAGAATTAGGTTTAAAAATATTGGTTTGTGATTTCGTTTCTAAATCCGTAAGCGATGAAGAAATAATTCCAAAACCACTCAAAGTCCAAGCTTTATTAACACTATATGAAAAATTCGCCGCTCCAAATTTGGTTTCTATTTCTTTAGCGCGATTATTTCTCATCAATGAGATTCCTAAATCATTAGAGGAAATATTAAAACTAGAACCTCCTTTGGATGCAAGACTTCTAAATCCTCCTGTTAATTTCATATAATCCTGAATGGTCAGTGGCAATTCGCCGATATTATTAAAATTTGTAATCAGGTTTATACTGTAATTAGGACTATAATAAAACAATTTGGGATTAATCAAATAGCGACTGTCCTTCATCCCTACACCAATTCCTGCGGTCATATCGCCAAACCAAAAATTCTTTTTTCCTGATTTTAACTTGATATTCATCGCCACATTATCTTGATTGTTTTCTACTCCTTTCAGAATAGAATTTTCGTTGTAGTTACGAAGTACTTGTATTTTGTCGATTGCATCTGCTGGAATATTTTTAACTCCTAGTTTAGTATCACCATCAAAGAAATCTTTTCCTTCAACCATTAATTTACTAACTTTTTTACCTTCAACTTCAATTTCACCATCAGCATTAACCTCTACACCTGGTAGTTTTTTTAATACATCTTCTAATTTTCGTTCCGTACCTGTTTTAAAAGAATCCGCATTATAAACAATTGTATCGCCTTTAATAGAAACTGGCATTTCGCGTATAATTTCAACTCCTTCAAGTTCAACTGCACCATCTTCTAAAGTAATATTTTTATTGATATTGGTAGTAGCTGTAACCACTTCTATCTCTTTACTTTGCATACCCAAAAAACTTACTTTAATACTATATGTTGTGTTTGGCTTCAAACTAAGCGAATACCTGCCTTTGTCATTAGTAATAGCATAAGAATCCATTCCTTTTGTAACTTGATTTACAGCCATTACATTGACCATTTCAAGTCCAACATTCTTATTATCAGTTATTATTCCTTCGATTTTAATAGCTTGGGCAAAAGAAAATGAGCTTATTAAAAAAAAAGCAATTAGAAGTATATTTTTCATTTATATGATTTAAATAATTAAAAATTTGACCAGAAATCAGAATGCTTATCTTCCTGGCATACCACCACCCATAAAACCACCACGTCCTTGATTCATAGAACGGAATTCCTCCATTTTTTTCACCATAGTTTCATCAAATACTTTTTGTGAAACTACTTTACCTTTTGTTGATGGTTTGATTACCGCTTTATCCTTAGGATTTAAAACTATTTTAGAACATAAAATAACTGTACTTCCGTCGTTTACTTCTAAAATCAATCCGGGTAATCCCCAATAACTTTCTGGCCCTTGATTTACTGGAATTTCAGGAGTGTACCAAGCTGTGATTACAACTTCTTTTGCAATTGCTGCATCATCCATAAAATTTGTTTTCTTTTTAGCATCGTCAGACTTAGTTGCTGTACTTTCTTCTTTTGGCGGTCCAAAATTCCTCATATCAGTTTTACTTATTGGACGAATAGCTGTAGCTTTAAAACAATTATACCCACCAATAACACGAGTTTCGCCTTCCATTTTCCAGTTTAAATTGGGTAATGAATCTTTAACTAAAAATTCTTTCCCCATAAACTCTTTATCAACAGTATATACTTTTTGTTTGATGTCTTTATAATAGGTCCCACCTCCTCCAGTCATGAAACTCATCATACGCATACCTCCATTATTTTGTCCCGGTGAATCCAGTTTTTCCTCTTCTTTATAAATTGAAGCTGATTTATCAAAATTAAGGATGAATGTTTTTTCGAACATAGCTTTCATTCGGTCTTGCATGTTCTTTTGCATTTCTGGAGTAATATTTTTATTCCCTTCCATTCTGCTTTTAAATTCAGCCATACTCGTTTTTGACTCATATACTGCCATACCTTGAAATGTTTGCGCCATAATCCCTATTTGAATCGTGAACACTAATGCTATTGTAAAAATTAATTTAGACATAAGGTTTTTATTTATGAAGTGATTTAAACTTTTATTTTATTGAATTTTTTTAGAGCAATAACGATGAATGCTAAATAATTAAAGCCAAGCCAACTTGCTA
>WSSedL1CaDRAFT_10001742_pt1 | contig 12105 bp, 7 predicted proteins | sample WetSurSL1Cattail_FD_9464 | JGI IMG/M metagenome (IMG submission 9464)
GCTTTCACCGGCCTGGGCGCGCCCTATTGGAACCCGGATGCGCGTGGCACCATCACCGGCCTGACGAGAGGCACCACCGTGGCCCATATTGCGCGGGCTGCGCTGGAAAGCATTGCATACCAGAGTGCCGCTTTGCTCAAGGCCATGAGCCGTGACGCGGTGGCGGCGGGTGGCGCACCGGTGAGTGAATTGCGGGTGGACGGCGGCGCCTGTATCAACGACTTGTTGATGCAGTTTCAGGCTGATCTGCTGGGCATTGCCGTGGTGCGGCCGGCAGTGATTGAAACCACGGCGCTGGGTGCAGCCTATCTGGCGGGATTGAGTACGGGGGTCTACAGCAGCAAGTCGGAGCTGTCGCAGCTCTGGCGCGTTGACAGGCGATTTGTGCCCACGATGAGCCCCGCCCGAGCGCAAGAGTTGATGGCGGGCTGGGAGCATGCGATCCGGCAAACGACTTTGGGACGATCCTGAGTTCAGTGAAATAGGTCGCAACGACTTCGAGTCAGGTCCGAAGCTTTATCGTGCAAATGCTGCGGCGCATACCGTCCGTATCTGTTCACGCAACCACCGATGGGCGGGGTCAGCATCCAGCCGAGGATGCCACATCAGCGACACCGTGATGGGCTCGATCACCACCGGAAGCTCAAACGCATAGGTCGTCGCCAATGGTTCTGTTTTCTGGCGTTCCGGGGGAACAGCCAAGAAGGAAGCTGGTACAAGTGCCACGAGGTCAGACCCACGGGCTACCGCGAGTGCCGTAGGAAAGCTTGGCACGATGGCGACAACGGTTCGCTCTAGGCCTGCCGCAGCCAATGCCACATCCACCGGCCCGGTGCTGCGTCCGCGGCGTGAAGCGACAACATGGCCAAACGCCGTGTACTGCTCGGCGGTCACTTTAGCTACCTTCTCGAGTGGATGTCCCCTGCGGACAACGCCAACGAAGTGATCCCGAAACAGGGCTTGAACGCGCACTTCCGGCCCCATGTCACTCACTACACCAATCTCCAGATCGGCGGTGCCTTCCCGCAAAAAGGCAGGTGTCTTTTCGGTTTTTGGTGCAAAACACAAGCGCACAAGCGGTGCCTTGGCCGCTATTGCACCTATCAGGGCGGCACCAAAAGCCTCCACAAAACCGTCATTGGCACGAATCGTGAAGCTGCGTTGCAGCGTTGCGAAGTCCGGCTCAGGTGCGGACGGGCGAAGGACGGAACGGGCCTCATGAACAACATTTCTGGCACGTTCACACAGCGCCTGGGCACAAGGTGTGAGCACCATGCCGCGTCCAGCTCGCACCAAGAGAGGATCATGGGTCGCAGCGCGAAGGCGCGTCAGCGTGCGGCTCATGGCCGAAGCACTTAAACCAAGGCGACGCGCCGCCCTCGCCACACTGCCCTCAGTGAGCAAGGCGTCGAGCGCAATGAGCAGGTTCAAGTCTGGTTCCGACATAAAAATCATCCTAGCATGCAAGGTGCAGACAAGGCGTTTGGTGCAGGTATTAAGTGCTACGGCTGCGCCTTCCGCAATGTCAGTGGCGTCGATATAGTGACCGCACCGATTGACTCGACAGAAGTAAAAAGACATGGAATTATTCTCAGACTTGCCCTCCGACGACGGGCTGCCTGGCGCCCAACGGCGATTGGCGATGATCGCCGTGATGACGGCGACGACCATGACTGTATTTGATGGCACCATCGTCAATATCGCCTTGCCCCAAATCGGTCGCGCGCTGAATGCCTCAGCGGGCACGGTCATCTGGGTTGCCAACGGCTACCTGCTGGCCATGGCGATGACCTTGGCAATGTTTGCGTCGCTGTCAAACCGGTTGGGCTTTCGGACCTTGTTCACCGGTGGCCTGGCTGTTTTTACGCTCGCATCACTGGGCTGCGCCTTGTCGTCGTCGATGGATATGTTGATTGGCATGCGTTTGTTGCAGGGCGTCGGTGGCGCGGCAATGTTGAGCATTGCCCCTGCCATCCACCGCACGGTGTTTCCCAGTCGTCTGCTCGGGCGAATTCTTGGCCTCAATGCCATGCTGATTGCCACCAGCACGGCGATTGGGCCCACCTTGGGTGGCACATTGTTGGCCGCACTGAGTTGGCCATGGCTTTTTGCCATCAATGTCCCGCTGGGCATGGTCGCGGTCATCCTTGCTTGGCGTGCCGTCCCAGGAGCGCACACACCCTCGCGTGAGCGGTTCGACATGGCCGGTGCCGTTTTGTCAGCGGTTGCCATGGGGGCCATGATCCTGGCTGCCGACGCCTGTTCACATATGGCCGAGAGTGAACAGTTTCACGACGCTGTCCTGAAGGCCACAGCCTGCGGCTTGGTCGCCATCGTCGCGGGCGTTTTGTTTGTCTGGGACCAGCGCCGTGTCCGACAGCCTTTGCTGCCGCTGGACATGTTTTTGTCCACCCGGTTTTCCTTGGCTGCATTGACCTCTCTGGCCTCGTTCGTTGGTCAGGGTATTGCCTTTGTGGCCTTGCCTTTTTTGCTTCAGAACGCCTACGGGTACAGCGCTTTCCAGGCGGCGCTGTTGTTTACGCCTTGGCCGATCGGGATCATGTTGGCTGCGCCACATGCAGGACGGCTCGCCGACCGCCATTCTGCGGCTGCACTGTCTACCGCAGGACTGGCATTGTTCACGGTGGGCCTTGTGCTGCTGGCGCTGCTACCAGACCGGGCCCAAGCGTGGGACATCGCTTGGCGTGCTTTGGTGTGTGGTGTGGGTTTTGGTTACTTCCAAAGCCCCAACAATCGAGAGATGTTGTCGAACGTCTCGCGTGAAAACAGTGGCCCCGCCTCCGGCGTGCTGGCCATCATGCGCACGTTTGGCCAATGTCTTGGCGCTGCACTCTTGGGCGTCATCCTGTCGGTTTGTACGGCCCGCGCCATGGCCGATGGTGAAATTCAAATGAACGTTGTGCAGGATACCCAAGCCATTCAACTGGCCCTGTGGCTGGCAGCTGCCGCAACAGCAGTAGCCACCCTCGTGAGTGTCAGCCGTATTCGCAAAGCAGGCAATCCACTGTCACAAGACCGATAGACGCAATCACCCGGCATGGAAAACATGGGGTGAGGTCACAGAGGTCACCCTTGTCCTACCCACGCGACACCAGGCTTTGACTTGGGAGCGTCACCTGTTTGCATCATCTTGCGGGCGCGATTCAAAGTAATGTGGTGTTGGCGCAGACCGCCAACGCGCTCTCTGGTGTTTCCATGGAGTGTCTTGGGGAGTGAGTCAAGGCGTTGAATCAGCAGTATCGATGCACGGCGCGGCGACTGGGTCAGGTGCATGCGGTTTTGGGGTGAAAGCACGCGCGGGGTTACGCCACGGTATGCGAGAGGCTCAAGACGCACGCATTTCACCCCAAAGCCCGGTCACCTGACCCAATCACCACACCTTGAGGTTTTTTGTGGCTACACAGGATCAGAAGAAATCCAGGCAACACGGCCAACACGGCAAGATATGCATCTGTTTTGATAGCTGCTAGCGCTTTTCTCATAAGGGTCTGAGGCTGTTTTTCCTCAAAATCCGTCAAGACCGACACGGTGAGACAGGGTGATTGGGTCAGGTGATCGGGCTTTGGGCCAAAGGCGCGCGTCTCAAGGATTGGCGTACTGATCGGCACCGCCCGCGCGTGATTTGGCGCCAAAACCGCATGCGCCTGAGCCAGTCGCCCTGGCGTTCATGGAGGAGGATTTTTATCAGCACACATCAGTTTGAATCGCACCCTCATCTTGCGGCGACACAGCAAGTTCAGTGAATCCGCATCCCCGGTTTGGCCCCGGCAAACGGCTCCAGCACATAGATGCCGGGGTTGGTTTTTTCGTCGGCGTGGCTGGCGGCCAATACCATGCCCTCAGACACACCAAACTTCATCTTGCGCGGTGCCAGGTTGGCCACCAGCACGGTGAGTTTGCCGGTCAGGTCCTCGGGTTTGTAACAGCTGGCGATGCCGCTGAAGACATTGCGCGTGGTCGGCTGGCCCGCTGCGTCCACCTCACCTACATCGAGTGTGAGTTGCAGCAGTTTGGTGGAACCGGCCACCGCCTGGCATTGGACAATTTTGGCAATGCGCAAGTCGATCTTGGCAAAGTCATCGATGCCGATGGTAGGTGCAATGGCCTCACCGCCAGGTAACTGATTTGCTTCTTTTTCCATAGCTATAGGTCCTTGTTCTACCTGGGATGGAGGCTCAAACAAGGCATCAAGCTGCTCCACGGTGACACGTTGCAGCAGGTGTTGGTAGGTGCCAATCACATGACCGGTGGGCAACGGCTCGCCGACATTGCCGAAGGTCAAGGGTTCGATGTTGAGGAAAGCTTCCACCTGTTGTGCCAGTTTGGGCAGCACCGGCTTGAGGTAACAGGTCAACACGCGGAACGCTTTGATGCAGACGGTGCACACGCCTTGCAGGCGCTCTTCCTGCCCCGGCTGTTTGGCCAGGTCCCAAGGTTTGTTGGCGTCTACATAGGCGTTGACGCGGTCGGCCAGCAGCATGGTTTCACGCAGGGCCTTGGCATATTCGCGCTCTTCATACAGGCGCTCGATGCTGACGCGCTCGATGCGCAACTGGTGCAGCAGAGCGGCGCCGTCTTCCGGCACCTCGCCGATCCGACCGTCAAAACGTTTGCTCAGGAAGCCGGCGGCGCGGCTCGCGATGTTGACAAACTTGCCAATCAGGTCGCTGTTGACGCGGGCCATGAAGTCGTCGGCGTTGAAGTCGATGTCTTCGTTGCGGGCGCTGAGTTTGGCGGCCAGGTAATAACGCAGCCACTCGGGGTTCATGCCCAAACTCAGGTACTTGAGCGGGTCCAGCCCGGTGCCACGGCTCTTGCTCATTTTTTCACCGTTGTTCACCGTCAGGAAACCGTGGACAAAAATGTTGTCCGGTGTCTTGCGGCCACTGAACCTCAGCGTGGCAGGCCAGAACAAGGTGTGGAAGGTGACGATGTCCTTGCCAATGAAGTGGTACTGCTCCAGCTCGGGGTTGGCCATGTAGGCCTCATAGTCGATGCCGCGTTTGTCCAGCAGGTTTTTGAGCGAGGCCAGGTAACCAATCGGGGCGTCCAGCCAGACGTAGAAGTATTTGCCTGGTGCGTCCGGGATCTCGATGCCAAAGTAGGGCGCATCGCGGCTGATGTCCCAGTCACCCAGGCCTTCGCTTTGGCTGCCGTCGGGGTTGGTGCGGATGCTGAACCACTCCTTGATCTTGTTGGCCACCTCGGGCTGCAACTTGCCGTCCTGCGTCCATTGCTCCAGAAACGCCACACAACGCGGATCGGAGAGTTTGAAGAAAAAGTGCTCCGAGCTTTTGAGCTCGGGCTTGGCACCTGACAGGGCCGAATACGGGTTGATCAGGTCGGTCGGGGCATAAACTGCGCCACAGACCTCGCAGTTGTCGCCGTATTGGTCCTTGGCGTGGCACTTGGGGCATTCACCCTTGATAAAACGGTCCGGCAGGAACATGTTTTTCTCGGGGTCAAAAAACTGCTCGATGGTGCGGGTTTCGATCAGCGAGCCTTCGGGGTTGTCGCGCAGGTCTCGGTAGATGGCCTGGGCCAGTTCGTGGTTTTCAGGCGCGTCGGTGCTGTGCCAGTTGTCAAAGCTGATGTGAAAACCGTCCAGGTAGGGTTGGCGTCCGGCGGCGATGTTGGCCACAAACTGCTGGGGAGTGACGCAGGCCTTTTCTGCGGCGATCATGATCGGCGCACCATGGGTGTCGTCCGCGCCAACAAAGTCGATCGCGGTGCCCATCATGCGTTGGTAACGCACCCAGATGTCGGCCTGGATGTACTCCATGATGTGGCCAATGTGGAAATTGCCATTGGCGTAGGGCAGGGCGGTGGTGACAAAAAGTTGGCGTGTCATGGGGCGGGATCTTTCTGGGATAGCCTTCGATTTTAGTCGGGCAAGGCCAGTGCCCTGTGGCACGGGTGTGCGCTGCAGCCGGGTTGCTTAACGCAGCCGAAGCGGGTCGCGGCGGCGTTCGGGTTGATACGTTGCTGGTAGCGTCGCGCTCGGCTCCATCGGGGGGGCAGCCTCGGGGTCGGTCCAGTCGAAGAATTTGCAGATCTCGGCGCGCTGGCGCATGGCGTCTTTGTGACCCAGCGCCATCAGCTCGCTGGTGTACCCGGGCTCAAACAGCAGGTAACTGGCGAGCGGAGCACCGCGTTCGTCCGACGCCTTGGACGACACCCCCAGGCTGGCCAGCACACTGCGCACGGCGGAGGGCAACTCGTTGATGTGTCGGGAGGCAATCACATCCAGTTGCTCGGAGGGCGAAATCAGCAGCAATTCGACTGGGCGCAGGTTGCTGGCGTTGCGCATCTCGGGCGGTACCAGGCTCAGGGTTTGGTTGATGCGGCGAATGCGCTCGATGTCCACCGCCAGGGCATCCAGAAAAATATTGGCCAGCGCGTGTCCGGCAATTTGCGCCGGGCTGGGGTAACTGCCGGCATCGCCATGGCCGCCGGGTCGTCTGGCTTCGTGCACGCGCCCGGCACCAATCACACAGATACGGTGTGCACCCAGGTGGATGGCCGGCGCAATGGGTGCCGACTGGCGCATCGAGCCGTCACCGTAGTAGGCGGTTTCACCGTCCACACCCAGCGGCATGGCCGGGAACACAAAGGGGATGGCGCTGGAGGCCAGCAGGTGATTGTGGGTGATCTTGTCACGCAGGCCGCGGCGTTGTGAGCGGGTCCAGGGCAATAGACGTTTGTCGCCCTCAAAAAAGGTGAAGTGCTCACCCGAGGTGTAGCTTGAGGCGGTGACCGCCAGCGCGTGCAGATGGCCGTCGCGCACCAGCGACGGAATGCGTTCCAGCGGCACCATGCGTTTGAGCAATTCGGCCAGCGGGCTGTTGTCCAGCAAAGATTTGGGCTTGACGCGGCGCCATCTGGCAATCAGCCAGCCCATGGACAGCAGCGTCATCCACTTGGCGCCCGAGCGCAGCATGCTCACCGAGTCGGCCAGGTACACCTGGTCGGCGTGAAAGTTGCGCCAGACGTTGGCAATGCGGCGCACGGTCTGGTCGAACTGGTCAGCACCACAGGCCAGGGAGGCCGCATTGATTGCGCCAGCCGAGGTGCCGCCGATGATGGGAAACGGGTTGGGTCCGTTTTGCTCACCACAGATCTGGCGCAGCTCAGAAATGGCTTCCAGCACCCCCACCTGGTAGGCGGCGCGGGCGCCGCCCCCAGACAACATCAGGGCGGCGGTGGTTTCTGCCGCAGGTGGTGCAGGGCTGGTGGAGGCTGGGTAGAGAGGCATGGACAGATTATGTGTAGCTGTTGGTGATGACCCAAGCTGAAACAGCGTGTTTTGTTGTGTGTTTCGGGATAACCCTGGTTCCGGATGTGTCAAAAAGGGCCATTGCGTCTTGGCTAGACTCACCGTTTTCGGAGAAACCTATGACTGTGACTGAACAAACCATCCTGGACGCCCTCAAGAACGTGATCGACCCTAACACCGGGCGTGATTTTGTATCGACCAAAGCGGTCAAGAATTTAGTGGTGAGTGAGGGGGATGTCGCTTTTGACGTGGAACTGGGTTACCCCGCCAAAAGCCAGATTGCCGGGTTTCGCAAAGACCTGATAACCGCCGTGAAAGCCGTGGCACCTGGCGTCAACGTGTCGGTGAACGTCACCAGCAAAATCACGGCACACGCGGTGCAGCGTGGTGTGCAGCTGTTGCCCGGAGTCAAGAACATCCTCGCAGTGGCGTCCGGCAAGGGGGGGGTGGGCAAAAGCACCACCGCCGTTAACCTGGCGTTGGCGCTGGCCGCCGAGGGTGCTCGCGTCGGCCTGCTCGACGCAGACATCTACGGCCCGAGCATCCCGATGATGATGGGCATCAACGGTCGCCCCGAAACCGCCGACGGCCAGAGCATGGAGCCGCTGGAAAACTATGGTGTGCAGGTGATGTCGATTGGTTTTTTGGTCGCCCCCGACGAGGCCATGATCTGGCGCGGCCCGATGGCTACTCAGGCGCTGGACCAGTTGTTGCGCCAGACCAACTGGAAAGAGCTGGACTACCTGGTGGTGGACATGCCGCCCGGCACTGGTGACATCCAGCTCACTTTGGCGCAGAAAGTGCCGCTCACCGGTGCCGTGGTGGTGACGACGCCGCAGGACATTGCTCTGTTGGACGCGCGCAAAGGCATCAAGATGTTTGAGAAAGTGGGCGTGCCGATTCTGGGTATTGTGGAAAACATGGCGGTGCATGTGTGCAGCAACTGCGGCCATGTGGAACACATTTTTGGTGCCGACGGTGGCAAAAAGATGGCAGCCGAGTACAGCATGGACTACCTAGGTGCCTTGCCGCTCAAGATGCAGATCCGCCTGCAGGCCGACAGCGGCCAACCCACCGTGGTGGCCGACCCCGATGGTGACGTTGCCGCTCTGTACAAGGCCGTGGCGCGCAAGGTGGCACTGGCGATTGCCGCCAAAAACAAGGATTTTTCCAGCCGCTTCCCTGCCATCAAGATATCCAAAACCACCTGACAGGCAGCGTCGGGCTGGCTCCTTTTTTTGCGCCCGCCTGTGGCTGCTTGCGTTGGACTGTGGCATGGCAGAATCTAATGGAGATTCATCTCGTGTGAAATAACAAAAGAACTGCCCCATGCGAATCTTGTCGTTGTTGGTCGTGTTGATTGGCCTGTTTGCAGGCGCATCGCCCATGGCGCAAGTGAAGGTGTCCGCAACGGCACCGAATTCGATCCCGGAGGCCTTGTCAAGCCGTCTGGAGCGGGTCCAGACGGCCCGGGTGGTCCGGGTCTGCATCTGGCCAGATTACTACGGCATCACTTATCGCAATCCCAAGACCCAGCAGCTCTCGGGTCTGGACTTCGAGATGGCGCAAGAGCTTGGCAAGGACCTCGGTGTGTCGGTTGACTTTGTCGACAGTTCCTTTGCCAAGCTGGTGGACGACCTGTTGCAGGATCGTTGTGATGTGGCCATGTTTGCCGTGGGCATCACCCCGGAGCGGCAAAAGCGTCTGCGCTTTACCCGGCCGCATTTGGCCAGCGACATCTTTGCGGTGACCTCCAAAACCAATCAGCGTATTCGTAGCTGGGCCGATATTGACAGAGAAGGCTCGGTGGTGGCTGTGGCACAGGGTACGTTGCATGAGCCCATCATGAAAGCCAGGCTCAAACAGGCGCAGTTGGTCATCTTGAACACCCCCTTTGCTCGTGAGCAGGAGGTACAAGCGGGCCGTGCCGATGTGTTCATGACCGATTACCCGTACAGCCAGCGTTTCCTGGCCAATGCGGATTGGGCGCGGCTGGTGGCGCCTGACAGCACCTACCACGTCACACCGTATGGGTATGCCGTGGCCCCGGGTGATGACCGCTGGTTGGCCCGACTTGACCAATTTGTGGGTGCGATCCAGAAGGACGGACGCCTGCAAGCAGCGGCCCATCGCTACCGACTTGAGCCGATCTTGGTGCATTGATGTTAGGTAAGTCATACCTTTGGCGCCGGTTTGTACCTCTGCTTGCGGCGTTTGTCGCTGCGGTGTTGGGTACCACCGGTTACACCTTGTGGCTGCTGCGCAATGACGCTTTGGATAGCAGTTTTCAGGTGTCGGCCTTGATGACACGCAGTTTCGAGAACGCCCTCACACAAAGTATCAATGCGACCAGTCAGGCTGCCGCCAATACGATCTCGGGTGCGCGTGGCAATGCCGGTTTACGCGAGGTTGAGGCTGACTTCCAACAGATGCTGCGTGGTGCACCCCATCTGCGTTCGTTGTCACTCATCAACAGCCAGGATCACATTGTGGTCAGTTCCAACCCAGCCAATGTGGGTCAACAGGTGATCACCACAGATTACCTGCCTGAAATCCAGGGAGCACAAACCGTACTACGGCTGGGCAGACCCTGGTTGGGGCGAGACTTTGCCGCGCTTCAGGTTGCCAAGACAGATGTGCGACCCGATGGGGTGTCCACCCTGATACCGGTGACGGTGCCCGTGCCAGACGAGGGGAGAGCTTTGCGATTGTTGGTGGCGCTGAACCCTGATTATTTTGTCAACCAGATGTCCCAGCAGCTGGCTGCGACGGTGGGCATGGTCGAGGTACTGCGCCTGGATGGCAGCCGCCTGATGACGACCAACCCCGAGCTGCAAACGGCCAGAACGCCGTATGACAAGTCGCTGGTGCTGCGTTTTCAGGACCGTGAATTTGGTCAGTTTGAAGACGAGTCCAGGCCGGGCAAGTCATTTTTAACCACCTATCGGGTGTCGCCGCAATACCCGTTTGTGGTGGTGACCCACCTTTACCGCGAGGTCGCCTTGGCGCGGTGGTTCACCGAAGTCAAAACTGTGCTGGGTGTGGTGTTGCCGCTGTTGCTGGCGTTAAGTGTTCTAGCGCTCAGCTTGCATCGGCGGCAATGGTTGCTGCAGGCGCAGCGCGCCGAGTCCGAGCGGCTGCAACGTATCAACGCCGCCTTTGTCTTCACCCATATCCGCGAAGCCATTGTCATCACCCAGGCGGATGGCAGCATCATTGATGTGAACGATGCCTTTGTGCACATCACCGGGTACAGCCGGGAAGAAGTGCTTGGGAAAAATCCGCGTTTTATGCGATCAGGGCGGCAGGACAAGGCGTTTTATCAGGCCATGTGGCGCGAGCTTCTGGACGTCGGTTATTGGCGTGGTGAGATCTGGAATCGGCGCAAAGACGGCGAAATACTTGCAGAAATGCTGACCATCAGTGCTGTGCATGACTTGCATGGAAATATCCAGCAGTACGTGGCGGTATTCAACAACATCTCCGAATTGAAAGCCTACCAGGTGGAGTTGGAGCATTCGGCGCGTTACGACCCGTTGACTGATTTGCCCAACCGCGTGTTGCTGGCAGACCGCATGCGCCATGCCATGACCCAGGCCCAGCGCCACCAGCAACTGCTGGCGGTGGTGTTTATTGACCTGGATGGGTTCAAAGCCATCAACGACAACCATGGGCATGAAGCCGGTGACCTGGTGCTGGTCAAACTGGCCAACCGCATGCGCCAGGTGTTGCGCGAGAGTGACACCTTGGCCCGCAATGGGGGTGACGAATTTGTTGCCTTGTTGGCCGAGTTGAACTTGCCGACAGACGCTGGGCCCACCTTGGAACGTTTGCTGGCGGCTGCCGCCGAGCCGATAGATTGGCGAGGCCAATCGCTGCAACTCTCCGCCAGCATTGGGGTGAGTTTTTACCCCCAGTCAAGCAACCGCACGGCCGATGAACTCCTGAACGAGGCTGACCATGCGATGTACCAAGCCAAACTGGCGGGCAAAAACCGCTATCACCCGCTTCTCACACCCACCTCGACCAGCAGCAGCCTTGCGCTGGCGTATTGAGGTGTGTTGCACCTTGACACCCAGGCATTTTGGGGTGAAGTGGTGCACTAAGGTGGACGCCGGTGCTGACTGCGGTATCTTCCAAGCATGAGCATTTCTTTTTTGACCCTGGGCTGGCGCTCATTGCTGCGTGATTTACGCGCCGGTGAGTTACGTTTGTTGATTGTGGCGGTGGCCTTGGCGGTGGCCGCACTCACCGCTGTGGGCTTTTTTGCCGATCGGCTCAAGGGTGGGCTGCAGCGTGACGCACGGCAATTGCTGGGTGGTGACGCGGTGGTGGTCAGTGACAACCCGATCCCCGAGACCTTTCTGGCTCAAGTGCAAAGCCTGGGCTTGCAACGCAGCCAGACGCTGACTTTCCCGACCATGGCGCGTGCACCCGATGCCCTGGGTGCACAAACCAAGCTGGTGGCCCTCAAGGCGGTGCAGGCCGGTTACCCGTTACGCGGCAGCTTGCGCACCAGTACCGCATCCGGCGCCCCCGATGCCCTCACACGCGACGTGCCGCCTCCGGGCGAGGCTTGGGTTGATGTGGCGGTGCTCGATAGCCTGGGCTTGCAGATTGGCCAGACCCTGATGCTGGGGGATGCGGCGCTGCGCGTGAGCCGCCTGATCATCAACGAGCCGGACCGCGGTACCGGTTTCATGAGTTTTTCACCGCGCGTGATGATCAACCAGGCCGACCTGGCGGCCACCGGCCTGGTGCAGCCCGCCAGCCGCATCACTTACCGGCTGGCAGTGGCGGGGGGAGAC
>WSSedL1CaDRAFT_10001743_pt1 | contig 12098 bp, 11 predicted proteins | sample WetSurSL1Cattail_FD_9464 | JGI IMG/M metagenome (IMG submission 9464)
GTTGGCTTTCATAAAGTCGATGCCGTATTCCAAGCGGATTTTGACTTTTGTTTTTCGATCAATGTCCAGCGCATAATGGAGCCGGCATTCTTCTCCAATGTGAATCTGATCCGGTTGGACTGTCAGAACGGCGTTCTTCCATATAGGTTTTTCTTTAGAATCATTTGAATAGCCGAACAAAACCAAAGCTTCAGGATGGGCTTTCCGGATCAGGGTACGGCATCCCTGGCGTAAAATCCAGTCGGTGTGGGGACTGCTACCCGTCCATTGCCGGGCTGTTTTTAAAACCAGCTCCGGATGGTCTTTGGCAATATCATTCAGATTATTGGCCACACTTTTCCGGACATAAAGAGCAGGATCGGCTTTCAGATTTTCCAATATTTTTAAAACCGGCGTTGGATCTTTTTTAAAAATGGGAAGGTCCATGCTCCAGGGAAGCCGGGGGCGACAGCCCTCGCTGGATAAACGCCTTACGTGTTCATTGGGATGTACCGACCATTGAAGCATATATTTCATGGTGCGTTCAGGGTCTCTAAGTATAAATGGCCGGATGGCGAATTCTGAGGATGAATGCTGGGTGAAACGCTCCAAAGCCTCCATCGAAAGTTCCCAATGTTTTTCGTTTTGTCCGTAAGCTGAGACAAAGTCGGGAAAAAATAAATACGGAAACCCGTTGCAGTCCGCATCAATGGAATACAGTACCGCTAAAGCATCTTCATAGGTCTTTGGCAAGCACTCTCCTAATACCTTTGCAATCCGGTTCATGCGGGCTCGTACCGGTAATTCCTCCCATGGAGGCATCTGCACGGCTGAAATAAACTGTTCGCAGGGAAAGTCCTTATATGCAGTGCTTAGCTTATAGCCAAAGTCCTGCAAAAATTGTAAAGTATAAATATCCTTTAAAGCATCAGCCATAGGATTGCTCCGATCCAATTCTAGATGGTGCGGATGATTCCGCCGTCAATAATATGTTCACTGCCTGTGATATAAGAGGCCCTATCTGAAACAAGAAAAGCGACAAGCTCTGCAACTTCTGCCGGTTTGGCCGGACGTCCCAGGGGGATGCCGCCCAGCGCGTCCATTAATTCTTGGCGGGCGGTGGAATAATCACTGTTGGCGTTTTCAGCCATCCTGGCAATCAAACGTTCTGCCGCCTTGGTTTCTGTAAATCCGGGAGCGACTGTATTAATCCGAATGCCTTCCGGGCCATACTGGGTGGCCAGATTTTTACTGTAATTGGTTAAGGCTGCTTTGGCCGCCGAGTAGGCCATGGTCATTTTTCCCGGAAGTCTGCGCTGAATGGATGTTATATGGATAATAACCCCCCGGTGCTGTTCCAGCATGGATGGTAAAAATCCCCGATCCAGACGGGCCGAGGCGAAAAGGTTTCGGTTGAAAGTGGTCAGCCAGTCTTCGTCCTTTAGCGCTAATGCCCCGGCCGTTGAGGTTGATGATCCGCCTACATTATTGATCAAAATATCCAATCCCCCAAATTTCGCCAAGGTTTCCCGAATGATCTTTTCAGTGCCTTCGGGTGTTTCAACATCGGCTTGAATAAAGCCTACGGTATCCGGTAGCTCCTCGGAAACTGTCCGGGCGGTGGTCATGATGGCAGCTCCCGCTTTTAAAAGACGATTGACTATAGCCTGGCCAATTCCTTTGGTGCCACCGGTGACCAGGACCCGTTTACCTTCGAGTTCCTTGCTCAAATCAAATTGGAATTGATTTTCCAAAATCGATACCTCCATATAAAATTTTCTGAAAGAGAGATTGCGCCGCCTTTGCCTTGATTTGCGTAAATGGGGATACCTGCTTGGCTCAGTGCCTCACTATCTCGATAGATTGTCCGGAATGATCGGATCGATACTTCAGAAGGCTTGGCTAATTCCGGAGCCGTTACGATACCTTTTTCAAGGATGATATATACAATTTAAAATATCCGGCTGATCTGCATCCATCTCACTTCAATCAAAGTATAAAACATAAAACTTGACAACACTGTGTCATGTTATATGTTTTTAAGAAATGACGTTAACCTCGATCCGGCAAGTAAGTCACAATTTTTCTGCAATGGCGTAGAAAAATTGGCCGGATCGGGTTCATTGTTTGAATCCGGCAAGTTTAAATGCGACTGAGGTTTTTGGGGTTACTTGTCGGATTCAAGTTTAATAAAAATTGGTAGGCACAATATGGTGCGTACTTCTATTATGTTTCTGAATGGATATAATAGGATCAGAGAACACATTCAAAAGCTGAATAGAAAGAAAACCGTTTTATAAAAAACCAATCATTGCAGAGGTGAAATCGATGAAAAAAGATTTGGGTGCTAAAACTTTGGTTTATCCTACACCGGTTTTGGTGATATCAACTTATGATAATGAAGGGAATCCAAATGCCATGACCGTTGCTTGGGGAGGCATTTGCTGCTCATCTCCACCTTGTGTCACGATCTCAGTACGGAAGGCGACGTACACTTACGGCAACCTGATGGCCAAAAAGGCTTTCGTAATGAATATTCCTTCCGCAAACTATATTCAAGAAGCAGATTATTTTGGCATTGAATCCGGGAAAAAGGAGAATAAATTTGCCAAGACGGGCCTTACACCGGTAAAAAGTGAACTGGTCGACGCCCCTTATATCCGAGAGTTTCCAATTAATTTGGAGTGCAAAATCATCCAGGTTCATGAACTTGGCTTGCACACCCAGTTTATCGGGGAGGTCTTGAATGTTAAAATGGATGAAACCATCCAGGAAAAAGGCGACCAAGCGGTTATCGAACAGGTAAAACCTTTGCTATTTGCGCCGGATAGTAGAGATTATTATGGTATCGGGGAACAAATCGGCCAGGCATTTTCGATAGGCAAGGAGATCGGATAAGACAGCCCGACGGCATGAGAATACAGATCTAAAGGCCTTGTTATGAGCTGGATGGGGAATACTGGCTATGCCGGCTAAAAAATGAAAACAGCTTTTATTTTTAAATAATCCTCTTGAGGGATTGCAATAGAAACGGCCTTGTATCATAACGATACAGGGCTGTCATGTTTAAGGGATATTTTACAAATCACGCTAAAAAACCCGCTTTCCGTTCCGGCAACGGGTGGAAGAAATCGTTATCGGCCGGGGATAGAGTTCTGACGGACCGTCTTTATATCTTTGGCAGGCGGCAAGCCGAAAAGTCGTCGGTATTCGCGGCTGAACTGCGACGGGCTCTCGTAACCCACTTCCAGGGCGGCAGTCGATGCGTCCTCACCGCTCAGCATGAGACGTCTTGCTTCCAGAAGCCGAAGCTGCTTTTGATATTGTAAGGGACCCATGGTCGTAATGGCTTTAAACTTATGATGAAGTCCCGAAACGCTCATATTGCTTAATTTAGCCAGATCTTCGACTGCAAATGAACGAGCATAATTATCTTTGATCCATCCAATGGCTTTGCCGATACCGTCTGCCTGTTGGTTGAAAAGTCCCTGTTGAAGGAAGAGATGCCCATAGTCTCCCGTCAATAAATGAAAAATCAGTTCGCGCTTGATGAGTCCGGAAAGAAAACGGACTTCTTCGGGTCTATCAATCAATTTCAGCAGCCGGATGAGAAGTTCAAGAAATTCGGCGTCGGATTTCCCGATGAAAGCGGCCGGGCCAAGCTCGGCATTCCTTTGTTTGACGTTAATATCAGCCTCGATAACCAAGGAAGCGATTTCTTTGGCGGTAAAATCGAGGCGCAGACCGATATAGGGCGAATCTTTAGTTGCGCCAATAATTTGGCCTGAAGCCGGAATATCGATGATAGAAGCCAGATAATCGCCGACATGATAGTAGAGGAGATCTTCGCCTAGATGGAAGCTTTTCATACCCTGCAGAATAAGGCAAAGAGACGGATTTAATACACTGGGAACCAGTGGGGCCTGATAACTGTGCCGGCAAACCGAGAGAAAATCGATGCCGGTTTTGGTAGTTCCCTCGTCATGAGTAATTTGTTCCGTTAGAGAAATCAGCTCATGAAGTTGTTTCTGATCGAGGGAAATGCCATTGTCTGACAAAGTCGCTGATTTTGATGTTTGTTTTTGTTTTGTCAATCTTTTCACCCGCTTTTTACTAAAAAACCTGTTAGCCTAATGCTTTATTATATCTTGCATCAAGGTTTCATTCAACAGCGTATTGAAATAAAAAATCCGCAATTTGCAGAATCGGGCAATTTTCAAGCAGAAATGAACTAACCGTTTTTTAAAAAATAGCGGATAATAGGAAATGAATTAAAATGCTAAGGAGAAAACAATATGATTTTAGAAAAACGAAAACTGGGTAGTCAAGGTTTGGAGGTATCCGCCATCGGCCTTGGCTGTATGGGTATGAGCCAGTCCTACGGGCCGGCGGATGAGCAAGAGTCGATTGCCACGTTGCACCGTGCCATCGAACTGGGATGTAATTTTTTGATACGGCCCAGGGTTATGGCCCTCTCACTAACGAGGAGCTGCTTGGGCGGGCTTTTAAGGATCGGCGCGCTCAGGTGGTGATCGCCACCAAATTTGGATTTCTGTTTAGGGACGGAAAACAGGTCGGTACTGAAAGGGCTAGCCGGCCGGAGCAGATTCGGGAAGCGGTTGAAGGATCTCTGCAAAGATTGCAAACCGACTACATCGATCTGCTCTATCAACACCGCGTCGATCCGGCTGTGCCGATGGAGGATGTAGCCGGGACGGTAGGCGATTTGGTCAAAGAAGGAAAAGTGCGATTTTTTGGTCTTTCGGAGGCCGGCATCGCCAACATTCGTCGCGCCCATGCCGTCTATCCGGTTTCAGCGCTACAGAGCGAATATTCGCTCTGGGAACGCAATCTGGAGCCGGAGATCATCCCAGTTTTGCGGGAACTGGGTATCGGCCTGGTGCCTTTTTGCCCTCTTGGCCGCGGTTTTCTGACCGGCGAGGTCAAGCGGGCGGAAGAGTATCCGGAAGGCGATACTCGACGTATTGACCCACGTTACCAGGGTGAGAATTACGACGCCAATGTGAAAGCAGCAAAGGCGGTATTCGATATCGCCACAGCTATGAACGTCAAGCCCGGACAGGTCGCACTTGCCTGGATATTACAAAAGGGCGACTTCATCGTACCGATTCCCGGCACCAAACACCGGAAACATCTGGAGGATAATGTGGCCGCCGGGACTATCCGGCTTGATCCCGTACAAATGAAGATGCTCGATCAAGCATTGACATCAGGAAAAGTCTCAGGGAATCGTTACCCCGATTGGGTCATGGCGACCATTGATCGTTGATAATGTATCTATGGAGTAAAAGTGATGGAATATATCCAATATGGAAAAACGGGTTTACAAATATCACGATTCGGACTGGGCTGTATGCGGTTTCCCAAAGATGAAAACGAAGCCGTTGCCATGGTCCGCTATGCCGTTGACAAAGGCGTCAATTATCTGGATACCGCTTATATCTATAACGATAGCGAGGTTATAACGGGAAAGGCGCTGAGGGACGGATACCGCGATAAGGTAAAACTGGCCACCAAAAGCCCGATTTGGAACATTAAAAGTCACCTGGATTTTGAAAAATACCTGGATGAGGAACTGCAACGGCTTGGAACCGACCACATCGACATTTATCTATTGCACAATTTGAATCCCGGAAACTGGATAACAGTTCAGAAGTATGATGGGCTACGTTTTTTGGACAGAATGATTGAGAAAGGGAAGATCCTGCATAAGGGATTTTCGATCCATAGTACCACTGAGGCTTTTAAGGAGATCGTAGATTCCTTCGATTGGGAGATGTCCCAGATCCAGCTGAACATTTTGGATGAACATCAACAGATTGGGGTGGAAGGGCTAAAATACGCAGCTCAAAAAGGGCTGGCGATGAATATTATGGAGCCTTTGCGGGGCGGCTCCCTGGTCAATAATGCTCCGGCTGAGATTCAGAGGCTAATCGGTTCCTTTCCTGAAAAGCGTTCCATTGCGGAGTGGTGCTTCCGTTGGCTCTACAATATGCCGGAGGTATCGGTCATCCTGAGCGGGACAAGCAGCCTTGAGCAGCTTCAGGACAATTTGAGAATTTTTAATCAGGCCAGGCCCAATGTTATGACCGCTGAAGAACAAAAGTTGATCGCAAAGATCAAGGATGTTTTTGAATCCGGGAAAAGCATTGGCTGCACCGGTTGCCGATATTGTATGCCCTGTCCGAAGGGGGTAAGTATCCCCGATATATTCAGGCTCTATAATAATTATCAGATTGTTAAACCCAATCCGATTGATCAAGGCATTTATCAGAACAACATGGTTCCTTTCGCTTCCGGAGCGGATCAATGCGTATCCTGCCGTGTCTGTACCAGACATTGCCCGCAAAATCTGGATATTCCCCAATTGTTGAAACAGGCCCATGGTGAATTAAGCAAGCCGTGGAGACCGTGAGGAATGTTGGCGAGTTATCAATTTTGGAAGAAACCGGCTGAAAAGGGAATCCGTGGACAAGGAAATCGGTATGATTTTATCCCTCTAAAATTATTGCTACCAAAATAAAAAAGTGGCAATCATTCTTTTACGCTTTATCTTTATTTATTAACTCCTATGCCAGTCTATACTTGGGAAAAGCGTTCGCAATTTTAGGTAGTTAGGGGTTACTGAAAAAGTCTGAAATACCCATTAATATTTGAAAAACAGTCAAATATCTTCCAAAAAAGTGCATGAAAAAAACAGTAAAGACATCAAAGCCTTGTATTGAAATAATGTAGCGAACTCACCCTTTTTTTGTTTTCCCTCTCTTTCGACGACGAAACAGAGGGAAAAAAGGTTTTCTCAAAGATGTCTAAAACTTGCAAGTGATAGACATCAGAGCATTGTGGTTACCCTCTATTTGCCAATGCAAAGAGAGGGCAAGGGTGAGTTGGTTTACGTTATTGACTTTTTCAGTAGACCCTAGTTATTTAGCGAACGTTTTACTAGATTGTACTAATAAACCTTTCAATATGTCTGAGCGCAGCGCCTAAAGCAGAAGCTTCAATTTTATAACAACACGGCTTAATATATAAAGCATTGCTTTCAAACGTATTTAACAGCGCAGCTTTTTCATGTAAATATGAAATATAAGGCTCGATATAACTACCAACATAGCCTCCGATAATTACTTGGCAATCGAAAGCCATTCTCAAGTTATTGATTGCTATGGCAAGGTTGGAAAGATATTCCTCCCAAATATTTGTAAATTCTTGATTTCCATCGGTTAGTTTCGAAAGATTTTTTGCCGAGCAATAGGCATCCAGGCAGCCATCCTTTCCACAATAACACTTTTTACCACCGGGTATTAAAGTCATATGACCGAATTCTCCACTTCTGCAATTATCACCAAAATATAAGTTGTCAATCAATTGATTGCGTTCCCAATCGTTGGATTTTCCTAAATATATCGCTCCTCCCACACTATTACTCAAGGAGAGATAAATTGTAGTATATCTCTCCGGAATTCGATACAAATCCGCAATGATGGCGGCATTTGCATCATTCATAAATATGCAAGGATAAGGGATAAACTGAGAAAATATATTACAGGGTACATCCGAGATACCCAATGCATGAGAAAATGTAATCTTTTTATTGTCTGAACTCACAATTCCCGGAATCGAAATGCCAAATCCTAAAAATTGCTCTTCCGAAATATTTGAAACGGATAAAAACTTCATGACCAACTCACCCAGGTCTATAAAATACTGTCTTTCATGCACAAAAGGCTTATATTGTCTGGTATGTGTTAAAACATTACCGGATAAATCAGTCAATGCGAATCCAATATGATTTTGAGTGATATCGATACCAATTGCATACCGGGCATCATTTACCGGGGCAATAACCTCAGAGCAAGAACAGGGGAAGCTAAATTTTAGCGGCTGCCCTGGTGGCGCGCCTGCCAATGTTCTTGCTTGCGCGGCTAAATTAGGACTTAAAACGGCTTTCATCGGGAAAGTAGGAAATGATGTTTTTGGCAAGTTGCTAAATTCTACATTAAGGGATTGCGGCATCAATACGGCGTCGCTCATAACATCCGATAAGTATCCTACTACATTGGCATTTGTAACCTTAGACCAAAATGGTGATCGGGCGTTCCGCTTTTACCGTAAACAAACCGCAGACTGCATGATTACCTCAAGCGAAGTTGACAACGAATTGTTATCGATGGCAAAAGTATTCCATTTTGGAGCTGTTTCCATGACGACCGAACCGGCCAGAGAAACCACTTTATATGCTGCAAAGACTGCGAAAAAGCATGGCGCGCTAATCTCCTTTGACCCCAACCTAAGAGAACTGTTGTGGGATAACTTATCGGAAGCGAGAGAAGTTATTGCCAGCACGATACAGTATTGTGATATCGTAAAGGTTTCGGAGGAAGAGTTAACCTTTTTAACAGGAATAAACCATAGCGACGATGCGTTAATGCAGCTTTTCAAACAAAATAAGACACTGAAAACATTAGTTGTTACCATGGGGCGCCAGGGTTGTAAAGCGACCTATGGACAAAATATACTGGCTGCAAGTGGATTTAACGTAGAGACAATTGATACCGTCGGTGCAGGCGACACTTTTTGGGGAGCGTTTTTATATCAGATTCTATCCGGCCATTTTGATCCTGATCATCCTGACGAAAAATCTTTATCCAAAGCTTTAATTTTTTCCAATGCCGCCGGGGCTTTGTCCACGACAAAGAACGGAGCCATTCCTGCCATGCCCGTGTATGATGATATCGTTAATTTATCTCTGTCATAACGATAAAATGGAATAAGAAGACAGAGTCCAGTCTTTATATAACTTTACAGAATGTTAATCATAAGGAGGAGATATATCTTGATACAAGCCTTAATGACAAAGCCCGGTGTAATTATTTATCAGGATGTGGATATACCGGCAGTTGGCCCGGATCAAATCAAAGTGAAGATGAAACGTATCGGTGTGTGTGGTTCAGACATTCATGTCAATTACGGTAAACATCCGTTTACCAGCTATCCTGTAGTGCAAGGCCACGAGGTATCCGCAGAAGTAGTGGAAGTGGGAAGAAATGTGACCGACTTTACATCAGGGGATAAGGTGACAATACAGCCGCAAGTAGTTTGCGGTAAATGCTATCCCTGCACCCATGGAATGTATAACGACTGTGAAGTGCTGAAAGTTATGGGATTCCAGACAACCGGAATGGCCAGCGAGTATTTTGTAACAGAAGCGGCAAAGGCACTTAAGTTACCCGATAATATCAGTTGGGATCATGGTTCAATGATTGAGCCGCTGGCAGTGGCGGTTCATGCCATGCGGCGTTACGGAGATGTAAAGGATAAGAAGGTACTTGTCCTGGGTGGAGGAACAATCGGCAATCTTGTGGCACAGACAGCCAAAGCGATGGGCGCCAATAAAGTACTCATTTCTGAAGTAAGCGAATACCGCCTGGAAGCAGCTAAAAAAGCGGGGATAGAGACGGTTAATCCGGTTCAGAAAGACTTAAAAGAAGCGATTCGTCATTCTTTTGGGCCGGATGGCGCCGATGTGATTTTGGAGTGTGTTGGTATCAATGCAACGATGAACCAAGCCATCGAATATGCACGCAAGGGGAGTTATATCGTCGTAGTTGGCGTATTCGGAGATTTGGCGCAGATGAATGCAGCATTGATACAAGACCATGAACTTACATTGGTTGGAACGGCAATGTATCGCGTAGAGGATTACCAAAAAGCAATTGAACTGGCTGAGGCGGGTCTCATAGAATTTGACGCGCTGATTACGGATCATGTGCCATTCAAAGAATATAAAAAAGCCTATCAGCTTATCGATGAGCAAAAGGATAAAGCAATGAAAGTGATCATTGTTATGGACGAAGAGTAGTTATTACCGGTGTCCCGGTATAATGAGAAAGGGGAAATTAATTATGACGCCAAAAGAAAGAGTTCTTGCAACATTAAACCATCAAATGCCGGATAAGATTCCGACCGATTTAGGGACCACCAATTGTACCTCAATAGCTAGAAAGGCTTACTCAAGACTGAAAAAGTCTTTAGGAGTTGATAAACCGGATCTATTAATGATGGAAGACTTTCAAATCAGTAAAGTTGATAATGAAGTACTTGAACTGCTTGGTACGGATACAAGAGGCATCCATGGCAAACCTCACTTTTTCCCCAAGACGGTTGTAAATGAAAAGTGTTATATTGATAATTTCGGTATTACGTATCGTATGCCTGATAATGGACTCTATTATGATATGGTAGAACATCCATTGGAAGACAAGGAAACCTTGGAAGAAGTGATGGAGTATCAATGGCCGGATCCCTCAGAACCTAGAACAGTTGAGGGAATAAAAGCGGAAGCAAAGAAGTTGTTTGAGGAAAATAAATATGCCATTGTTGGGGATATGGTAAACACGGGAATTTTTGAGCCTTGCCACTACGTTAGAGGCTTTGAGGAATTCTTGATGGATTTGATGGTAAACAAAGAGATTGCCCATTATATGCTTAGAAAGATGCTTGATTACCAAAAGGCAAGGTATGATTTGTTTTTATCGGAGGTTGGAGAATACCTTGATATCGTTTTTGTAGGCGACGATTTAGCTTCAACGGAATCGACTCTGATGTCTCCGGTGATTTATCGAGAAATGATTAAACCCTATCAAAAGGAATATTTCTCATTTATCAAAAGTAAAACAAAAGCAAAGCTGCTGTATCATTCTTGTGGGAGTGTAAGTCCATTGATTGATGATTTGATCGAAATCGGGGTAGACATATTGAATCCGATTCAAGTTAACGCAAAAGGAATGGATACCAAGGAACTTAAAAAGAAGTTTGGGGATCGGGTATGCTTCTGGGGCGGGGTTGACACTAATTATGTACTTCCTAAAGGAACGGTACAAGAGGTCGAGACTGAAGTCAGAAAAAGGATAAATGACTTAGGCCCTGAAGGGTATATATGTACTTCCGTACATGATATACAAGCGGATGTACCTGCTGAAAATATCATTACAATGTTTAAAACAGCGAAATCAATTGAATTGTAAGCTGACTTGAAAATTTCGCCGATACATTCGTAATAACTGCCGGATACGCAAGATTCCTAAAAGGGAATGTTTGGATATCCGGCATTTAAACTTAGTGAACCACCCACAGTTTTAGGGCACGAGTTTTCGACGTTAAAATTACCTTTCGTAAACCCAAATTACTTCTTTCTGGAGGTCCCAACCATGCAACACCGAACTGCAAAAGTCGCTGTGCGTAGTTTTCAGCAAAAACTCGATACTTTCAAGACAAAAATCCAGTTTCAACAATTGCTGGCCCAAGCTCTTTCGGTGGAGTTTGAGTCTTTGAAACAGCTGTTTGATGCTTCATTGCTGAAAATTGAGTCTACATCATCCGAATTTGATGTTACATCACCCATCCATGAATTGTCGGCGTTGATTCGGCGGTCGGCGGGAGAATTTTTGAAGATTGATTACAGCCAGCCCAATATTCCCGACCGGATGGCTGAGATTGTCCTGGCCTTTAAAGAAAAGACTTTCGGTCGCGGAAATGCGGCAGATTACCGGTGTATCCAGAAATTCGCTCGGGCGTGATATTAAAGTCCTTAAACTTCTGGGATGGCTTGAATTCCACGGGAGTCGAAAAAACGGTTATTTTACGTTAACTGCTTCATTCCCCGGATTTCATAAATCCTGAAGGAAAGCGCATTCGTTTCCCCTTGTTACTTTTTAATGGGGATGGATGGGATCTTTGAGCGAATTTTAAACGAAATGAATGACGGTTTTGGTTGTCCACGGATTTCGACGGCGACGTACTTTTTGTGCGCCCAAAAAGTACGCAAAAAGGCGCCGACACCCATGGCTTCGGTCTTCCTTCTTCAAACTCTTCAAACTTTTTATCGGGTGATCAGGGTGCTGTCATCCTGCCCGATTTATCCGAGGGAGGTATTTAAACCGGCAATCCTGGCCAATGCGGCGGGGGTCATATTGATGCACATCATCCGAGCGGTGATCCGAACCCGTCTCAAGATGAGTTACTGTTGACTAGCCGGTTAAAAGAAGCCGGGGGGGAATAAGGTGTACTGCAAGCCATAATAATGTCAGTGGTTCCGA
>WSSedL1CaDRAFT_10001744_pt1 | contig 12087 bp, 13 predicted proteins | sample WetSurSL1Cattail_FD_9464 | JGI IMG/M metagenome (IMG submission 9464)
GGCGTCCGGACGGGCCAGGGCGCTATCGCCGTTCCTGGAGCGGATCGGACGCGTCAATTCGCGCCAGGTGTCTCCGACCACCGTCATGCCTCCGGCTCCCGATGAGGCCATCATCCCTGTTTCCTTCTCCGGCACACCACGCTTCAGTTCCGATGCTGTCGGGCTCTATGAGTCTTGCGCTCGACGGTTTCTGTACACGCACCTGCTTCATGTGGGAGGCCGACGCCGGACGAGTTCGTTCATGCAGATGCATGAGGCGATTCGTGCGGTCTACCGAGCTCTCGTAGCGCAAGGAAGCGAACCGGCAGGCAAACTTGATGAGCTGCTCTCGAAAGCATTTGTCGCCCACGGTCTGCATGAGCACGGTTATGTCGAGGACTATCGGTCGATGGCGACGACGATGCTTCGATACTTCCTGGAATCCAGAGCGGGGGCAGTCATCGAAGCACCGACGGCGCTTCGTGTCTCGTTCGGCAACTACGAGGTAGAGGTCACCCCAGACGAAGTCCTGATGCGAAACGGCGTCAGAACCTTGCGCCGGGTAAAGACCGGCCACGCGTCCAGTGGCGATGGCAAGGACGTTGGAGCCGCAGCCTTCGTGCTGGCGTCCAGGGCGGCATTTCCCGGTGCCAACGTCGAACTCGTCTATTTGGCAGACGCTGAATCAAAGCCGTTGGCCCTCTCCCCCAAGGAGCTGAGCAACCGCCAGGACAAACTGGGTGACATCTTCCGTGGCATCCGGGCCGGCCAGTTCAAGACCGAGGCGTCGGACGCTATCTGTCCTAACTGCCCAGCCTTCTTCGTGTGCGGCGCCGTGCCGTCAGGCACGCTCTCGAAAAACTTCTGAAGAAAGTTTACCGGCGATGTCCGGTGGGTCCGATTAGAGGGTTGTAGGCGAGAAAACCTCGCTACATCAACCATAAGGACCCTATGAAACATTCTGATTTTGACGACGTTGGCGACGCGATCCGTGAGGACCGTCCTCTGCGGGAGGCTACCGCCTACCGTATCCGCTTTGGCTTGGAAGGCCTGACCTTCCGCCACATCGACGTGCCGGACCCGGTTCCGACCGGCCGGCAAATCCTGGCCAGCGCAGGCCTTGACCACCGCGCTGACTACATCCTGTTCGCCTACCTGGACACGGGTGACTTCGAGGACGTCCGCCTCGACGAGACCTTCGACCTGCGCGGCAAGGGCGCTGAACGCTTCATCGCGTTCAAGTCCGACCGCGACTTCAAGTTCTCGCTGAACGACCGCCAGGTGGCCTGGGGCCGCGCCGACATCCTGGGCAGCGTCTTGTACGACCTCGCCGACGCGGCGCAGGACGAGGCCGTGTTCCTGGAGGTTCGCGGTGGTGAAGACCGCTTGATCGATCCGGACGAGCGCATCAACCTCGACGCGCCCGGCATCGAGCGTTTCATCACCGCGCCCAAGCCGGACACGGGTTACGTCATCTTGGTCAATTCTGAGGAGAAGACCGTGCCGGACAAGCATGTCACCTTCGAGCAGGTGGTCAAGCTGTACTACCCGAACGCGGACGGCGAGACGAACGTCAAGTTCTCGATGACCTACCGCAATGCAGCCTCACTCCCCCACGCCGGCGAACTCGGCGAGGGCGGCTCCGTCGAAGTCAAGAAGCAAGGGACCATCTTCAATGTCACGCGCACTGTTCAGTCTTAATCCTGACCTGACCCGGCTTCGTTCTGAGGGTTACTTCATGCGCATCCAGGGAAGCCTCCTGGTGATGCTTGAGGTGCCTTACGTCGACACACAGCGCCAGGTGCGCTTCGGCACGCTGTCGTCAGCCCTTGACCTGGCTGGCGACCGCACCCGCAAACCCGAGACGCACGTCATGAACTGGGATGGCGACTTCCCATGCAATGCCGACGGCTCGCGTCTGCAGGGCATCTCGCATGCCGAGCCGAACACCGACCTCGGCCACGGGCTCAAGGCGAGGTTCACGTTCTCCAGCAAGCCGAGCGACCTGGGCTACCCGGACTACTACGCCAAGATGTCGACCTATGCGACCATCGTGTCCGGCCCGGCTGCAGTGCTGCAGCCAGGCCTCAGCCCGCGCGTGTTCCGCTGCGGCGACGAGGAGGACGAGACCAGCGTTTTCAACTACCTCGACACGGCTTCCAGCCGCGTTGGAATCGGCGCGCTGGCCGCCAAGCTTGAGCAGGAGGTCGTGGCCATCATTGGCCTCGGCGGCACCGGCGGCTACATCCTCGACTTCGTGGCGAAGACGCCTGTGAAGCAGATTCGCCTGTTTGACCCCGACGTCTTCCTATCGCACAACGCCTTCCGTGCACCTGGTGCACCGACCCTGGAGGAGCTGCGAGATGCCCCGATGAAGGTGCATTACCTGAAGGGCATCTACGAGCGCATGCACCGCTTCATCGAGGCGCACCCGGTAAAAATGAAGGCGGAGACGCTCGGCCTACTGGATGGCATCACCTTCGCGTTCCTCAGCATGGACGCTGGCGAGGAGAAGCGTGCCATCGTGATCAAGCTCGAGGCGCTGGGCGTTCCCTTCATCGACGTCGGCATGGGCCTGGAACTCACGAACGGCAGCCTCGGCGGAATCCTGCGCGTCACCACGAGCACGACTCAGAAACGCGAACACGTTCACCAGGGCCGCATCTCCTTCGCTGGTGGCGGTGGCCAGGACCTGTACGCATCCAACATCCAGGTGGCCGACCTGAATGCTCTGAACGCGTGCCTGGCGGTGGTTAAGTGGAAGAAGCTGCGCGGTTTCTACCGAGACCTGGAGCAGGAACACCACTGCACTTACACCACAGACGGCGGCATGCTGCTGAACGGAGACCAATCGTGATGAGGCACAACACTCTGGAGCACCGGTTCGTTCGGAATGTGCCACGCGAACTGGAGCCGGGCGTGTTGTACATCTCGATGGAATACGCGACTGCAGTTCACTCGTGTTGCTGCGGCTGCGGCGACCGCGTGGTGACGCCGTTCACACCCACCGACTGGCACATGACGTTCGACGGCGAATCTATCTCGCTGCACCCCTCCGTGGGCAATTGGAACCAGAAGTGCCGGTCGCACTATGTGATCCAGCGAAGTCGCGTCCTGGAGAGCGGTCTCTGGTCTAACGCGCAAATTGAGGCAGAGCGATACCGTGACAAAAAGGCCAAAGCAGCGCACTATGGTGGAGGCAGAGAGATGCGTCCGACAGCTCAACAGATGACCACATCTTCACCCGTGCCCTCAATCGCATATCAAGATGCGACACCACACTCCCGAAGCGTCTGGTCTTGGTTCACGGCTTGGTTTAGCCAATAACTACGACGGGCTGCGCAACGAGCGCCACATCGCTTGGCTATGCAGTGGTGCACAGCGCCGAACGAGTGCTTGTCGGCAGTGAGCGTGAATCCAACTTCCGATGACAACTGACCGCAATGGTCGCATTTCGGCTGCCAATGTCCGTTGCTATTCAATGGAACCATTGATCATGCTTGTGCACCGGTTCAAAATCTGGCCATATACACCAAGGTAGCACCATCACGATGGCAGAAAGTGCCTCCGCAGAGCTGTTCGACCTCCCCCCATCACTGCTCAGTTGGCTACCAGGGGAGACGCTGTTCAGCCTGGTCAGCAGGCAACATGCTTTCTGGGGGTATCCAGGAGCGGGGGAGACCTCCACCATATTGTTTGGTCGACGGCAGGCTGGTACTCAGCACGATTTCCCGAATGAATTAGATGAATTTTCCGCACGAACTGGCAACATATTGGGCGCGCCGGATGATCTGGCGCTTAACCATACTCTGCTGTCATACTACCGCCCATTTTCCTCGGATGGCCTGATTTCTGATTGTCTTGCGATGATGCGCGGCAAGTCTGTTAATCACCTGAAGTATCGGTTGGGGCTCCTGACCAGCAGTTTTCGCGCCAATAAGACGCAACCGTGTCACAGTGAGGTTGCTTGCCTATCAACGCGGCGCTATGTCACGACGTACACGTTTGAGGTGACCTTCAACGTAGAAGGCCGCCGCATCAGCATCGCCACACACAATTGCTTCGTAAATGAGGCGATGTTCAGCAACGTAAAGCTGAATGCGCTCTGGGTCGTAGATGCCGTCATCGCGTAGGCGTTTCCACAATGGCTGGTCCATGCTCTTTGAAACTTCACCGGCGATTTTTATGATGAGTGCGTCGCGCGTCATCACTGCCAATTGCAGATGGAACAGACGGTCAGACTCGCTCCAGGCAGCCTGCTGCGCAGGGTCTGTGATGTCAACGATGGACGCCATTTGGGCCAGGTACTTCTCCGCAACTGGGTCTTTGCTACGGTGGCGAGCGGCCAGGCGTGCGATGGCGGGTTCAAATAGCATTCGAACCTCCAATGTGCCCGTAGGACTGAAGTCAGCTTCGTTCTGTGCAGGCGTTTCACCTTGAGACAAATTCCCTACCGCAGTATTTGAGGTTACATAAGTCCCGGACCCACGTCGGGTCGCTACGATGCCATCGTTCTGCAACGCACCAATTGCTTCGCGCACCGCTGGTCGGCTCACACCGAGTCGGATGGATAACTCTCGTTCCGAGGGAAGGCGCGTTCCTGGCGCGTACTTTTCATTGGCGATGCTGGCCCTGATGCTCTCGGCGACTTGTTCGTAGATTTGTTTGGGTCTGAACGCGAGCGGCTCCGTAAGTTGGTCTTTTTTCATTACCACTAACTGGTTCGTATGGTTCGATCAGTTTAAGGCAAAAGAGATGAAAAAAATTACCAATTTTGGTGCTGTTGAGTCGACTCAAGTGCACCAAAAGAGGAATTATTTGTTTGTTCTTGAGTTGTTTGCTCGTAGTGGCGAATGAATTGGTAATGAATCCACCAATGGCGGGCAATATATTTAACCAATTTTAAATAATTTGGCACACTTCTGGCTTAATGTGGTTTGCCAAATGCCCAGTCTTTGGTTTTCTCTTTAACCAGTTATCCGTTGCCGGAGACTACATCTAGGAAAACGTCATGAATAGCACCGTCAAAGCCTTGTTACCCGCCTTTACGCTCATCGCTGGGTTCATTCACGCCCCAGTTTACGCTGATCAATTGGCTGATATAAAAGCCCGTGGAACTGTGGTCTGCGGCGTTTTGGGTTCATTCGAGCCGTTTGGCTACACCGATATAACGACTCGCGCGGTTGTTGGATACGACGTGGACATGTGCGCGGCGATCGCCAAGCATATGGGAGTGAAGTTCGAAGTCAAGCCGGTGGCCATTGAAGCAAGAATCCCGGAGCTGCAACAGGGTCGCATAGACATCCTGGCGGCTGGGCTTGGCTATTCCGCACAGCGTGCTGAACAAGTCGACTTCTCCAGCGGGTACTACATCAGCGAGCACAAGCTGTCCGTCAAAGCGGATAAAGGCTATGCTAGCCGTAACGACTTGGCCGGAAAGCGTATCAGCTTTACCAAGGGAGGTATCACGGAAGGTTTCGTTAAGGCCACCGTGCCTAACGCTGTACTTGTCGGTTTTGAAGACACGCCGACCGCATTTACAGCCCTGGCGCAAGGCAAAGTCGACGCATTTAGCGTGTCCGAGGTGGTTGCACATCGACTCATTAGCAAACTGGGTGCTAATGCGTCTCAACTGAAGATCATCGAGCCAGCTGTCGGCAAAGAAACCTGGGGGCTTGGTGTCAAGAAAGGCGAGACCGCATTGTTGAAGGTTGTTAATGATTCATTGCAAACCATGGAAACCTCGGGCGAGGCACTGCAGATTTTCGACAAATGGCTCGGTGCCAAGACCATGTACGACATGAAGCGTTCGTTCAAGATTGAACCCATCAAGGGCTAATGCTCCTGGAGACAGCAAAAGCCATGGCACTTCTCAAAGACTACGGCGCCTTGTTCTTGCAGGGGTTTGCACTGACCGTCGTACTGTCCATTGGCAGTTGGGTTTTGGCCTTTGTCGTCGGAATTACATTGACCATCGTGCGCATGGCGCGCGTGAAGCTACTGACCTTTGTTGTGGCCGCTTTCGTGGAGTATCAGCGTAATGTGCCGCCGCTGGTGCACATCTTTCTTTGGTATTTCGGTGTCTCAAGTGTGCTGCCGTCCAGCCTCCAAGATTGGGCGAATGCCAATCACGGAGAATGCTATTTTGCAGCGGTGGCCATCGGGCTTTACTACGGCGCCTACATTTCAGAAGACATCCGCAGTGGCCTGCGCAGCATTCCACTCGGACAACATGAAGCTGCCCGGGCGCTCGGGCTCAGCTACCTGGGCGCTATGCATCGCATCGTTATGCCACAGGCCTTGCGAGCCGCAATTCCACCACTAGTTAGCGGCAGCGTACTGTTGGTGAAAACTACAAGTTTGTCCATGGTGGTCGGTGCGATGGAGCTAACGTATGTCACCAAGGAGGTGGCAAGTAAGACTTTCAAGACCTTCGAGGTCTACGGCATAAGTACATTCATGTACGTTGTCCTGGCCTTGACCCTGCTTGCCATTGGCGCTTGGGTCGCGCGACGCGTTCGCATTTCAGGACGCTAGGCGATGTTGGACATTATTCACGACTATTGGCTGCTCCTGCTCATCGGGTCCTATCCGAACGGTCCACTCGGCGGTGTAGCGGCTACGTTGCTGCTGTCCATCATTGGGATTGGTTGCGCTTTTCCACTCAGTGTGTTGCTGGCGCTGGCCCAACTCAGTCCCATTGCGACGATCCGCCATCCTGCCATTGTCATCCGTTATCTCGTGCGTAGCGTGCCTTTGGTGATGCTCATTTTTGGTGTCTACTTCATGATTCCGGCGTTGACTGGTCGCTCAGTCACGGGTTTCACGACTATGGCGGTGACGCTGGTCGTTTTTCAGGCCGTGTATCTAGCGGAGATCGTCCGGGCAGGAATTGAAGCTCTTCCCAAAGGGCAGACTGAAGCTTCAGCTGCGCTCGGGATGGGTTATTGGTTGCGGATCAGGAAGATCGTTCTCCCGCAGGCGCTTTACAACATGTTGCCAAGCATGGTGGGGCAATTTGTCACAACCATCAAAGATACCTCGCTAGGCTACGTGATTGGTGTTCAGGAGCTCACCTATGCTGCTAATCAGGTGAACAACAGTGTCTTGACCCAGCCGTTCCAGGTTTTCTTTGTACTGTCGTTGGTCTATTTCATCGTGTGCTTCTCACTGACGCAGGCAGCGCGCCACCTGGAAACTCGCGTTACCCAGCAGCGCGCACCCACTTTAGTTCACTTGACCCAGAACTCGGTCGCTCCAGCGCCGATGGCATCACCATGAGCAACCAATTTACCAATCCGAAGACCGCTGACGCGAAAGACGCAATGATTCAGATCGAGGGCGTGAACAAGTTCTACGGTAGTTACCACGCGCTGGTCGACATCAACGCCGAAGTTCGGCGTGGGCAAGTGGTTGTCGTTTGTGGTCCATCTGGTTCAGGTAAGTCGACCCTGATTCGCACTATCAACCGACTGGAAGAAATCAGTGCGGGTTTCATTAAGGTGAATGGCACGGATGTGCATGCCCAAGGCGTGGATATCAACCAGTTTCGCAGCCATGTCGGTTTTGTGTTCCAGCAATTTAATTTGTTTCCGCACATGTCCGTCTTGGATAACGTCGCTGGCGCACCCATGTGGGTTTCCAAGATAAGTTGTGCCGAGGCGAAAGAAGATGCGTTGCGTCTTCTGGTCAAGGTCGGCCTTGGGCATAAGGCCGACGCCTATCCCGCGCAGTTGTCTGGAGGGCAGCAACAACGTGTGGCAATTGCCCGGGCTCTGGCGATGAAGCCACCGGTGATGCTGTTTGACGAGCCCACGAGCGCGCTTGACCCGGAAATGGTCGGAGAAGTACTGGCCGTGATGAAGAGCCTGGCCAGTGAAGGTATGACGATGGTGTGCGTTACGCACGAAATGAAATTCGCTCGGGAAGTATCCGACGAAATTTGGTTCATGGACCATGGAATGCTCCTTGAACGCGCGGAACCTGATGTCTTTTTCGCCCAACCCCAACACCCGCGAGCGCAGTCGTTTATCTCGGACATCCTCCAGCACTGACCTGCGCAACGCTTTACAAGGATACACAATGACAGTCGAGTTCGCAGAACAGTCACGCAAGGATACCTCTCCTTCCATGATGGTGTGCAATCGCACGCAAACTGCTGAGGCCTTGGGCTTCAATGCGCTGATGGAAGCGATTGCAGTGGTCGCGAGGGAATATCAGGCAGGTGGCATCGTCAGCCCGGAACGCATGGTGGTTCAACTCGGAGCGGGTGGGGTGTTGCTTAGCATGCCAGCAACGGCCTGCGACATTGGTATCCACAAATTAGTCAATGTCGTCCCTTCGAATAAGACCCGAAACATGCCTACTATCCATGGCATCGTTACAGTCTATGATGCTACGACGGGACGTCCGTTGTGCCAACTCGATGGGCCAGAGGTAACGGGGCGTCGTACGGCTGCGGTGACGCTGCTTGCGATTCGACACCTGTTGTCTGCCGAACCCAAAGAGGTCTTGCTGATTGGAACTGGCACACAGGCTGCGTATCACATCAAGGGGTTGCACACGATTTTCCCTGAGTGCAAGATTTGGGTCCGAGGCGTGACGCTATCTTCCGCCAATGCATTTTGTGAGGCACAACGAGCTATACACGCAGAAACTTGGCCGTGCGAGCAATGCATTCCGAACGTTCAGGTCGTTGTGACCCTGACCACCAGTACGCGAGTGGTCTACAACGAAGCGGCAAAGACTGGCCGCCTTGTGATTGGCGTGGGTGCATTTAAGCCGGAAATGGCAGAGCTTGGTAAGTTGACCTTGGACGGTAGCGACTTGTTTGCAGACGACCCCGTCGGTGCCCGTCATGAGGCTGGCGATTTGATGCAGGCTGGCATCGATTGGAAGAGGGTTAAGTCGTTGGCCTGCATCTTGAACGGGGATGTCGACCTTTCACGACCGTTGGTATTCAAGAGTGTAGGCACTGGAGCTTGGGACTTGGCGGCCTCGCGTGTAGCGCTCAAAAGTCTTGGTATCTCCACCACGGCATGAGTCTTCTTGAGCGAAGCACTCACCATGAAGATTAAAGCTGTGACGGTACTTAGGTTTGCTCGGAAATTGGACGGCAAAGCTTGGAATCCGGTTTTTCGGTGGCATGAACGCCAAGCCCCGTTGCTCGTGATTGAGACGCAAGACGGCGAACGAGGTATCGGCGAGGCTTGGTCACGCTACTCTGATGTTGAGACCGTGCTGGAAATTCTTGCGAATCACGTTGCGCCAGCCCTGATTGGTCAGGATATTGAGCACCCATTGAATGCCTCCGCAAGAATTTTGATTCCGGACGTTGCAAATCGGTCGGAGTGGGCTCTGGCTGCTGCGCTGAGTGCGGTCGACATTGCCTTATGGGACGCGTACGGACACGAGGAGTGTGCACCGATTTGGCGCCTTTTGGGCGGAAGCGATGGGTCCGCGCCTGTCTATGCAAGTGGCGGCCTTTATCGAGACGAATACACGGAAGAAGACTTGGCCAATGAGGTTCGAGGTTACATTGCCCGTGGCTTTAATGCAGTCAAAATCAAGGTTGCGGGCGTTTCCAAGCAAAAGGACTTGTGCCGATTGCGTGCGGTCAGAAATGTCCTCAATGAATCCAATGTGTTGTGGGTGGACGCGGTGAACCAGTTGACAGTCGATTCGGTCATTAGCTGGGCGGGGCTGCTGGCTCCATTCAATGTCTCCGCCATTCAGTCGCCGCTTCCGTTTTGGGACGTAGATGGTTTGTCCAAAATCAACCGAAACGTCATGTCCGTCATCGCTGCGGAGTCTGAATTCAGAACTCAGATATTTCAAGAGTTACTGGACAAAAGGGCGGTGACACATTTGCAATACTGCTTGTCACTTTGTGGGGGATTCAGTGGGGCTGTGCACCTCGATGGTATGGCCATCCAACATGGCGTTACCTCAACACCCCAGTGTTTCTCAACTGCCATCGCGCAGGCCGCAACATTGCATTTCGCCGCTGCCCGATCAAATGTTGTTTCTGCCGAGTATCACTGCTATCACGATCATCTCAGCGCCCTTTATCGCGATGGTGTGGGTGTTGTTGTCGATGGCCACGCATCGGCTGGAGATTGGCCTGGGCTCGGCGTATGCATCCCGGAGGTGGGAGCGCAAGCCGACGGCAGTGTGATTTCGATTTACTCCGATTTGTCGCTCTGAGGTCGCAGGGCAATTCAATGGTGTAAGGGGCGAATTTCATTTATGTCAGTTTTTCATCGTTTCCTCCCCTTCTTGAATTGGCCCCGAGTGACCGGCGAGTTACTACGCGGTGAGGCTCTAGCAGGCCTTACCGTGGGCTTGATGGTGGTTCCGCAAGGCGTGGCTTACGCGGCGTTGGCGGGCATGCCGTTGATCACAGGTATCTATGCATCCATCCTTCCAGCACTTCTGGCCGTGCTATTCAGTGCTTCAACACGCCTATCGGTTGGCCCCACGGCGCTGAGCTGCCTTTTAATCAGCTCCTCACTCACTGGTCTGGCCGAGCCTGGCAGTGCGCGTTGGGTGGAATTTGCGGTTTGGCTAGCGTTGCTATCAGGCGTGTTACAGATGGTGCTTGGATTCATTCGCTTTGGCTGGTTACTCAATTTGGTCAACGCACCTGTCCTCATGGCATTCACACAGGCCGCAGCTGTGCTCATCATCAGCTCTCAGTTGGGTAACTTACTGGGTGTTCAAGTGAGCAGACAGTCACTGCTCGATTTGCCTGTCCCTCACTGGTCATCGCTGGCCTATGGCGTTGGCAGCTTGTCTCTACTGATTCTGGCAAGACGATGGAAACCCACTTTTCCCTCGGTGTTGGTCATTGTTCTAGCTAGCGCGGGCTTGTCGCAGGCGTTAGGGTTTGAGGCCAGTGGTGGCCACGTGGTGGGCATCTTGCCGCAAGGGCTGCCTTCGCTGTACATCCCAAGGATGCTCGATATGGGTACCTTGAGCCAACTGCTTCTGCCCACGCTCATCATCACTTTGGTAAGTTTTCTGGAGACTGCGTCCAGCGCCAAAGTGGACAATGAACGCCAGGGTACCCGATGGAACCAAAACCAAGACTTGATTGGCCAGGGTGTGGGCAAACTAGCCGCAGCCTTCAGTGGCGCGTTTCCCACCAGTTCATCATTTTCGAGATCAGCACTCAATGTGTATGCCGGTGCACGTACGGGCTGGGCAACTGTTTTTTCCGTGATAGTGGTTCTGACCACGCTCTTGATGTTCACGCCTGTGCTGCGCCACGTGCCACAAGCGGTGCTGGCCGCAATTGTGTTGGTCGCTGTTCTTGGACTCATCAAGCCGCGTGAGTTCGCGCACTTGTGGCGCATTTCTCGGGTGGAGGCGGTTACTGCGGGGGCCACTTTTGCCATCACGTTGCTAGCAGCACCGCAGCTCTATTGGGGTGTTCTCGCAGGCGTCTTAATGTCCCTAGGTCACTTTTTGTACCAACGGCTGCACCCACGCATTATTGAAGTAGGCATGCACCCCGACGGTAGCTTGCGTGATCGCCACTTGTGGAAGCTACCCCCGCTGGCAGACGCCACGTATGCGCTGCGCATGGACGCGGCACTTGACTTCGCCGCAGCGACAGAGTTCATTCGCGTGATTGAGGAATATTTGGCGTTGCATCCCAATACCCGGCATGTTTGCCTATTTGCCCAGCCCATCAACCGCATCGACGCGACCGGTGTAGATACCTTTCTTTCGGTTACAGAGCAGTTGCAATTACGCGGCATCACATTTCACATTTGTGGCATGAAACTGCCTGTCGAGAAAGTGTTGGTACGGGCGGGCTGGCAAGCAGGTTCGCCTTACATCAAGCTGTATCGCACGGACAGCGAAGCATTGTTGGGTCTCGAGAGGGAACTTGTTGTTACCAGCAACAAGTTATATGAATAATATCGAGCTTGCACGCCTGTTTTCTGGTGATACGGTTGGCGCATCCAAGTCTCATCTCTGTAGTTTTGGACTACATACTCATAAGTCAGTAATTTAGCGGACAATTTGCGGAACTTCTTTGTTTTGGTTTTCTCCAAATCTGCATGAAACGAGACGGACGCAAATTAGCCCACAACACGC